>Ga0116231_10001969_pt1 | contig 42803 bp, 38 predicted proteins | sample S1TSphgellanicum_2_FD_89695 | JGI IMG/M metagenome (GOLD analysis project Ga0116231, IMG submission 89695) | Host-associated microbial communities from peat moss isolated from Minnesota, USA - S1T2_Fd - Sphagnum magellanicum MG | ecosystem: Host-associated > Plants > Peat moss > Unclassified... | reverse complement strand
CATATATCTTTTTTTTAATTTTTTTTTAAATTTTCCCCCAATTAAAATAAATTTTAAATATTTAATTTTTTTTTGTTTGGAAAAAAATTTAATAAACTTCAAAAATTCACCCCAAAAAAAAAAAAAAAAAAAGTCCAAAAAATTATAATATCAAATCCCAAAAATTCTTATTCAGCATTTTCAATTTGGTCCAAAATTCAATATTTTTTAAATTGGCAATGCAACTTTGAATTGAATTTGAATTAAATTAAAATTAGAAATTAAAAATAAATTCAAATACATTGAATGAAATTTTAAATTCAAATTAAATTAGCTTCCAATTCAAAACTATTGGATTAAGATTCAATTCATTAAATTAAATTAAAATTCAACTTTTAAAAATTAAAAAAAAAATCATTCACAAATATCAACCAAGAATTTCTGTCACAAAAATTTCCAATAATTTTTTTCCCAAAATCTCTTGAAGAAAATCTCTTCAGCAGCAGCCGTAGAAATCCCTTCACAAGTCTGGTCTCTGAGAGAGAGAGAGTACTCTCTGAGAGAGAGAGAGAGAGAGAGAGAGAGAGAGTTTTCATGGCCGCTTTGTTTCTTTCTTCTTCTGTGTTTTGTTTGTAAGCTGTGATTAGCAAGATTCTGTCACTGATCACCTTTCTGCCGATGCTGATGCTGCTGCCGATTCTGAGGTACGCACTGAAATTTTGTTGTTTGTTCTGATCCTGGTTTTCTGTTGCTTTTGCACCTGTTGTTGCAATGACTCGTTCAAACACTGTTGCGGCTGCTGCTGCAGTTACAAGTCACACAAAGTCACAAGTCATAACAACAACAACATCAACAGTAACTCAGCTTCTGTATCTATATATTTTTGGTTTTCCTTTCTATGATGAAGACTTAAGAGAGTATTGTCGCAGTTGCAGTACAAGCAGAAACTAAGTTTTTTTTGTTTTTGTTTTTGCTGCTTCTGTGGTTAGCTCCTTGAACTCCTGTTGCTTCAAGGGGAGCTTTTGTTGTTTGTTGTTGTGTTCCATTAGATCAGTTTTAGAAGAGTTCAAGGAGCTCTTGCTTGCTGCTTTGATAAGACTTTTCTTTCATTCCTTATTTGTAGCCTGCAGCATTGAAGGAAGTTTGCATTGAAGTTTTGCGTCACTGAAGGAAGTTTTTTGTGTGTGCTGATCATCAGTTCTACATTGTTAGCTCCCGCTGCTGTGGAACTTGTATCTACTACCCTGAGGTCGGGGCTTGGTTTTGCTGTTGTAGTTCCGACGATTCTTGAAAACAATGCCGAGTAGTGCTTTCATGTCAGTCAAGCCCAAGGGAATCCCCGGGAAGCGTCTCACAATTCTCAGTATCGATGGCGGTGGAGTCCGCGGCCTTATCCCTGCTACTATTCTCGCAGAGCTTGAAGCCAAGCTGCAGGTGACGTCCAGACAAATCCATTTTGAGAGAGAGAGAGAGAGAGAGAGAGAGAGAGAGAGAGAGAGAGAGCAGAAGAAGAAGAAGAAGAAGAAGGAGGAGGAGGAGGAGGAGGAGGAGGAGGAGGAGGCTGGTTTTGTTTGGAAATTGGTGATAGATAAGTAGAGAGCGTCGATGTCCCGTCTGATGCAACAGTTTGTCAACTTCTCTTGTAATATTTTTCATGAGCGAGTTTTGTGTTTGAATCTTTCTTTCTTTATGTTGTGTTGCAGAGACTCGATGGACCGGAAAGAAGGTTGGCGGATTACTTTGATGTGATTGCAGGGACAAGCACTGGAGGTTTGATCACAGGCTTGATTGCTACTCCCGGCAAAGATGACTGCAAGAAACCTCTGTGCACGGCACAAGAAGTCACGGAATTCTATCACAAGTACTCCAGCAAAATCTTCCCGCGTAGGAAGTAAGTCTCTAGAAGCAAAATCTCATCAGCGCGCTTCTTTCCAGCAAATGCTTGTTGATAAAAACATCACAAAGACTGGCTGGTTTTTCTATTGTGCTTTGTTGATGGAAGAATCCTCACAACAAAAGTCTACAGAAAAGAAGTTTTGTCAGTCCAGAATCGTCGTCCAAGGAACTTCTTCTTCGCAGATTCTCTTTCTCTCTCTCTCGAATGCTCTTTGTGGATTCACGATGCGGTTTGCATTGAGAATAACACATTGTTCGGATCATGTGCACCTGTAGCGGTTTTGTTCCCAGAAGAACTGGTCCAAAGTACAACGGGAAAGGCTTCGAGAGATTGCTGGACTACTACTTCGACGACAACCAACACATGAGCTCCGCCCTCACTTCTATCGTCATTCCAGCCTTCGACACCAGGATCCAGCAACCTATCTTCTTCTCATCATGGAAGGTATGTGTTCTACGTGTTCTATGTTCTCTTCCTCTTTCTTTTTCTCCTCCAAATCTGAAAACTGCAAATGGCTCACTTGCTCAGAAGATGAAAAAAAAACTCTTACAACAATGTCAGCTTTGTATGTGGGTTTCATGGTTCTTGTTGTTCTTGAATCTGCAATTGCTGACAAAGGAGGAAGTGTGGTTGGTGACAATGCTTGGCATGTTCTTGGTGTGCAGGCCAAGAGGGAACTCTTAGACAATGCACCTATGAAGTATGTGTGCCAGGCAACAGCAGCTGCTCCAACATATCTTCCACCAGTGGATTTCATACTAACAGATCCAAACTCCACTCCTCCTGTCTCTCGTGCGTTCAATCTCATTGATGGAGGAGTTGCTGTCAACAATCCTGTAAGCATTCAAATCCTCATCATCAAAGCTTTCCGATTCCTGTTTTTCTCCAGAACTGTCCAAGCAATCCATCCATGTATGTACAGACATACCCATGATCAGTTTTTTTGTTTTGATATGTCCACAGCTTGTTTTTTCTTGTGTGTGTGTTCTTGGGAGCTTCGGGATGATGATTTTCCTCTTTGAGCATGTTGTTACAGACTTATGTTGCCATTACACAAGCAATCAAGGAAGTGCAATCAGGAGGTGCAGGTGCAGGAAGAGTGGATTATCAGGTTTCTTCAACTCCTACAATTCCATTGAAAGCAATTGTTTTGTTTTGTGATTCTGCAAAAGAAGCTGCTGATCTCTACTGAATTGGGTAATTACCGGTTTGGGATGGGTGCTTGATGTTATGTGTTTCATGTGCTGGTTTTTTTGATGCAGGATTATACAGATCTCTTGGTGTTGTCTCTTGGCACTGGACAACAGCCTGCAGGCTATGATGCAAAGGAAATCTCCAAGTGGGGTGCAGTAGACTGGCTGTCAAGGAAGGGTGACTCACCCTTGGTTGACATGGTCTTCAATGCCAGTGCAGATATGGTGGACTACAACCTGGCTATCATGTTCCAGGCTCAAAACAATGCATCCAACAACTACCTTCGGATCCAGGTAGCAACACATGCATGTGATTCCATTCCTGTCATGTTCATTGGTATCAAATGCTCACTTCCAAGTAAGCAGTTTTGTAGATACCAATACGAAGCTTGTGCTGGGAAGGCAGTGTTTTGCAGTCCCTCTCTAGGAAGAGGCAAGCTTCAGTAGTGTTGCTTACTTTTGGTTCGTTTCTTGTGTGTGTGTGTGTGTGTATGTGCAGACCGATAGTGTGGCGGGACAAGTGGCTTCTGTGGATGACTCATCAGCAACAAATTTGTGGAAGCTGGTTGCCACTGCAAAGCAGGTGTTGGATCAGCCTGTCTCAGAGCGCAACTTCCAGACTGGCAAGCTTGCCTCCATTTCCAATGGTGGAAACAACCGAGATGCCCTCTTCAGGTATATAAACTCTCCAAAACCTGTTCCTGTGCATGCTAATTTCATGCTATCATGTGTTTGCTCATTCCAGCAGCTTAATAAGCTCTTATGCTCTGTTGAGCTCTTGAAGTAGCTCTTGTGCATGATCTGGGGTTTGATCATTGTTTCTGGAGCTTCTTGTGTTTGCCTGGTTTGTTTATTGCATAGCCTCCTGGTCGTGTATCTTCTACATTTGCATCCAGTGTCAAATAGTGGTAGTAATGCCTGAGGGTACACAGAGCATAATGTGTACTTATTTGTTTGTGTCTCTAGATTTGCTGAGTGGCTGTCTGAAGAGCGCACTGCCCGTCTTGCTGGTGCTGCTATTCTGTCTGAAGAGCCTGCCAAAGATGAGCAATCCGCACCAGAAGTTTTGCCAGTGGATTCAGTCCCAGAAAAAGTGGCAACCCCTCCATGTGAATCAGATGCTGAAGCAGCCCCAGCAGAGGAAAAGGCTGCTGCCCCTCCAGCAGAGGAAAAAGCTGCCCCTCCAGCAGAGGAAAAAGCAGCACCTCCAGCAAAGGAAGAAGCTGCAGCTCCCACAGCAGCTGAGGAAACACCTCCAGCTGCTGAAAAGGAGGTTGCTGCTAAAGAAAATGCTGCCCCTGCTGAAGAAAAAAAAACTGAGGAGGCACCTGCAGCTGAGGAGAAAAAAGAAGAAAATGCAACTCCTCCTGCTCTGGTGGCAGAAGAACCTGCAGCAGCTGCAGAACCACCTGTGGCAGAAGAATCAAAGGCTGCAGCAGAAGAGGCACCCCCTGCTGATGGAGGAACAGGTAAAGAGGAACAGACTGCAACTGAAGAACACAAGAATCCGTATGTCACTTTCCCCTACCTTCAGAGAACACCATCTTTCTACGATAACCCTTTTGAAGAAGCTGTTCTCCATATGGACTCCTCTCACTTCCCTTATTCACAGTCTGGTTACACTACCCATCCTGCATATTCTTTGTACTCCACACCATATGAGAGCCATGAAAAACCTTCATTCTCCTCTCCCCAAAAGAGAGTCTCTTCCAACTTCTTCCAATCCCCATTTGAATTCCCGGACTATAAGTCATCTCCATATTCACAACCTCCTCCTGAATACGGAGGCTACTCTTTCTACACAGGAGCTGCTTATGAACCTCCCAACCCATTACAACGCTGCAGCTATGAGAATTTGTCTACTCCTCCATCCTGCAATCCTTTGTACCAGCCCTCGTTCAAAGTCTCTGCTTATGAAGCACCTGTGCATGAATCCTCATACACAAGCTCCTTTGAACCCGAGTCTGAACATGTGTATGAGTCCAAATCCTCTTACACATTCCCTTATAACGTCTTTGAATCACCCACGTATGAGGTTGCAACCTCATACAAGTCTTTGGTTTCTGAACCTCCCATGTATGAGTGCAGCTCATACATGATGAGTAGTACTTCTTCACACACTGTTGAACCTCCATTTGAATCGTCATATCAACCTTATTACAGCGACTCGTATGAGCATTCCTTGTATGATAAACCAATCAGTTATACAGAGACATCATACCCTCTGTCGTATGCTGCATCTAGATCTCAGTCCAAGTCTAGCTCCAGCAATACAGGCAGTTGGACAAAGCTTTGTGATTTGTTCAGTATGTTCTCTTGAGAACATACGCACACACACATAAACACACACAAAAGAATGCCCTGCATTCTCTTGAGAATCACAAAGTGCTTGACTCTCTTGTTGTACCACAAACCTGAAACTGTAAATCTACCGTGTGAAGAAACCCCAGTTGAAAATAAACTTCTTCACTTGAAGAGTGAGCGTCTCAAGCTGGCTAGCAGCCTGACTAGATGCATATAGAGAATATGGTTGCTCGCATTGTAGTAGTATGAGAGCTACCTAATGTCAAAGCACTCCTCCCTTTACATGTTATGTGTGCACATTTGGTGCACGGTGTAGTAGTAGTACGAGAGCTACCTATTGAAAGCCAAAGTACTCCTCCCTTTATGTGTTGTGTGTGCACATTTGGTGCATGCATGATGAGTCGAATTATGTATTGTATCAGATCTTTGGGAGGATACAAAGAGAGGTTGTATTCTATTGTATGTTCTTGGGGAGGATATATATATATACAATAGACATACATACATACATTACATACATATATTTATATGTATAAAGATTGTGCAATTGGGGAGCTCAGCTGGATGTTTGGCAAAATTGTTGAGTTTTTTGATACAATCAATATAGTCTCTCTCCATCAAAGGCAAAGAAAGGACACTCACTCCATGTGAGTGAGTGTGTTTTTTTTGGTGATCATTAATTATATGCAGTGTGTGGTCCTTTAAGATGTGCCAAACAAGAGTGATGGGTGTTTTTTGAAGCAAATTGAGTGACATTGATTGGAATGAATTGTTGTTGGTGAAATTTGTGAAACTTTTGTGAGTACTTACTTATATACTTCACATTTGCATGCATTGTGGAAAGCTTTATGCATTGATTCCGCGGGTGGTTTCATCACTTTGGTATTGTCAAAGACTAATAAGATAGCATTATTAAATTGCATCATTGTTGATCCTTCCTACCTACCTACCTACCTACTTACCTACCTACTTATTTGGCTCAATGCAACTGCAACACTAATTTTAATATTTTGTAAAAATGTAAAAAAATCCAAAAAAAACTTTTTTTTCAAATAATAAAATTTTGTAATGGAAAATTAGAGGATTTTTTTAAGAATATTTTATTTGTTGACATGAAGTCTCCAAAATTAATTAATTAGTTGATGGACACACATGTCTCCCCCACTTCTTGCCCCCCTTTTATATTATGGTAAATAAACAAAATGAAATTTGAATGGGATTTTTTGGAAATGGATGTTCTCAATGTGTTTCGTAAAGTTCCATTGGGTTCTCATCAAGTTCCCAATAGCACCACACTTTATCTGATATCTTTTGCCCAAAATTTTTACTCTTTGTAATCAAAGTTAAAACTACCTTCATAATCATGCTCATTTTAGTTACATTCTTGATTGTGTAACACAGTTTTTTTAGTAACCATCCATTTGAGTAAGAAACACCATTCTTTATAGTCATATTATTATCACACTCCATAGTAGCACAAAAAATTTTGCAAAGCTTTTTTAGTAAATGTCACTATAATCAGGAAATCTAAAACATATATTACAATTTTGTAATTTGTAGTTTCATTTGGTTATGTTAGTGTTGCTTTGTGTTCAAGTTGTGCAAACTAACAACAATAAATCTAGTTGAAGAGATTTTTTTTTTTAAAAAAAAAATTTATTTAAATTCTTTTTCTAATGCAAACAAGTAAAAAAAATCTGAGCATATCCAAAAAGAAAAAAAAATTATTAAAAAAAATCTACTTGACAAATACACAAGCTAATAGTTAAGAAACTCAAATTCAATGTAGATTGTCACATTAAAATAGGTAAAAATTACAACCTTCTTCAAATCTAATAATGTGTAATAAAACTTAGAATAACCCATGTAAAAAATTTAAACAATTGACATCTTTATTTTAGCATAAAAGGGTTGTTTTGTAAGATTTTTTTTTTTGCTTACAATCACAATCTTGTAAGGGAATGTGACTAATACACATTTAAATCATAATTCATTAGTTAGTGTCACAAAAAAAAGAAAAGTGGTCACTAAGGGTGTGATTATAAAGGGGGTTTATTTTATATCTATTTTGGAGTGCCCAAAGTTTGATGGGTTTTCTATTTGGCAAAACGGGCTTATATCAAGGATGCTCATTAAAATTTATAAATTAAAAATATAAATTTAATAATTTAAAAAAAAAAAAAACCTTTGTGGATATGATCAAAGGTTCATTCATCCTGCATCCATTTGTTGTTATTTGGCATTAAAAGGATGGGAATATTCTATCAATTATTTCCTCTTTTATGAAAAACAAGAAGAAACAATTACAAGTTTTCTAAAAGAAATAAAAGAAAAAAATCGCCATATTGACACAGTTTAATCGCCACATTTGGACTGTTTGTCTGATTTTTTATTTGTTTTTGGCACTGATTTAAAAAAAGTTGTGGCCCTCAATGTGCACATGATAGCCAAAAACAAATCTGAAAAAAAAAAAAAAAAAAAAAAAATTTTAATAATAAAAAAAAAAAAAAAAAAAAATAAAAAAAAAAAAAAAAAAACCTGCTTTTTACTATTGTGATCAGAACAAAGATCAAATTGGACAAGCTCATAAGTGAAAATGAGAAAAGTAAATAAATAAAAGAAAAATAAAATTCTTCCATATCAAATGTGCACTATTCTTTTCCAAAATTAGAGAGAATTTTTAATATTGATGATTAAAACCCTAAAACCCTGAACCCTAAGACCAACATGAGTTGAAATGAAAGGAGGAGAAATTTGATTACATTTGGAGACCAAGAAAGGAGACAAGAAGGAAGAATTTCCACAACCCAACAACACTTTGGGGAGCCAAAGAAAATAGAGAAAATTTTAGGTCTTGAAGAATCTGGAATAGAGGGGAGAAGGAGGAGGAGGAGGAGGAGAAGAAGGAGGGAATTCAGGAACCCAACAACAAACAAACACTTTGGGTACCTTGTAGCAAAGAAAGGAAATGGCAGGAGAGAGAATGGAATGTGCAGGAGCACATCTACTAAGAGGAGCTTGTGTAGGACCTGCAGTTATTCGGTGTGGATCATGTGGAGCTCTCTACTATTGTTCTCAAAAACATCAGGTACAAAAAAACCCCACAGTTTCTGAGAAAACCAGATTTTCTCTTTATGAGTAAAGGATTTTGGAAAACAAAGCAAGCTAAGCTAAGCTAAGCTAAGCTAAGCAAGCAAGCAATTTTGATTTAAAGTCTTCTGATCTGTCTTTTGTAGAGTGCATTCGTTCAAATCTTTGGTTTTTCAGTCAAGATTACACCGAAGCTTTCACTTCATTGCGATTGAGCTTACTTTGATTGGGAAAGAAAAGCTAAAAAAGAAAAAGAACAAGAAAAACCCCTTTTCTTCATGCTCAATTTCTGGTTAGCAAATTTCTCTTTTGAACTTCCCAATAATCTGGAATTTTCTTGTTGTGGGTGGGTATGAAAGAAAGCTCATTGGGTGGAGGAGCATGCAGAAGCTTGTGCAAGAATGGCAGAGCAGATGCAACGTGCCCCGATTCTCAATGACTTTCCTTTCTCATTTACAAGGCAAACCACTTACATGGTGTGTATGCATGCATGTGTGTGTCCCTGAATTTCTTAAGCTTGCTATGGATGCAATTTGCATTTCTTTTTCTAACTGTTTTTGCAGTCCCTGGTTTAGGGTTTAAGGTTCACAAGAGCTTTTATATGTTAATCCTGGTTAAAGAAGTGTGTTCTATGGTGGGCACTATGATCTGCCCCAACTAAAATAACTCAAACCTACTTTGATTGACAGGTGGATATGGGATTGGTAACTGCATGCTTGTTTCTAGAGAGCTGTGGTGTTCATGGTCAAGGCTTGTGGAAATCAGTGTGTGACTGCAGATTTGCCAAGAGCTTTGGTAAAAACTGCAAATCATCTGGCCTTGATCTCCTTCCCCAAACGCATAGCATGAGAGGAAAAAAATCAATTGTGTGTGTGTGTGTTTGCAGGTGGTATCTGTATGTGGATGTTGCAAAATCTGTGTCTGTTAGGTCACAGGAGAAAGGGACATAGTGCAATGAGCACTGAGATGATTTTTTCCGTGTTGTCAAATTGCAAGGAAGTACTGATGGGCTACTATTGGTATGAAGGATGGCAGGGATTGGTGTAGAGATGGAAGGATGGCATTTACCATCAAGCTTGTGCCCTTGTAGAGGTATTACATCTGATGAACTGTAGTACAACAACAACAACAACAACACATTAAGTGTTACACTCTGAAATTGCCTCATCATCAATTATACAATCTTTGAACTCAAAGCGATTTTGCTGATTTGATGCATCAGAACCAGAAACACCATTGGAGTATTTCCTGACAGACTGGGCTTCATATTATGAATGGCGACATCTGCCTCTTGAGTCACCAGTGGCATTACTCCTACAATGGGTATTCAATCTCCTCATTTTGACTGGTATTCTGCTTTATCACAGAGAGAGAAAAAATGTTCCCTGCCGTAGGCTTTTTTGGGTTTTCTTTCTGACTTATGTTTGTGGTCTTTTATCTCTGCAGCCCCTTTCACTGTTTTATGCACTGTGTCTTCTTCAATCTCAAAATGGTGTGGCTTTTCCTTTTGGGGATAACCAAATCCTGCGCATTCACTACCTAGGTACACTCTTGTCATGCAATGTCACAGAGTTTCTGAAGTCATTGAGTTTGTCCTTGTTATGGTATCCAGATTTAGCCAGCAGCTCTAGTTCTATGAGTGTATTTCATCCTTGCATCAAGCAGCCACATGATCAGTACATGGATGTGAAGTAGCAAATTGAAGAGTGTAAAGTGCTTGGAATAGTGTGTGAACCTCCACACAAAGTCTCTGTTCTGAAGGACTGTTTGTTTGATGTCTTTTCAGTCAAGTCTCAGTGTTGAAATGCATACAAGAAGCATATCTTTACTTGTGCATGTGTGTCAAATGGGTTGCAGGTCCAGAGAGGGAGTTATCTCAGCTACCTGTATTTGGAGAACTGTTGGCGCTCCTGCCTGGCCTTCAAATTTATATTGATTTTATTGGGCCTTCAGTGCCCATTGCAAGGTAATAATCTATTCAAATTCCCTTTTCTCATGCATTTCAGAAAGAGTTGTATCTCAGGAATTGTGTTCATGTACATGCATATTTTTGGTCCATTTTCTGCATTAAAAGTTGCCAGAATGAGTGTGCATTAGCTAGCTCATGGGTGGTGGTGGTTTCTGGATTTTCACAAACACAAGTCTGCCAAAAAACCTGTTCTGAGACTCTCCTTGAAAGCTATCAAATATGTCAGTGGGTGTGTAAAAGGTTGTGGAGCTGTATGTTAAGATTTTGGAATTGGTTTTAGTTGCAGAAGTCAACATTGAAAACATATGTTTATTTTTTGTAAATTTTGCATTTTTCCTATGTCATAGAGCCACCATTATGGCAATGTTATGTGGTTGGTGTTCTGGTGGGCAATCACAAATGCTGCCTCCTATCTGCTTCTGTCTAATTAGAAATTCATTGATGGTTTTAATTGCAAAATGTGTAGAGAAGGCGAATCATTGAAACTTGATGGGTATGCAAAATGCTTGGACAATGATTGTCCATGTAAGAAGAAGGCATCATCATTAGGCGATCCCAGATTGGAGCTTCAAGGAGATAAGATGGCTGTTTCCTCCTCACAAGGGCAAATTTATTTGAGGTTCTGGACAGGTCTATATCATGATCGGCACTCTGAGCTGGTAACTCAATACTGCCAAAACCATTGCAAAATTAGAGGTGTGCCTTACTGAACATAACAGTGTCACCCAAAACTGTGAAGCCTAAACTGAAATGAGATTTATTGTCAAAGAAATGTCTAGGCATTTCCCTTATGGGTGGATGTGAATCTTCTTGCCTACTTTTGTTCGTGCATCAAGATGTCAAGGCATTGGTTTCATTGTTGAACTATGACAAATTTGAGCCAAAAATGTTCTCAACTCAAACCTACTCTTAGTTTGATGACTTTTTTTTTTGCTGATGAACTGAAAAGACAGGTGATTGACTGACATGTTTGTGCATGGTTTGGAATTAGGGTGCTTTGCCGCACTTGATTTTTGCTGCAAATGCAGGCATTGCAGCTTTTCCAAGTTGGCGACCTACGATTGTGAGTACACCACACTCAACCTGTTAGTTTAAAACATTTCAATGTGATGCCTATGAAGATATTGCAAGCAAAGTGTTAATTATCCTTCCATTTGATGAGACCCATTGAAGATTCTAGTACCTATGTGACATCTCTTTTGTGGTTGATTTTTGTGTCACCTTCCAGGAGCTCATAGAAACATTACAGGTGCCAGCATTCTTTACAGACTATTGTGAAGAGGCAGCATTTTTAGCATCGCAATCTGTCGCTGCCCTTATGCACACATCCCCAGTTTCATTTGATGTATGTTTCATTCAATTGTTCATTATCTTTCCTGTTGAAGTTCATCTCACATGTCCTCCTTCCTTCTCTCTGCTTCTTTCTCATTTTTGTTGTTCAGGGTTTTTTTTTTCCCTGGCCTTTTCCCCTTCCTAGTGTTGAGAAATTCTCAGTACTTACGAAGTAGATACATAGTTCTTCTCCCATGACTGAGATGCTTGGACATGTGTTGCTTCATGAAAAATAAATTCTCTATAGCCCCATTCATTCTATGCTGAGTATGTCCTTGGCATTTGATCAGTGTTGTTGGGGTTGTCTTGTTAGGTGCAAGTGAACCCCTTCAGGCAGCCTTTGGCACCTAGCAACAAGGAGCTAGATCTTCCAACATTTTCAAATGGGTTCATTTTCGGCTTCAGTTGATCATGTTGTATTCGAGAGCTGCGCATCATTCTCCAGATCCTGAAGGTACTCAAGGGAGCTTCGTGTTTTTCCATGAGCAAAAAAAACAAGGGAATTTGCAGGATACCCAGTTGCAAGATCTGATGAACTTATTTGATGACCACATTGGTAGGCAGCTGCTACAGGACACAAAACAGACTGAGCACACATTGTGGGAAGTATATTTGCAACCAACAGATTAAGGGGCTTTGACAACCTGGTTATGAGCTATATTAGGCAAAAGGCCACAAGAATTGCATATACATCGACATCTTGCAAGGTAAGGTATAAGCAACAATTTTGCATGGTATTGAACTCTCTGTAGCTTACAACTGAAGCCTTCTCGGAAGTAGTAGTAGTAGCTTTGATACCTAATTTAAAGAGAGGAATCCAGTGAGTGTCATACTGTGTCCTATGCATATTGTTCTTTAAAGAATTGTGAAACAGATCACCAAGGTGCACACCTGTGAACCTCCTAAGAGTGGCCCATGAAGCTTTGGAGACTTGTGAAGAATCATCATGGAACCTGGAAGTTTGAAACCAATTGATTACAAGGTGCAAACCTGTAAGGTGGCAATGGCACTATCACTTTTCGTCTGCCTTTGTTTGGTGCTCCTTCAGAAGTGCATTCTCTCACACTCTAAAGGAGTAGGTGTAAGAACCTGCCCCTCTCCTACACCTCTTCATAATGTTCAACTCAGTGCTTTACAATAGGTGAAACCCTAGGTTGGTGGACATTTTGAAAACGTGGGGCTGGACTTGGCTACAGTCTTGTCGTAGACCCCTTGTTTTGGGGGAATGCCCTCACCCTATTGCTTTACCTTACACACAAAACCTGAGTATCACATCATTCATATACCACAACATGAACAATCACAGTTTTGAAAAATTAGGTTTAAAATCAAACAAATGAACTCAGGTTACAAGTGATCTAGCTGAATGATTCTGCATGAATGAATCCTCAATACAATCATGTAAGTCTTCTGGACTCCAAATGTGTATATGCTTTTTGATCATGTCCTAAACTATCTCTAAATGTTCTCCTTAATGAGCTCTAGATGTACAAGTTTAAGTGTGAGGCTGTAATGAAAGTTCCTTTTGAAGACAATGCTAATTTTGATGGCTGTATTCCAGTTTTGTGAATGTATATGGTTTAGGATATATACACTCTACACACCCTGTAAGTGCAACTGGAGAACTTACTTGTGGCTTCTTCTTTTACTTCAATCATGTTTTTGAAAGAATGGGTCATAAAAATCCAATGGATAGCTAAGCATGGGTTACAAGAATCCAGTAGGTAGGTTGGTTGGTAGGTTTCATGTTAGTCCCCGGAACTTTTGAGTGAAAAAGGGCCTGCCAAAACAAGGGAACTATGCAATTGATTATGCAACTAGATAATGTTATGTTGGGGATTGGTAGAAAAGATTTGTTGTTTGCCAAATCTTTGCACTCTTACTGAGATTATGCAACAACTGATGATGTTATTGCTGGGAGTCACACAATTTGGAACTCATTAAAATGCCTGCTGATGCACAAACTCCTCTGATGGAACTCAATCAACCCTAAACCCTGAACCTCTTTTCAACTTCACAGTTCTACTTGAAGCAAAAAAATCATTCATTCTTGCAGATACACCATTGTTGTTGTTGTTGTTGTTGTTGCAGTTGTTATTGTTGATACTTTCATGTTGAATTCAACATGTTTTTAAGTCTTGTTGTTGTTGTTGAATTCAACATGTTTAAAGTCTTCTTGTCATTGTCACTTACATCTTTGAATTCAACATGTCTTGAGTTACACAGAAAATTCCTGTTGACAATTATAATGTCAAAATGTCTATTGTTGATGAAAAGAAAAAAGTGTGATTTTTCTTATGATGTAACTAGCAAGCATGTGATGGGGATGACTTGATGAAGAGCAGCAGCCAAGATGAAGTACTGATCTCAGATCTATTGATGTGGTGTGTCGAAAATCCAGAAATCCAGAAAATTCACAAATCCAGATGGTGTCAATGTGCTTGCTGTGTGAGAAATCCAGAAAATCCAGAAAATCAGATGATATGGTGTATGAGAAATGATGAAATCTACATGATGGTTGTGGTTGGTGGTGTGAGAACATGTTCCACTGGTTGCAAGAAACTAATAAGAAATGAAGAAAAGGGAGTTTGAAGTTTCATGATTCAAGATCAATTCTGATGATCACCCTTTTGCAGTAGTTTTGATTGCCAACCTCATCTGTCAGATTATTGTCTACAAGGAAAATGCAACAAAACACAAATGAAGCTCAGACACAGGCACGGACAGAAGAGAGACACATAGATAGATAGAGAGAGAGAGAAAGAGAGAGAGGTGTGTCTACTAGTTCCAATTTGTTTTCTTGCATGGGAAATATTTCTTGCTTTCTCTGAGATTTTTCTCGTGAGATTTGCAGAGGTTTTGAGCTCTTGGAGCTTTGCATCTCACTGTTTCTGGAGCTGAACTTTGTAGGATATACCTATTTTTGTCCTTTTTCCACTTTTTTTCTGTATGAAAAAAGTGCATGATGATGACCTCACACTTTTCTCCTGCTCATCTTCCTCATCTTTTTGTTTTTTCTTATCTCTAGTATGTGGAAGTTTTGTTGGTTGTGATCTTTTTGTATTTTGGCCAAATGGGTGTGAGTCTAAAGGACCCACCCACACTTCCCCATTGGCTCTCTTCTCTCTCTCTCAAACTGGGCTTTGAACCAATCCTCTCCTTTTCTTCTCTCTCCACATACTGACAATTTGTGGCTGAAGCTCTTTGGGTACCAAAGACTCGTTCAGCCTCTCCTACAAAGTTCTATCTGCAAAGTTTCTTGCCTAAAAGTGATGCACGTGTTCATCATAGTCCTTCATTTTCCCCTCTTCTCCATCTGAATTGTTCTGTTCACCGTTGCACCACATTGGAATCTCCCATTGCTGCTCTCTACTGGTGATTTGCTACATTTTGCTCTCATTTAGGGTTGTCAAAGCTCTTGGTACAGCTCTCATTCTCCTCAACTGGGTGCTTTCTTTCTTGCTCCCTGAAAGCTTTCTTGGAGAGTTTTTGGGTTTTTCCCCCACTTGGGTTCTTCTTCTTCCTGTGGAATTTTGAACAGTTTTTTCTTCAGCAATTTTTTTTGGGTGGGTTTGTAGAGATTGTCTTTTCTGGCTTGTGTGTGTGCTCTTCTTGTACGTACGCAAATTTGCTGAAACCCTTGCCCTCTTCCTCCTTGGAAAATGAAAGAAGAAGGGAGAAGGAATTCTAGTTGTAGAATACTAGAAATTGGTCATGGGGAACAACAGTGTAAGATGAGTCAGACGCAGAACACACACCCAAGTAGAGACTGATTGGTGGCTTGAACTTGACCAATGTTCTTACAACTTCAACTTGGCAGCAGAACACAGTACATGAGAATCTGGCAGGAGTCAAAGAGGGCGACAGGATGCGGGAACACAACAGGAACTGACTGAATAATCTGCAGAGAATTTTGGAAAAGATCAGCAAAGCAAGAAGAAACCATGTGCAGGGTGCGAGCATCATGTTTTTCAACAGAGACCCATTTCGGTGGCTCTCCTCAAAATCTGCATCCCCAGAGATTTGTTGCACTCAATTCCAAGTTCAACAGGTGAAAGGAGTAGTAGAAACAAACCAGACCCACTTTCCCATTTGATTCTCATAGTTTTCTTTCCTCTGTGTGACCCTTCGTCAATCTGTGTCTTTTTTTCTATTCATCAAGTCTAGATTTTGCTGCTTCATGGGTGTAGGCTGCATCTTGTCCATATGATCATCAGATGATCCAGGTGATCTTCTCAGATCTCTATTTGCTGAGAATGGACCTGCTTTTTATTGCTTGTTTGCAGGAGTGCACAATGGCAGTACACTTCATCCTTTTTGAAAGGAACAGGGTTATGCATCTTTGGTATCAATGTGTCAAAGCACCCCAAGGGTTCGTCATCCACCCAATATCTTGTGAAAAATTTCATGACTGTGGTGCATACAGGGCAAGAGCAGTTGGAGATAGCTTCAACCCATCTTGTTGAGAAGGGAATCATTGAGAGGAAGCCTCAGTTGGTTTTACGCAGACCGGGGCTTTTTGTCAAAGAGGTCCAAGTACTGGAATTGAAAGTTGGGCATCACTCTGAGTTACCTTTGGCAGGTTTGCACATCAAGCCTAAATTACAGGTGAACATCCAACTTTACGTTTTGTGTGTTCTACAAGATGTCACAGTTTCATATTCAAATTCAGACAATTCAAATTTTTGTCAAGCAGATGTGACATTTGTGTGTTACCAGATCATATGAATCCAGGTATCTAAACCCTAAACTCTAAGCCCTAAATCCTAGGCATATTGGAATTGTATCCTAACTTGGAGGGAAAGTATGTATCCAGAGGAACTTGAAGAAGAATGGTGGTGGTCACAATCACCTGCGAATCAAGCTTCCAAAGACAATTCTGCTGCCACGCATCCATGTTGATGTGCAACCTATGGCAGCAAACACGATGTGTAGTGACCAGGTGCAGAAAGTGATTGGCTTTATACAGAAAGCATGGGCCAGCAATGGATCCATTGATGAAGTGATGGAAAAACACAATGCTCAGCTGTCAAGTCGTGATATTTCGTCCATGCTTCTTGAGCTCCAACGATGCCATGATTGGCAATGTACTTTAGTGGTATTGTTCTGTTCCCTCCCCACCTGTCTCCCTCTCTTCATTTTTCTCATCTCAGTCTTTTGGTATTTTCTTGCTGTCTTGGCACTGAACTGCTTGTCCTTTTGTATGGGGGTTCAAATACAGCTTTTCCATTGGATGAAGAAGCAGCCATGGCACCGTCCCAATTCCCGACTCTACACCCGCCTTATTGGATTCCTTGGAAGAGAGGGTCAGGTTCGTGCATATATATCTTATGCTCTGCTCTACTTAGTGGACATTGTGTTTCTCCCTATAGTATTGCCTGTTCTGTGGCCAGTTAGAAACCAAATACAAAAGCATTGAGGAACCCTCAAAAGTGCCACTTTGTTCATAACAGCTCATTTTGACTAAATAGTAAATCTTTCATATCAAAAACTAGTGTTGAAGGCGTGGAGGTTTATTGCTGTGGTGTTTTGTTGGCTTTTGGTGGGGCAGGTTGATCAGGCAAGTCTTTTGTTCCAAGAAATGCTTTTAGAAAAATGCAATGTTGACCAATACACATTCACTGCCATGCTGAATGCATATGGCAAGGCACATATGTTCAAGGAAGCCATCTCTGTCTTCAATTACATGAAAGAATCCCATGAGCCAGAGAAGAAACCCAATACCGTAACTTGCAATGCACTCATCAACTCACTTGTGAAAGGCGGTTTGTATGATCTGGCACTCAAGACCTTCCTTGACATGCAAAATGCTACAAATGGCCTGAATCAGGCCTGTAAACCCAATGTCATTACGTATAACATGCTAATCAATGCTTTGTGCAAAGAAGGTTTAGTGGAAGTAGGTGTGCGTGTGCTTCATACAATGCAAAGTGGTGGTGACAATCAAGTCTTGCCAAATGTTGCAACATATAACACAGTAATCAATGCATGTGCAAAGTTAGGATTCTATGAAAAAGTGGAGGAGCTAATGGAAGAGATGGTAGAGCATGGAATAGAACCTGACCGAATCACATACACTGCACTCATTGATGCTTATGGCAAATCAGGCCAATGGGAGTATGCTGAAAATACCTTCAAAGGAATGAAAGGTGCCCATATTGAACCAGACGTCATGGCTTATACAGCTATGATTGGTGCATATGCAAAAGAAGGCTTGCACGAAAAAGCTGAATCACTGTTCAAAACTATGGATCAATGTGGTCTGAGAGCCAATGAGATCACTTATTTATCACTGATTGATGCTTATGGAAAAGGAGGTTTGCCAGAAGCAGCGTGGAGTGTGTTTTTGGCCATGGAGGCAGCTGGGTACAAAGGGAATGTCCTGATTCACAGTGCTTTGATTGATGCCTATGGAAGAGCAGGGTGCTATAAACAAGCGGTGGAAATTTTCAATAATATGCGGATTTACGGATGTCAGCCTAATCTCATAACATACAATGCCATCTTATCATCTTGTAGTAAGTGTGATTCTTGGGCGGATGCTGTTGTCCTTCTCCAGTGCTTACAGGTACAATGAACCTCTATATGCCATAGATGAGCATTTAGAAAGGCCTGGCTTCCTTCATTTCATGATGAGATAATTCATGGAGATTTTTGATTTCAGATTGATAAAATTGGGACAATCTAAGGGAGCTTTGGTTTTCTGTGAAATTGTGTTTTTTGCTGTTGTAAGAGCTACAGTACCTGGGTGGTCACAGTTAGATCATACACTTGCCAAAATTTTCCAGTTCATGAGGGGGGAAAGATATTGTGTCACAGGGGTCTGAAAATGGAATAGAGTGGACGCTGCGCAGGCTAGTATCCGACAATTTGCCCGATGAGAAGCTCTGGGAAAGTGTATCACAGATGTTGGAGGAATTGAAGGCACAACCCAAGGTCATGCAGTACTCGTTCTGCAATACTGTGATTGACGTCCTGTGGAGTTTAGGGTTACGTGGTCGGGCTGCACAGGTGCTGTCTCTCGCAAGAGAGAATCAAGTATACAACCACGAGTTTTGCATCTATTCAACAACTGAGTGGTGCCTCGACCTGCACAGGTGGGCTTTGAAGAACTCATTTTGTAGGCATGCTGATCGTCATCTCATAGAGTTTCTGAAATCCTTCCACTTTCATAAAAGCCTACTGTGTAGCAAATTCTACCACTTCATATACTCACTATTGGGTTGTGGGGTGCCTGCCACAATCGATGGGGGCAGGCTGTCAGTTGGGGCAGCTTGTACAATGCTGCTCATGTGGCTGGAGGAGCTTCATCTTGCCTTGTTATGGGGAGAAGATTCACCAGAGTTTGTTGTAATAGTTACAGGAAAGGGCAAACATTCCAAGTCAAAGAGCTCTATGCTCAAAGCACCCATTGATGCACAATTAGTGCACCTCAATTTCCCATTTCTGGAACAAGGTAGAAATTCAGGTCGTGTGGTGGCTTCAGGAAGCTCAGTACGCGACTGGCTTTTCTCTTCAGGGATCAAGCAGCAGTTGAGCCTTGTCGATGCAACAAACCCACAGCCTTTTTATGAAACTTTGTCCAAATAATCTGTTCTGGAGCTAAATTAGTTATTGTCCGCAACAGATGACTCCAGGCTCCTAAGGTACTTTACTTTTCTTCTTGATGTTCTACAGCCTGTTTGTCTGCTCGCTCGATGTTGTCTGTCTTCTGACTGCTTGTACAAGACCTTAAGTGTTACATTTGTCTCTGAAAATCATGAAATCATTTGGTTTGTTTTTTGGAAGATGTACAGTTTGTATTGCTATTTCTCCCATTTTGTGGAATTGGGATACCGCAGATGTTAATCTTCCTTGTGCAACATGCGTTTTTTGGCAGGGATTGTCCAAGAGCAATCAACTCAAAAAGTATGACAACAGAAGATGCTGCTGCACTGTAACAGCACATCAAAACACAGTCGAGTTTGTAACAATACTTTGTTCACCATGTAGAAGAAAATTCTCTTACAACATTCAAATTGAAGGTTTGCTGCATGTGAGCAGCAGATCACACAAGTGAGTCTAAGCATATGAAACTCTCGGGAGAATCAAGAAAATCTTCATACTCACAATTAAAGAAAAGCCAGAACAACAAAGTAGTTAGTACAGAGGTAAATTTTTTATATCCATGAAAAAACTTTTTCCCTGGAGTGCATTTGAAAATCATTGTGTTGAGAGAATTGCCAGGAAGAAGAGGAGAAGAAGAAGAGTGCGGCAAGGTCCTCTCTATCTATCCTTCGACGCAATCTTCTTGACTTCAAACATACACTCGAAACTCTCAAGGCTTCGAAGGTCCTCCTCCTCCCTTCTCAACAGGTTGCTTTGCTGCTGCAAGTACACCAGTCCAGTTCCTGAGATGTAGAGAGGAGTAAAGATGTGAAGAAGAATAGCAAATCATTTTCTCCTATAAAGAAGAAGTGCAAAACATCTGCTGATTTTAAGTTTGCTAATTAATGCAACTAGCATTTGAAGCACCTTGATTAGCAACTTTTGTTATGTAAAGTAGCTTGGTTGATTGGACTGTTTTCTAGACCTGTCCTGGAATTTGAGAAGATCACCAGCACCGTTCCCATATCCAGGTGTTGTGGACAAGTATTGTACCAAAATTGAAGGAAAGAAAATTGACGAATATGTCCTCTCATCAATTATTGCTGAACTCTGTTATATAACAGTTCTCAAAGGCTCAATTTGTTATGAGAATGTGTCATATATTTTGTAAAACTTGTTGTGGCATTTTTAATCACTGCTGTCATCTTGCTTGATCTAGAGATGTCAGGTGCAGCAATCCTTAAGGTAGAATTGTTAGTTTCTTTTGTTTTGGGCAAGACTTTGTTCCGTTTCTGGAAAGCAGATTAATGAACAATAAGAGGCTTAAGAGAGACTAGTTATATATGTGCTCACCACCCAACCTTAGAAGTCACTTGCATCAAGAAAGTTAATAGATGCTTCAAGTGTACTTCTCCCCCAAGCTTTATGAACTAAGTAACATAGGGCTTCTAGGAAATAATGTGTCTATCTATGGGTCACAAACTCTTAGTAGACTATACATTGTGCTCACCTCCCAACCTTAGAAGTCACTTGCATCAAAAATGTAGATGCTTGAAAGTGTACTTCTCCCCCGAGCTTATGTCCTAATAATGTCCTGAGCAGCTGCAATAGGCCCTCAGCAAAGTATATGTCTATGAACAAACTATGCAATGTAGCTAACTTGCACAATCCAGACTTTTGAGGATTGCGAGAAATTCCTGCAAGACAAATGTGGTGGTTACTGAGATGTCCACTTGAAGTTGCTTGAGCAGACTCTTCTTCTTCTTCTATGCAAGTTTCTTCCTATGTGAAGTGTTTGTGTTCTATTGACAACAACAACAATACAAGAATCCTCGATATGGTTTCTTCCTATGTGAAGTGTTTGTGTTCTAGAACACAAACATTTCACAGAGGAAGAAACCATATCGAGGATTCTTGTTTGTTGTTGTTGTCAGTAGCATACCTCATCACCCTCCACCATTTCAAAGGGTGGAAAGGGATTATTCTGGTCGAAAGGTGCCACAGTATCTTGCTCCATGCTTGGCAAAGGATCTTGGTCACCGTCTGTGAGCCATTGTTCCATTCCGTTGTTGCTTGGAGAGCTCAATGCCTTGCTCTCAGATCTGTACAATGAATTTTTGAACAATCTATCAGGCCTCAGAATAATTCTGTAAATTTGTTCTCATTGATGGTTGGGCTATGAATCATAATCCAAGTTCAAACACTGCTGTACTTGAATAAAAACCTTGGACGGAGTGTGAGCCTTGAATGATTGTGAATATTACCTCCAATTTGCATCAGGTGTAGAATGGGTTGAAGCCGAGGCTCCCAAATCTTCCAGGACTGTAACTATTGGAGCTTCAACTTGGAGGCTGAACAACTGCCATGGATGATCCCAAATTCCCAATCAAGTGACCATGACATTTGTTGATGTGAAACTGCAACATCATGGATCTTCATTGATCTGTACACTTGATCAAGTACTTGCAAGACCTTTAGCAATGGCATGACCACTTTCTACCAAAGTGACTATGTTTTATTATTGAGCTTTTGTCCTATTGATCACAATCACAAGCAGTTCGAATGTGGATAGTACACTCCGGGACGTACCTGGTGAACAGCTTGGCAATGACTTGCAAAATTGTTGCTCTCAAGTCTCATCTTCAGTACCTGATTGTACTGCTTGCAAACAAGTTTGAGCAAAAATTTTGAGGATTGCTTCACCTTTTGTATGCAAAGATCATTTTCTACACCTGAGTGTTAGTATTTTGCTACACCGATTCCAGACCGATGAAGGGTATCCTTCGTGAAGGCAACAACAATGCAGCAGTGCAATTCTTTGTGAAACTTGACTGTTTTCAACATGCAATCTTTGGAAACCAGGATTTCATGTAACAAAAATTTAACTGTCATATAAAAAGGTTTGAGGGAGAGGCTGTTGCATGATGCAACACGGTAAATGAGAAAGCAAAGAAATGAAACTCTTTAGCAACTCATAATTAACTGTGATGTACCTCGCGTTGGATGGCAGCCTCTGCTCGGATCCAGATTTCGGGATCCTAATCAACATACCACAGTTCCTAAGTACATAATTTTTGACATTGTGTCAGCATGGATCTGCCAGACATTAGATCTGCGGTTTCAACTGTATTGCATGGATGTGAGCACAAAATCACAATGGACGAGATACTGTGATGTAAAAAATAAGAACTGAAAATTCCATCTGATCAAAACTGGGTTTTCTGCAATCATCTAATTGCACAAACCTGTAGTTCATCTTCCTTCTCAAGAATTCTCAGCATGTTTTCCATCATCCGTTGTGGATTCAAGAATTTAGCCATCTGCTGCATGCACCGATCATGAAACAAAGAATGAGACTGAAAAGGAGTTACAAATTATAATTGAAATCTCACGATCCCGCCTAGAGATCTGATCAATTTTTCTATTCGAAGCCATGAAGTTATAATACATTTCGTACACACCAACTGTGATCTAGCTGCAGCCTCAGGAATTTTCATAACGCTTTTGAGCCACAACAGATGGCTCAAAAACGTTATGAAAATTCTTGAGGCTGCAGCAAGATCACAAAACTTTCTTGGAAACAGGCGGCAGAAGAACTTTAGATCTGTGGCTTGCGACATGCAGGAAAACGGAGAAGACACGCTGATCATCTAGTCCCTAAGATTCAAAACGCGAGACTGATAATATACACAAAGAACCCATGCAAAACAAAAAAAAAATCATCATCACCGCAATGATCCGAATTTATACAAAAAAAATAGAAACATGATCATGATCGCTTAGTTGATCAGAAAGTTCAAGTAAATTTTCGAAGACACGCAAGAGACCTGGAAGCTACAGAAAGACAAAAAAAGACGAGGTGCAATTTCAAAACACGAGACAAATGTATATATGTATGTATGTATGTCCGACACCTGATTTGGCTGATTTGGCTGATCTTTTTTGCGTAGAGGGAGCAAAGGAATGAGGAGAGAGATAGAGAAGAGGAGAATGCAAAGGAGAATGAAAGGAAAGGATGAGAGCCGGCGAGAATGCAAGGAGAGCGGAGAGACAGAGACGAGAGACAAGACGAGAGAAAGGAGACGAGAGCAATGCGCGATGATGGCTCTATTTATACGTTGCGTGCATGCCCAGCTTCTCGTGCACATCCACAAGAATGATTATGTTTAGCCTTTTTTACTCCATTTCAATTTTAAAAGATTGCCTTAATTAGTTTGCATGCCTGTGAACAATATCGGAAGCTTACAAGTTATAAGTTATAACCAGTGATTTTATTTTATTTTATTTTATTATTTTGTGTGGCGAATCTTCGTCATGTTGGAAAAACTATTTTGGGGGAAAAAATAAATACTATCATAAATACTCTTTTTAAAAATTAAATAAAAATTTAGTCAGAAAAAATAATTTATAATTAAAAATTCGCCAAATATTGTCACAATTTTCCTACAATTTGAAAGGGTGCTTAAGATTTTCTACTTTCATATTTTAAATATCGCCAGATTGGGCTAAACGTACTTATGGATGAAAGTCACTTGAGCAACATCACAAAATTGAAAATAAAAATTAAAAAAATCACTGGTTATAACTCAAAATCAGTGTTTTTTCTTATTAACCCCTGACTTTTTATATTGAAAATTTTGGAAAATTTTCAAAAAGAAAAAAAAACAGAAAAATTAGTCAAGCTTACCCTACAAAACCAAAAATATCCAGTTTTTTTTTTCTTTTTTTGGGTTGAAAAAAGAAATTTTTTGTCACAACAAATTGCTGGTCACAAATTTACAATCAGCTTCTCTCTCTCTCTCTCTCTCTCTCTTCTTTGGGTTGTGAAATTTTCACAATTTGGTGACCATTTCCACAAATCTAGCACATGGGGTACAAGCTGTTGTGCATGCTTCTCAAGTGATCGAGCTCATAGACACCCACAACAGGTTTTTCATTTGGCACAGGTACATTCAACCTCACAAATGGAAGTCTTCTTTGCAAGGTTAAGAATTTCATTCAGACAAGTGCAAGTGTCCAACAACTGTAAGTGTCCAACATACTTTCTAAGAGCTGGAACAATGTACTGAAGGCTCTACCAGTGGTAAAGGATTTTAATGCTGTGGGAGCCACAATCCTATCCTGGAAATGACACAGCAATAGTGATGCAAGCTCTCTGAACTAAGAAATTATCGTTGACTTGAACAACCCAAATTGTCAGAATCTTCAGAATAATGCAGTGATGATCCTTGCTCAATTCTTGTTTTGCTGTGAGAGATCAAGATGAAAAAGACAGTGAGAAGCATTTTTCACTAACTTGAGAAGCTGGTGCTACTTGAGAGTATCAACATCCAAAAGCCATAAAAGATTATGTAATTGCTGAGCCACAGTAGCCAAAGCCACGATGATGGAGTCATGATCCTTCTTTGTCATCACCTCCCCTTCTTCTCCTCTCTCTTCTCTCTCTCCGTTTTCCCCTCCCTGACCTCCCTACCACCACCACCACCACCACCATTCTCTACTCAGCAGAGCTGAACTAGTAATCACCCATCATCATGCATCATCTCTATGAGTTGTCAAAAAGATCTGCAATCGATCCAGCGCTCATGCTTCTTGTGATTCTTTACAATGCTGTCCACTCCTGCAAAAAGAAAGACCTAATTTGCATTACCACCACAGAGTTGAGCTGAGAATCTTGCAAGAGGATTTTGCACTCCATTGAGGATTCCACAGTCCATTTTGAACATGCAGATTGCTTCCCTGACAATTTCCATATCTTTCAATAAACAGAAACCATATCTGTTTTGACAGAAACAACTCCTTACTGTGCTAATCGATTCCACAGGAGAAGAGATTGGCAGTGCAATGTTTGAATCACATAATCCACAGTGCACACAAACATACAATGATCAGAAAAAGGTTTGTGGATATTTACGCAGCATTTGGAGAGAGATCATCATTGAAATGTCTTGCAGGTAAAACATTCCAGTCTGTTCACTGATATGCTTGCATAGTGAAGAACAGTGACCAAAATTGGAAAATCTGTCAGTAATAGTCATGCTGTTGGACAATGGTACTTCATCGAATTGATGCTCTGGCGATTTCTTCAAACTATACTGTCTTGTCTACAAAGAAGAAGAGAAATGTTTATGTTCCAGAAAAGAAAGAGATGGAGGACACGCTCAGGACTATATGATAGAGGAGCATTTAGGTGTTGTTGCCCCAGGCCCTTATCAATCCACTGAGGATCTCAACATTGTTGCTCATATCTTCAATTGTGTTGCTTGGCAAGGCTCGCACTATGTCAACATTATAAAACTCATGTGCATCCTCCAGAAGCACTTGGAAGATTTCACATTCCATGTTGTTCTGTAGTTTACGACCCATGTACCCTCTGCATTACAATCCCCAGTCCCACCGCCCCAGAAAACATCAGCTCTCACTCCAAGCCTTTCTGTTCTACATGCACAAATCTCTACGTATCAGATAGCTAGCATTGCAAGGTGGATGTTCAATCCGCCAGAGGGACAATGCAAAACTAAACTTCATTCACATAGATATCAGAATCACAGAAAAAATGGAAAGAAGCTGATACATCAGATCCATGCTTGCTGCAGGGCCTTTGATGATTGAAGGAGATGATGATGAACCCATTAGAGTTACAAGAGTTGGGGGCTACAGATTGCACATTTGTTTCCCCCACAGAGAATACAGAAGGGAAAATGTTTTTGTCCAAAGGATAACATCACAGAGGGGAAAGAAAAATTAGTTCACCGATTTGTGAGGCGATCATAGAGCACTGAATTATCAGTCTGCAACACGACAACATAATCGAACCAACGCTCAGGGAAGAAATCACAGTTGTGGTAGTCCACTAAGTTGCCTCCATCCCTCATCATGTCCTCCATCTCATCACAAAGCTGGCAAAATCATCCCTCAATTGCGTCAACCATAATCATCATCAACCTCATGAGCACCATCCCATGCATGCAGGGGGGCACTGGTATTCTCACAACCTCAGAAACATCAAACAGAAGACATGCGCTTCTTTGTTACAATATCTACAAAATCACTAGTTGTGCATGCTGATTATGCACACAGTAAAGAGCACAAATGATTGTGCAAACATACCAGATCATCATTTACGACATAACAATCGAGCTCCGCATCCCAACCATCATGGAGCGACTTCTCCTTCACAAGTTCTCCCACATTGATGTGACGCAGTCCTGTGGCACTGGCCAACAACGAGCATGTCGAGGTCTTCCCGGTACCTGGTGTCCCCGTGACCAGAATGTTGGGCGTCGCCCTCTTCCTGCCTTCATCTGTCATCTCTGTCTCTCTCTGTCTCTCTCTGTCTCTCTGCAATAAACTAAAATAAACCCCTCTTCTCCACGATTGCTCAAAGAAAACACTCTGCGCAGAAGCACCAAATCATAATTCCCAACTACAGAAAGCAATTGCAACCACGACAATCTATCGACAATTCAGGGTTTCCAATTTCCGCACAAGAGACGTTCTCGGCCCGTTGCTTGCAAACGATGATGAGAGTCCATAGTCCGAAGAAAATTAGGGTTAGGGTTAGGGTTTGGAGTACATGGACACAAAAAGGCATTGTTATCTAGTAATTAATGATCAACTATTGGGAACGGTAGGGAACCATAGGGAACATACAAAGGAAATAAACAGGGAGGGAGGGAGGGGTGAGGATTTTGCTTAATTAAAAAATTAATTTAACTATTAGAGTACATTCCATTATAAATATTTTATTATATTTGTAATAATCATTACAATTTAATTTCTCATGTATAATAATGATTTTAAATATTAAAATACATTCAAGTTTGCCATTGTAGATGTTTATTAATTATAACAATTTATCTATTTTATTCTCTTTTTTTAATGTTTTTACAATGTATAAATCATAGCTATAAATGATGAAAGTAGGAGCTACTAATGTAAATGGCATTATAATATTATTTGATTTTTTTTATACTTAGAATTATACTTAGTTATATAATTTTTTGAAATGGCATTATATAAAGTGATTAATGTATGCTAAATGTTTGTAATTATTTTCTTTTTTTCAATTTTGGTAAGTAGCTAAAATGGCTATAATCCATAAGACCATAAAAGTAAATATGGCTACATATAAGGAAAAAGAATCAATATAATTAAGCAACCTTCCATATTTGTTTGCTACCAGGCTAATGGAACATAATTTTTGGGGGACTTTTTTTTTTTTTTTAAATTTAAAATTTAAGAAATGTGTAAGTAAAAATATAAGGTGCCATATATGGTTGTTGGGTAGATTTTATAATTTAATTAATTATATAAGATGTTTATTTTTATTTTGAAAATGAATTTATAATTAATACAAGGTATGCATTAATCCCCAGGGAAATCATTTTTCCATCATTTTTTTTCTTTGTTTATATTGAATGAAGTGAAATGGTTAAGGGCCCATAAAATTATATATGTATGTTATTTGTTTAGCATGAATTATAATTTTATTCATCCAAGAGAGCAAATGGATGTATTCCTTTCATTACATCTTTCAAACCTTTCAAAAATGGGAGCCATCATGTGTTCCTTTTTCTTGATCAAGTATTAAAACTAAAAATAAAACAAATATAGGGTATCAAAATTTCATGCAAAAAATTTAATTAATTAAATTATATATATATATATATATATATATATATATATATAGGCTAAATTTTGCCTTAAAAATAATACTATTACTATGATATGTGAATTCATTTTTTAACAGCTTCATGAAACATTCCCTATTTCAACTTGTGTTACTCATTTCCTTTGTTGCAAGGGGTAGAGCCATTTCCTATTTCAATTGTTATTGGTTTGTTTTGACATAAAAAATTGGCCAATTTTTCCTAGTGTACTTTTAGAACGTTCACTCACCCACATTTTTCAAAAGAACTTTTGAAATTTGGAAGGTCCCTACCATGTTGTCATTTTTTTTCTAATTATAATTTAATTCATTTACTTTCATTACATACTTGAAAATATGATTATATACCAATCCTATATATATATATCATAATTTTACATGATAAAACATTGCAAATCCAAAATTTCACAAAATTATTATTATTTTATTCCCAACAACATTAATAAAATCATAACAAAGTTTTGAAATCCCCCAATGGCATGGTAGAAATTCAATTCAACATGAGAAGCACCAAAAGCATTAGTAATTCAAATTCAATGTCATGGTGCAATAATTGGGTTTAGTTTCAATTCAACTATAAGGTATGTATCTTTCAACTAATGGACAACTACCAAAATTCAAATCAAGTTAGTATATGTCACTTGAACACAACTTGAAAAAATTATGAACATCATCACCAAAACTTACAATGCCTATCTCAACATTGATCAACATCGAAACACCTTGAAAAGCACAACTACCTTACTTGGCATTACTAGCACAAAAAACCTTATTACTACTACTAGAGCACCCACCCACATAAAACACACAAACCTTTCTTGCTAAACTACTTTAACATCACACCTTATAATGACATGCAATACTTTTTGTTACTACATGTTGGGCAAGGTTATCTAGCGAATATCTTGGAATATTTAAGGACCCAAATAGAACAAGTTAGTTAGTGTAGTTCTCGGCTAACTAAACATTCTAGGTAGGATAACTTAGTTTTTGGATAGATTCTAAGCAAAATGAACAATTAGTAAGACTTTAGCCCAATTGGACATTCTAAACAAGAAATGTAAACAACAAAATTTTGGATAGTTAAGGGATTTGAACCCTGACATTTTGACATTTGCAAAGTTAGGAGAAGTATATAGTGGATAGTTTTGGGGTATAGGTTGGATGTACAGAAGTAGGTAATCATTAGTAATTAGGGTTGGAAGGGGGGACTTCACCATTTTTTGGGTTAATTCAACCTTAAATCCTTTTCAACTTTAAATGGGTTAGTATGTAGAAGGTATGATGTTTCTAGGTGTCTCCTTGTTGAATGGAAAATGACAAAAAGAGAGAAAGGTGAAGATCATGAGAGAGTGAAGAAAAAAACCTTGGGACAACTTCTTGTTGTCAAGGAGAGGAGAGGAGGTAGGATGGCGGTGGGCAAGAGGGGACCAAAAAAAAAAATACAAGGAAGAGGGTGAAGGAAGAGAGGAAAAAAGGGGGAGGTAAAAAAAAACCCCTAGAGAAGAAAGGGGCATCATATGTTTTTACGAAAGTGATTTGTAAATAAAGCATTGGGGAAGGAGGTTATGGGAATGTTGTGCATAGTAGGAAGGAGACAATGCATGTTTGTCAAAGCTTAATCATGATGTAACTTAGTTTTAGTTAATTTTGATGGGAGCCAGAAAATGAGAAAAAAAACAAGGCAAATAGGGTGTGCAAATAGTAGTGAGAGATAATGGTTCTAGAATCTGAACTCACAAGCGTCGCTGAAGAATCCATATAATAAACCTTTGGTAGAATTGTTAAAGGAAGAAAAAATGAACCCATTGAAAGTTTAAATAGATAAATATACCTCAAAATTCGAGGTGTAATATTATGCTTAATATTACATTGTATACCAACATTTTTAAATATGTGCAAATACCTTTTGAAATATGAACATTGTTTTGTGTCTTTTTGGTCCAAATAATGTAAGCGCAAAAGAAATACATAAAAAATGTGAAAAGTGCGAAGGACCTTGACAAACAATACCCAAATGTGCCTCCTCCTTCCTCCACACATTCCAAAAAAAAAATTCAAAATAGAATGATATGGAATTTTTTCTTGTTAACCTCCCTAGCTATCTCCAAAGATTAATTGACTTCACTTCCCTTATTGTAGTAAGCAAAAATGCACATAGTTTTCCAAATGTAACATGAAAGTTGACCAATTTGAAAATGCAAGAAGAACAAGAAAAAAAACACAACAAATATTTTTCTCTTCTACAAACAAAATTGGTGATGACAATTATAGAGAGAAATGAAAAGGAAAACAAAAAGGAAAAAAGAAGTGGAAAAAACAATGTGAGAAGCTTTCCAAAACCACGAATGCCTCATAGAATTCAATTTAGGTCAAAATTTCAAACGAAAGATGTTGGAATGAAAAACCAAATTGAGCCATTTCTTTGCACAAATGAAGGGTTTAAGTATAGGATTTATAGTTTAGGATTTGATTTAAGTTTGATTTGAGTTGTACTGGACTTACAGTGTAACTTATGCCTAAGAAAGAATTTTTTTTGATATAACTAAATGCTTGCCCAAGGTGGAGTCTAGGGGCATTTATTTTAAAAATGCCTTGCTCCTAGGGTGTTTACTTGCATAAAGCACTAACACTATTCTTCATAAAAAGATTTTCATGATACCTGACATGTATGGGGAAAAAAAAACAAGTTGGGGGATTTGAAAAGCTCCATGTCCTCCAAATACAATGAAAAGAAATCTACTAGTGATTTATGAACTAATGAATTATCTATTTGCTAATCAACTTGGATTGATGATCAACAAACATATTTTGTTCACCATTGTTTCACATTTTGACAAATGCTCACCAAATGTTATTATTGTGACCTCTATTTTTTTTTAAAAACTCCATGGAACATTTCCTATTTTAACTATTGTGAATTTGAATTTGCCATAGAAGGCAAAGATGAATTTGTTATAGAAGGCAAAGATGAATTTGCTTGTTTAGAAAAATACTCAAAGATGGGATTAGTGCTACTTCTAACGATTCAATTTTTCTTTTTTGTCCCCACAAGGATAACTACATTTTGGAAGTCAACATAAATTAATGTCTGCCACTCTACATTTTAGAATGTATATCATAGTAGCTTAACAAGTTTGGTGATTTATTGTTGAACATTAATAAAATTTATTGTAAGATTCTAGGATCATCATTAAGAAACTAATAAAATAATCAATAATTTTTCTTGAAAACATTGAATAAGGTGTCTTTGAAAATAGGTAGTCCATTTTATTTTGGTTGTTGTGGAGGAGCAATGCACTAGCACATGATCAAAAGTACAAAAACTCTTATGGGTTGTATACATTTATGAATAATTAGTTCAGTAAACTTCACTTTTGCCCCTATACATTTTGGACAATTAGGTCACTAGATTTTCCTTTGCTTTCATATTCCCATTATTGCAATAAAAAACATAAAAATCTCCTTGATTTTGTAAGTCAAACTTTAAGAGGGTTTACCAATTATTTATTCTAATTTCAAATGTATTTGGCAATACACCTTAATAATTTCTCAAGTTTTTTGAATTTCTTTTCATAATTGTCTAGTACCAAAGTTGCAAGGGTACTACAATATTTGAAAACATTTGGGGGGCAAGGGTATAGGACTTTAAATAATATGTATTTAAAGATCCATATATAACACATATAATATGAAAATTATTCATTTACCATGTTGTTCATGTTTAATTTATATGAATGGTAACATGTATTCACTTGCAATTCCTGGAAGCAAGTTTTTTTCAATTTTTTGTTGTCAAAAAATTGAGAAAAATAAATCTCAATATATTAACAAATTTAATAAAATTTACACTAGGAAAAAAAAATCTCAATTGTTTTGACAAAAAACCAACAAAATTTGTTGGGAAAAAAAACATTGCAAGTTGGAAGTGGTTATTAATCTTATTATGTATTAAGAAATAGATGTGAAACACTTTCAATCTCAAAAAACTTCATGTGATGAATAAATGTGAAATCCTTAGCAATTTCACATATATTCTTAGACTAATGTTTCCCCCTTTCCTAAGGGCCATCTTGAAAAAATGAGCCAACATTAAACATGATCAACAAATTAAATGATGCATTGGGCTCAACACAATTCGACTATCCTTACCCAAATTACAATTAACAATTATTTTTCTCGCACCACCATTTTAAGAAACAAAAATTATGATGCATTAATTAAAATTACCCCCTATAACCTTAAACCTCCTATGCCCATTTGCCTCAAAGAACTTGGCATGATTCCTTTGAGGAACTTGGCATGTTTCCCTTGGGAACTTGGGCCCATTTGCCTTAAGTAACTATGTTACCTTAGTGAACTTGGGCCCACTTGCTTCATGCAACCACATATTCCCAAGGAACTTGACCCATTTGCCTTAAGCAACCACATATTCATGAGGAACTTGGTCCATTTGCCTTAGGGAAGTCACAAGTCTTTTTCTCCTCAAGAAAGTTGAAGAAACTTGGTTAGGTCCCCTTTTCAAGGAGGTTGAAAGTGTATGTCTTCAAGGGGAAACTTGATTGAGGAAGTGTGCAAGGACTACATCTAATTTTTGATCCATTTGTGAAAGAAAATGAAAAGTTGAAAAATAAAAATTGAACTTTGAAGCTTTGAACCACATGGGGCAATTAACCACTTCACCACAAATGTTTTTTCTTAAATGGTGGGGGCAAGAAAGATATTTAAAACATTCATCACAATTAAGGTACAATTTTTTAAAAGTTCAAAAATAATTTCCTTGTTGGGCATTAAATTTATCTGTAAAGTTGAGCAAACATGATACCGAAAGCCTGTGTTTGGCTTATTTACGGGACATAACTTCAAATATGGTACCAAAAAATTACACATGAGCCCAACGAGGCATGAATTTCAAATTTCGAACAAGATTCAGCATGAACTTAGTTTCATGTTGAATTTCCTTCCTATGCATTGCCAGAAAAGCCTACGTCTTGGCCCCTTACTTCTATGCCCACACCCTCATTGTCTTTCCTTACTTACCTCACGTGTTTACCTTAATGCTCACACCTTGATCGTTGGGGCTTGCATCAGCTCTAAGGTTTCTTAAAGTAGTTTATTTTTCTTCTCCCCCTTTTTCTTTCTTTGATTCTTTCATAAATGCAGCTACTACTCTTTTTGCCTTGCCAACTACTAGCTCATGGGTTTGGAACTCATAGTCGTTTGCTAGGGATTGTTGTCTTTGGTGTACAAGAGGAGGAACTTTGTACCTTAGGTGGCATTACCATCTTTTGTATAGGGAAGTAGAACCATAGCTGCTAGTAATCCATTGGAAAGCTTTGGTGGAGGAAAAAACCGATCATTACAAACAAAAAGCAAACAAGTAAAGTCCATGTCCTAGGTATTTTAGCCGGGTTTTTTCCACACATGGGTTTCATGTCCCTATGAATGGATTTTCAACTTTTCATGATTTGGTGTGTTTTTTGTCCTTATTGTGGATTTTAGCTTTTGGTCTTACATGCATTCATGTTCCATACATTAGGGTTTTGTGTCCTTGGGATTGGATTTCTACTTTTTGTAGTTTGGTGATTTTTTTGTCCTTGTGGATTTGAGCTTCTAGTCCTACATGCATTCTAGTTCCACACATTAAGGTTTTGTGTCCTTGGGAATGGATTTTAACTTCTTGAGGTTTAATGTTTGAATTTCTAGTCCTTCATGCACTCTTTAGTGTGTTTTTGATGATGTAAATGCATGAGGCCATAAAATGGCAAATAAATTCAATAAACCCTTTTGTGTTACATGCATTTTATTTATGGGGAGGTCTTGCAGATTATGTGTACTCCTTGTATGGTATACCAGAAGGTGCTAAACAAAATGTGGCAAGGCATGAGGTGCACCTGCATTCTACTAATAAATTGCAAGATCTTTGTTTCAAGAATGGTGGGATTTACATCAAGCTTGGTCAGCATATAGGTCAATTGGTATTCCTTTTTAAGGTTGCAAAATTGTGGCAAATTTTCAATGCCTTGTTGGTTCATGGTGTGATAAAAAGGTCTTGTTGCCCATTGTGGGGAGCTAATGAAAAAGTTAGCGAGGATGTTATGGTAGAGATGGTCACTATGTTATTGTTATTGAAGATCTCTCAACATGTGTGTCACTATTGTCACCATCTGCTGGAAGTACATCCTTTTGTGAACAACTTGTTTATTTTTTTGGTGAAAGGATTTAAGGCAAAAATATATATATATTTGGATGACTAAAGTGGGGAGATGGAAGCTTGGATATGAAATTGAGCTTGATTGATTGAAATAAGCAACATGGGTAGAGATAGAACTCACTAAGAAGTTGGTGACCAACACACACCACACATACCATGGAAGACCTTTGGAAATAAAACACAGTGGAAGAGTTAAATTAAGGTCATTTTCTAACCATGCTAATGAAAGCAACATAGTCATCATACTTGTGTTGTGGATGAAGGTATTAGGAATAATAGAAGGGAGTGTGCCTACAAAGGTAGATAACTATACATGGTTGTTATAAATGAAAGTAAGAAAAGTAGGAGATTATCTATGTCCTTGCCATAGAAGTTTTGTTAATTTCTTGTCATGAATCACTTTGTAACCTCATGTGTCTCATCACCTTATGTCTACATTTGCAGGAGCTTCATCATCACTTAAGCTTATGAAATTCATCAAAATGGTTTATAACAATCTAGAGGGAGCTAGTTTTGTAAGCTTTGAAATTTGCAAACCCTAATGCATTTTTGAGGAGGGAGTTTTGAAAAGTACCATCTTATTTTAAATTTTGTAGCAACAAGAACTTGCAACATCTTCTAAGGTCAAGTTTAGTCCAACAAGATGGTTTTGGTAGTTCAAGGTATAAAAGAAGAAGGAAAAGATTTTTTTTATTGTTTCGCTCATAATATTTCTTTTTGGCAATCATTTATCCTACTATTGTGGTCATTCTTCACATGTTGTTGCAAGGGTTGCGATTTTCTCCAAACTTCAATTGGTGGTTGGTTGGAAAATTCCTCGAAGCAAACCAATTTTGAGCCTCCAACATTAGAAACAAAACATCTTGTTTTTTCTCCAAAAATTGAAGACCTATTTTCACTTCCACAAATTCTAGAAGTTGTGCCTTATACCCCAAAGTCTAAACCTTCAAAATGTCCCCATAACCATGAAAACCCTAAGTGAAAGTATCTTTGGGTGGTACCACTAAGAACCACTTCAAGGAATGAAACAAGAACCAAAAATAGCCAAATCATTTTCTTGGGCCCTTTATGTTAAATGTTTTCACAATTATAATTTTTTTTCTCATGTTTATCAATTGTATGCACTAATATGTGGCTTGAAGTTTATTTTGGAATTAATTTTTTTGAAATTGTTAAAAATTTATATTCTTAATTAAAATGGCCGCTTTATAAATTGATAGCCTTAACCAAACTAATTATTCAATTAATTTTCTAATAATAACATAAAAATAGAATGACTTCCAAAGTACCTTAGGAAAAAAATTCCCAAGAAAATTGGCAAATTATGTTTCAAATTTTTGTTCTTAACCTAAAAGTTTAAGGAAAGGAACCAACGTTACAATCCTGAAACTTTTTCTAAATGCAATGATTAGAAACATCAAAATACAAAATATTTTAAATATTATTGAAATTAAAAAATCTCTGGAACCTTATAAATGTATTCATTAAAAAAATGAAAATATTTATTTAAATGTTTCCTATGATTTTTCAAAGTTTGATGGGTCCAAGAAAATCAAAGAGTGACAATTCTAAATGGTACCACCCAAGGAAAATCTTAACCCCCTAGAAAATACCCAAAACATCTATTGCCTCCTTTAACGGATGCATTTATAATTGAACATATCCTCCCAAAATTGTCTTTAGTGTATGATGTGGCACCTTCATTAAGTAAACCGTGTGTGGCATAAAGTTGTGGGTCAGCCCCTTGAATGGCATGCCTTAAACATTGCATGACATATCACAATGTGTTCTACCACCACACTACTGTTACCCAAAAACTTCCAAGGTGTGTTTTGAAATAATGTTTGCAATTTGAAATGCATTGTTTAAAGCTTTGCTTCTTAAACGATGCAAACATTTGAAACTTTAATTTGAAGGTTGGGTTTGAAACTTCATGTGTTTTTCTGGTTCTGCAACTCAATAAAGTTTGACATTTTGAAAGACTTGTTGTGCATTAAAGTATTTACATATTCTTGAAACTTTAACTTTTGGTCTATAGTGAGAATGACTTCAAGTTTTTGATGAATTTGATGCATGTGAATTTCAGTAGTGCCCTAAAACCCTACCCTAAAACTTGCAACTCTACAAAAATCTAATAATTGAAATTCTATTTGGAAGTTAAGGGTTTATATTTAAAGTGGCAACTTGTGTTTATGGTCTATAAGTCAAGCATCAACCTTCATATGTTGCCTTTAATGAATATGGTACTCTTGACCACACCAAAAACTTGTTTTCTTAGACTTGATGGCTTTCAAGTTTCTAAAGTTTAAGGAAAGTTTATTGGATTGAATCTACCAAGGTACTTATGTACCCTTTAAACCTTACATGTCCATGTTTAGCCATAATGATTTCAAGTTTTTTTATAGACTACATGTGAGTGATTCTAAGTAGGCCATGAGGCATGGTAATTGAAGTTCAATTTACGTGCTAAGGTTTCCACTTGAAGTAACAACTTGTGTTTATGGTATGTGGTTTAGGCACAACTTGTATATGTTGCCCTTGATGAATATGGTGTTTAAACATACTTGAAACCTATCTTCTTGGATCTCATTGCTTTCAAGCATATAAACTTCATTAGATTGCATGTGCCCAAGTATTTATGTACCCATGAAACTTACATTGTCCATGTCCAGCCATAATGACTCAATTTTTTAATAGATTACATGTGCGTGATTATGAATAGGCCTTGAAACATGACCTAATTGAAATTCAATTTGGAGGCTAGGGGTTTTTGCTTGAAATAGTAACATGTGTTTATGGTCTAACATGCATAGACCTTAATAATATGTTGCTTGTGATGAATATGATATTCAAACACGCCTAAAACTTGTCTTTTTGGATCTGAAACTTTCAATCTTATAATGTCTGTTTGGATTGCATGTGTATGGGTATTTACATATCCTTGAAACCTTAGTTACCCATTTTCAACTAGAATGATTTCAAGTTTTGACCTGAAATCCATTGGATTGAAATTTGGTCATTGAATTCCAGTGACTTTTTTGGTGGCAGGGTTGATTAGTTAAGGTTATGTCCAATGATTGTTATGTATGTAGATTTGAATGTGAGTGGTCCATTCTTTGTTTGTGCATGTTTCCAAAGATGGTTGAATTATGGGCAAGTATAACCTTGGAACCGAATGTACCAAAAACACAAGTATTTAAATCTATGGCATTGCATAGATGTAAAGCTTCTCGTTTGAACGATAATATACCAAAGTAACTTGTTGATTTTGTCCAGCACCATGGAAACTTCTTACAACTTACATTTTGCAAACTATAGTTTAAGTAAACAGGTTACTCAACTTATTCCTACTACTATGTGGAAGCAAGTTTACATTAATTATCAAACCACTTATTTTGATTCATACCTTGTGGAAGAAACCTTCAAGGATCAATTGTAGGACATTTTGAAAGAATTAAAAACATGAACTTTTAATCAAGAAGGTTTGAAGAAAGCAACACTGCAATGTGATCAAATGTTAGAGCGCTTAAAGGCCACAAATGGGCATGCAACAAGGAATGTCTTAAAGGGATGTCAAAGTTTAATTGATGGGGCATTTATACCTATACCTGAAACCTTAGGTTCTAATTGGACTGAACCTATAACCCCTACTTCATATATCAGCCCATCTTTGGACTCTACACCATCTGGAAGTGATGGAGAAAAGTCAATGGCAAAATCAGAGATGTTGCAAAACCGGTCTAGGAACATGGCAACAATGGCGTCCCACTTCTCAATAATTTCCTAAATTTGAGATGCCTTCTTAGTTGGCAAAGTGGAAATCAACAAGGGGAAGTTGAATAAGGTGAAAATTAGTAATCTGAAAGTAGTTTAAAAATTAAGTGTTATCATGGAAGAAGAATTCAGATCAGGGGTAAAAACTATTGTGCACCTATAGTTAGAAGTCCCTAGCCCAACCACGTTTGACTAAGTTAGTAATTATCATTAACAACCTCATATGTGAAGTCCATGCGTATTTTGTGTAGGAAATTAGTTAGGAAAATTGTAGCTCAAAACAAATGTGCATATTTTGGTTTGGTTGAATCAAACCTCTTCATGAAACACCTCCATTTTCTTTTCAACCCACCTATGCCCCACTCCATTTGCACCTTCAAACTTGCATGTATTTTGTTGTAGGTTTGCATTGTAACATGGTCAGCATCTGGCGCTAGTTCCCATTGCCCTATTTTTTACATAATAAACATTTCTTCACCCGTATAACCTAGATTTCCCAATAGGTATTCAAAATAATCATTAACATGGGTGAAGTATTGACACCAATTCTTGTAAACATTAGAATGCCACAAGATGGCCACATCTTGATAAGAGCTAGAATAACCAATATTCATATAGATGAACAACTCATGACGGTCTAAAATGAAAATGTTGTTCATTGCATATATCTTTTTCTGCCCATCAAACCATGTGCCATGTGCTTCATTCTACCAAGGCTTGCAAATTTCAACCAAAATGCCATCAATAAACCCAATACACCTTGATATTTCTTATAAATTCGCACCCAAACTAAGTCTCTCCTCAGGTGCAGGCCACTAGATTTCATCCTCAAGTGCATGGTTGATTCATGATGCAATGAATATTGCATCATCACATGCAAATTTTGACCAATTCCACATTGTCATGCTTCATGTAGAGAGTTAAATTCAAGAGGTGTTGTTCAAGTGTTAACTTTGACAACCTGCCTAATACAATTCACCTATTATGATGCAAAACAAAACATCAAACTTGAAAACCCTAACCCTAACGCCAAAAACTTACACCCTAATCATAATCCACAAAAATCAAACCTAAACCTTAAATTTCAAACTTAAAGATCCAAACATCAACCCTTTAAAGCTAAACCCTGAAATTCGGACCTGAAAGTGCTAGCCCTAATTCCAAAATCAGACCCAAAACCCTAAAATTTAGACCTGAAAACTTGAACCCAAAGTCCAAAAACCTACATCTTGATCATAACTTGCAAAAATCAACCCTAAACCCTAAATTTCAGACCTCAAAACCCTAACATCAACCCCTTAAACCTGAACCCTAAAATTCATATAAAGTGCTAACCTTAACTCAAATTAGACCCAAAACCCTAAAATTCAGATTTGAAAACCCTAACCCTAACCCCAAAAACCTACACCCTAAATTTCAGATCTAAAAACCCTAACATCAACCCCTTAAACTTAAACCCTAAAATTCAAACCTGAAAACCTTAACCCTAAACTTCAACCCAAAAATTCAGACTTAAAACCCTAACCCTTAGCCCCGAAAATCAAAAGTGAAAAAACATGAGATATGAAAGATGAAACTCACCGATGGATCTAGCATGGGCTCTAATGGTAGGAACCACTCAAGAACCCAACTCATCAAATTCCTTCAATGTAAAGTTTGTCAAAGTCTTGAATAACGTTGGTGTGGCTTGTACCCAAAATATCATGGACACTAATTGTCGGGTCCACAAATTGACCCCTCCCCTTCTTTGATCTCACGTGAATTGAACAAATCATTGGTGTTGGAAGCCATTGTTGTCATCACTTGAAACAAAACAAGGTCATCTTGGTCCATGTCTTCCAAAATATCCTCATCACTTGAAGATGAGGTGGAATCATCACTATTTGAAGAGCTTGAGGAAGAGATTTCTCAAGGTTTGAAATGAAAAAAAAAGGGAAAAAAAGAAGGAAGACCTTTTCTTTATATAGTCCACATGAGAGTCTTAATCTACATTTTAAGTACTAGCCTAGTTTAAATCTAAACCATTTTCTACAAAAGTACAAACCATCATTTAAACCTTAATGTTTTATTTTCTAACCTTAAAATTTGAAAACCATATTTTGAAAACCCTAACCCTAGAACTAAACCCTAAAATTTCAATTCCTACATTATAAAACCAAACCTTAAAAACTTCAAACCTAAACCTTAAAATTCAGACCTTTAAAATCCCAACCTTAAACCCTAAAACCAAACCTTACCATGTCAACCCACAAAACTTTAAACCTTAAACCAAACCCTAAAGTTCAACCTTAAAATGCTCAACCCTAAACCCCTAAAACAAACCTTAACATGTGTACTAGCAAAAGACCAATCTTAAACCCTAAAAAGCCTAACCTTGAACCGAACCCTGCAATTCAACTTTAAAAAGCCCAACCTTGAACCCTAAAACCAAACCTTACCATATGGACCCACACAAGACCAAACTTAGACCCTAAATTCAACCCCTAACAAGCCCAAATTTAAACCTTACAACCAAACCCTAAAATTCAAACCCTAAAAGAAATTAAACTAAACCCTAAAAGAGAACCCTAAAAAACCTAAACCTATACTTTAAAAATTAAATCTTAAAACCTCAACATTTAAACCTTAATATTTAACCTTTGAAAATCCTAATTCTAAAAATCACACGTCAAAATAACCAATAGCCAAAAATTCAATAGCCATTAACAATAATCAATAACCATAATAATAATCTATAACCATCAACAATAGCCAATAGCCAAAACCAATCGCCATAACAATAGTTAATAGCAAAATCAAATAGTGGATAACCATAGCCAATAGCCAAAACCAATAGCCATAACAATAGTCAATATCAAAATCAAATAATGAATGGCCATAGCCAATAGCCAACATCACCCTAGCCCCCCCTAGCCCCCCTAGCCCTCTAGCCAATATACCTAGCCCCCATAATATAGGCTAGAGGTGGGCAGCCCGCGAGTGAAAAAAAAAAAAAAAAAAGTTGTTTTGCTGAATTTGGGGATCCCTTCTTGGGTTTTGGACCTTTTCTTGGTCCCCTATCTTGAAGACTTTATGGATAACTCAAAACCAAGGGATGGGGGGAGCAAAGAGGGGTGGAAGTGGGCACCAACAAAGTACCACTTTACAAATAATTTTATTGTCTTCCAATTTTGTCGAGCCTAGTAGTGTTATAGATAATTCCTCATTTTTGTTTAGTGTTTGCCCCAAAAAAAAATGGGATTTACAAAATGAAATGGGCACCCCATTAAAATAAAATAAAAACACAAAAAAAATTGAAGAAGAGACATATGAAAAGAGTTTAAAGCTCAAACAAATGCCCAATTATAAACATGCAATAAATAGGTTATTATTTTATGAAAATCACCAAGTGGGTTGTTAAAATCCTTTATCATAATATTCCCACACTTGTAAACCAAGGTTTATATATATATATATATATATATATTAGTGTTGAGCATGTGCCCTTAGTTAGCTCTCAAGTGTGAATTAGTTTCTCAACTAATTGTTGTTTCAAAATTAGCTTTTGTGTTTAATTGATTTTTCAATAACAAAAAATTATTCAAAATTCAATATCTTGCACACCTTAAGTTTAAAAATTACAAATTTAGCTCCAAATAAAGTCCTACTCACTTTCCCCAATATTCTTCAAAATATTAATTTTAATTTTATTGAATTTTTAAATGACAAAATATTCCTTCCATATAATACATAGATTATATTTGGTTAGTTAAAAAAATGTTGCGATTTTTGCAAGGTAAAAATTGAAGGTTCACAAGTTTAGGTTCTTATGATCTAGACTTAAAAGTGACACCATTTTGTTTGTTGGAATTAGCACAAGAACTAGATTATGGAACTAGCATTTTGTTAGATCTTGAATTGAATTTGGAATGGTGGTGAAAATATATTTTCATGAAAACAAGGTTAAAATCTTCAAGTAAGAAAGCTTGATTTCTTCTTTTTTTTTTTAATTTAAAAAAGAAAAAACTTTATAAGTAGACTAAATTTTATAGTTAAATTTTTAATTAGTTGTTGAACTCCATAATTTACATAGACCCATCCATGTCCAACATATTTTTAGGGGCATAAATATTGGTCCCATAATCGGACACTTTAAAAGGATAATACCCTACCAATAAATGTCTAAACTTCTCCACTCAAAGGGAGAGACCACCACATCAACTCAGCCTCCATCCATCCATCCATCCATTCATCCATCCTCTCGTTTGATCTTTACCCACAAAATCAAGTCCATCCATCCAATAGTCCTCCAATTCAAGGTCCTACCATCAACTCGGCCTCCATCCATCCATCCATTCTTGTGGGGTGAGGAGGGGGCCATGGAGTCCGGACTCGGGACTCACCGCCCCCGTGCCCCCACCCATCATTCACCCACTTTGCGAGGTGAAATTTTGCTTCAAGGGGGTCCCCCCCCCCCTCCCCCCAAAATCTCTAGTCGGTCTCGGTTAATTTTACCCCAGCCTGGTCACCCGACACATTTCTTTCTTGTAATTGGGGGCCACCACCCCCTGGCCACCTTGGTTCCCACATCCGCAAGCAAGCTTCTGGCTGCTTCATATTTATCGCTTTATTTAACCAACCCGAGTTAAATATCTATAGCTCTCTCCAAACGATTGCACAACAACACGCGCACACCCAACAAACAAAAAACAAAAAAAAAAAAAAAACCCACCCCTCCCACAAAAAGCATTAGGTCAAACCGACAAATAAACGCCATCAAATAGAACAATACAAAAAGGACACAAAAAAAAAGT
>Ga0116231_10001968_pt1 | contig 42807 bp, 30 predicted proteins | sample S1TSphgellanicum_2_FD_89695 | JGI IMG/M metagenome (GOLD analysis project Ga0116231, IMG submission 89695) | Host-associated microbial communities from peat moss isolated from Minnesota, USA - S1T2_Fd - Sphagnum magellanicum MG | ecosystem: Host-associated > Plants > Peat moss > Unclassified... | reverse complement strand
TTTATATATATATATATATATATATATATATATATATATATATATATATATATATATATATATATATATTTTTTAATGTAACATCATTGGTGAGCATCACAAGAATGATTTAGTGTTAAGGGGAGAAAATTGCTCAAAAATGGTTTGAACAAAGTAGACAAACTACAAAGAAACAGGTCCCCCAAAAAAAAACTAAATTTAAATCTGATAAAATTAATTTTACTCAATTTTTTATTTTATTTTCATAGAATTGGCAACTTCTTTCTAATAATTCAAGGAATTTTCAATAGAATATTTGCCTTTCTACTTTTTGAGGGAGCCGAATTCTGTGCAAAAAGAAAACACTTAATAGGAACAATGATCTTTTTTGGGAATTTTTTTGTCATTTTTCAACCCAAAATTTAAGTAGTATTTGAATTTTTATTTTTTTTCTAGTGTAATTTCGACTAATTTTGCTAGTTTAGGTGAGGAAAAAAACCAAAATTTCAATGTAAGAAAATTGGGGGAAAAAGCCCCAAAAAATAAAAAATAAAAATAAAAATAACAACCCTGATTGGGACCTGCACAACTGATTCTATCAAATAACCAAGACTTGGGAACCAAAGAAAGTTTCATTAATACTTACATCCAAAACCACAACTGCATTAACAGAATCAGGATGAGAAACAACGTAGGTGCTGGCCAAAGAAGTCCTTTTTGGGTACCTAGTCGAAGGGCCGACGTACATCGGTCGGGGGCCGGCAAGCACACCGTCATAAGGGGTTTTGGACCTGCTCTGCATAAGGGGCTTTAGGTGCGTCTCTTAGCGCTAAAGGCCGCCACTAGCCACGCACCCCACCGTGTAATTTTGAAAGCCGAATCCGACCAACCCACGCTTTATTCGGGTGTGACCGTTGGTGTCATCATCATGAGAGCTTCGCTTCTGATCTTCACCACAAAATCACACTCGAAATCTCGCATTCTTTAATTCAATTTCAAACTCAGCTTTAATACCCGCATCTTAGAATTCAGGAATTTGGTACTAGTTAGCTGTTGTTGTTGTTGTTGTTGTTGTTGTGTTCTGTTTTGAGTTTTCTTCGTTGAGGCGTTGGAAGCAGCGCCACGAAAAAGCTCTCTCTGTGTTGTGACAGATCTGTTATAGTTTTTGTTGTTGTTGGTTTTTTTTACCCCTGTTTTTGGAAAGAGTTTACCTACAGCAAGCAGTAGCAGCCATGAATGAGTTGTTGCAGAAATCTTTTGCCAAGGGTATGAGCTATGTGGACCTGAAGAAGAGCAATCTGCCTGATGTGGAGATGGGGGGCATCGACGCGGAGAAGAATTTGGCACATTTTTTTGAGGAGGTGGGGCAGATCAAAGGCGAGATGGAACGGGTGAAGGAGCTCCTAATGAAGTTGCAGGACGCCAATGACGAGTGTAAGACTGTGCACAGAGCCCAGACAATGAAAACTCTGCGGGAGCGTATGGACAAAGACATTGCGATGGTGAGCGAGTTAACGGCTTCTCTTCTCGACCCTTGTTCCTTCCTTCAAGTCGCACCAGATGCATTTCTCTGATGTCTTTGTGTTTCGGATGCAGGTCAGCAACGTTGCAAGGAGTATCAGGACAAAGCTGGAGGATCTTGACAAGGCTAACCTTGTGAGCCGTAAGAGCCCTGGGACCGAGGCTGGCACTCCCACTGACCGCACCCGAATGGCCATCACCAGTACTCTGAGAAAGAAATTGAAGGACCTCATGGGTGAATTCCAAAGTCTGAGGCAGAGGATGATGGGCGAGTACAGAGACACAATCGAACGCAGGTAAAGGCAGCAGCAGCTACTTGACAAACTTCTTGTTGAGCTGTTGCTGCAAACTGTAATAATGTTTCAGGATCCTTAAGGTTGTGAGAGTATTTGCCCCTCTTGTGTATGTACCCAACAAGTTGCGACAGGTTTTTCTCAAGCCTTCTGATTTTGGAATGTGCTACAATCTCAGGTACTTCACCATCACAGGAGAAAAGCCAGATGAAGACACCATAGAGAAGATCATTGAGACTGGTGAGAGCGAGAATTTCCTCCAGGCGGCAATTCATGAACAGGGGCGGGGTCAAGTCCTTGAGACTATTCGTGAGATCCAGGAACGACATGATGCTGTGAAGGAGATTGAGAAGAACCTGCTCGAATTGCACCAGATTTTCCTTGATATGGCAGTACTGGTGGAGGCTCAGGGCGAGCAGCTCAACGATATTGAGTCCCAGGTATATACCAACAAACCCTTCCGAAACTGTTATTTTCATGTGCATACGATGTGATAAGTTTCTGCAACATCAAAGGATTTTTTTAAGGTTCCAAGATCATGTGTTTGTGGGGACTTTGGCAGGTAAACAATGCAGCTAATTATGTGGCCAGTGGGACAGGTCAGCTGAAGACTGCAAAGAACCACCAGAGAAACACACGTAAGTGGGTCTGCATTGGCATCATCTTGCTCCTGCTCCTGATCCTTCTTGTTGTTGTCCCTGTTGCCAAGAGCATTCATGATGCTGAAGTTGCTGCTAGTTCAGGACATTGACAGAATCCAGATAGAGAGAACCAAGCTTTCCTGACTGGTAAACCCCATGTTTGCCTCGTGCCCTCAATACTAGAGGCTTTGCATCAGAAAGTGTCCAATAGACCTTTGTGTAGCAAAACCACCACAGACCCATAATGTACACTAATACAGTAGCAGGAATGTAGTCACTAATGGATGGCAACTTTTTTTTGTAGTACAATTGATACAAAGCAAAGAACCCTCTTTTGTAGAATTTCTTTGTCAAAACTTCTCATTGCCTCCTACCTGGTCACCATCAGTGTTGTAATACTTGACTTGGGTTTCAAGGTAATGCTGTGAATTTGAGGCAAAGTAAAATGAATGGTTGTGCAACAACTGGTAAACTAGGAATTGTTGTGCTACTTAGTGAGGAAGAGGACTCTTTCTTCATCACCAATTGCCACTGCATGATCCTGCTGTTCCCTTTGCAGCTGATCCTGCAATCTATACATCCACAATGGATACACTATTCAGATGTTTGCAACTCTAGTGTGCTCAGTAGGAAATGAATGTGTTCACAGCTCTTGATATAAGCATGAAAGTACAAACATAGAATGCACAGCATGCAAACAGGTGCATTCAGTGAGCAAATGAGTCTTATGCTATTGCTGCAAGTTCCTCCATAGCTTTCTTACACAACTTAAATTCACACATTTCCTGCAATTTAAACAAAGAAGCTTCCATCTGCAATTACAGATTGTTCATAGTGAATTCATTGGCTTTCTCCAGGCTTCATGATAATCATTATGCCTCTCAAATTTTTCTCTGACTTCTCTAGCTTTGCTTCTAACTTAAGTGATTCTATTATCTTTTGCAATCTAACTGAATATTCTACAAAGCATTAGTTATTTGATGCATACAGAGTTGGTTGAGTGTAAAAGACACATTGAAGGTATTTGTTTGAAGCAATTCTATACCTTTTTATTGTCTATCATGGTGATGCCAGTGAAAATTGAGATCTCTCAATCTATGCAATCTGGCAGATGTTCCATGCATTGTTTCCTTCGTTCCAACAGATCCCTCTCCTTTGATGATAAATATAACCTATTAACCTTCCCCACCAGAAAAGTTTCTTGAACACCATCCCTGTGACAAGTACCTTAAATCTTGGGGAGAATTTGAAGATACACACTTCTCCTATTACAAGATTTGTTTAAAGCCATGTTATTTTGCAATTTGGCTACCTTAGATTGATCAGTGTTTCTTTTACTTGCCTGTTGCATTGTGCAAGGTTTCTCAATTTGAGATTGCCCCAGTCCTCAGACCTTACCCTATACATACTTCCAATTCCAAATGCTTTGCATTGCTTCGGTTTGGTTACTTAAAAACCCTATTCCCTGATGAAAATTGCTTGTAGCAGAAATGGCAAGGGGAAGGTCCACACTGCAAATGCTCTTTTAAGCAATGTTTAGGAAACTAAAGATTTTTCAAACCAAGCAAGAATTATTGACCCTAAGTTTTGCTTAAGACTGAAAACTTTAAAGGGCCCTTTAAGTTCCGTTCTCTTTCCACAATGGATTGCAATCATTCTTCATCTTAAGTTAGCTGGTAGCAATGAGATTGACCTCCCAATTCCTCCACCCTTTGGATCTGTGTCACCATGTAGATCCACCTCCAAGCTCATTTCCCAGACCATGTTTTAACCAGTTTAGAAAATTGCACTGATCATTCAATATCACTTCTTTTGTTGAAGGAAATCTTGAAGAAAATAAAAGAAAACAACTTAAATTTTACTCTGTGATTTGATGCAGGGGCCAAAATGTAGCCTGCACTTGGCCCTTTGTCACAGGCTTGTTCATTATTTCTCTTATATCTTCTTCTTTGCCTAATTTTTCCCATGTTGGTTCAATATTTATGTATATTTAACTAGCTTAAGGATGTGCGAAGAGAGTCAAAGCTATTCTTTACCCTACAAAAAGAACTTTTCAAATTTGAGGTACCTTCAAAACTGCAAGACACCTATCTGGTAGGTTCTGGGGCCTCCAGTGTAGTAAGTCCCTCTAATTTAAAGTGAAACTCTGCCAGAGTAGGTGCTTTCACCTACAGTGACCACATTTGGAAAGATTTTTCCCTACATTTTTGTTTTGTGTTGCATTTTGGTGTTTCAATTTGTGTATAACATTCACATAATAAACAAAGTCTTGACACTTTGATTGGTATCAAAACCTAAACTCAAATCAAGTTTTGATTTTCTTTTGATGTGTAAGATAACTAAATATTAGTAGAAGGTAAGCCTAAACATCTCACTGAAAAAATTCAAACTTCAGCACTAGAGTGCCCAAAATTTGCTAGATGTTGCTCTCAGTGTCACCATTGGAAAACAGGAAAAAACATCAGCAGTAAACATGGGGTTTTCACTCCAGCTCATTCAAAGAATCTTGTAAAACCCTGTCCTGAGCACTTTAGGGTTAATAAATACACATGAAATTCATCGATAGCACAGAACTGCAGGCAAGCTGTGAGAGAGTTGGAATGGGTTGTTATATTTGCAAGCTATACACCTATTTAACTGAACTCAATGAGTGATTCACAAATGACATCTGCACATATGTTAGTGAAGCTGCTCACTAACCTTTGCATTACAAGGATCAACTTGCAACTGACTGAATGTCACAAACACATCATCAGAGAAATTTCCACAAATCCTTTGCCCAAGGCAAAACACTACTCATCAACAACACTAGTAACAAGAGGAAGTTATGTTTCACTCGATCAGCAAATTGCTGAAAGTAAAAACACCATCAACTCCTCATAATCTGTCATGGGATTTTCCACTGTCCTTCCTACAGACCCAGGCTACAAAGAAAGGCTGCAGTGTACCTGCATATACCACCACTCACATAGCAAAAGTGAAGCAGAAAAGAGGGACTTGTACCTAAAAAAGTCATTCAGAACACCTGCACCCTGCGCAAGACAAAAAGGATCAAAGCAAAAACAGCTCTGGAAAACCTGCAAACCTGCGCAGGATCAAAGTATACCAATGGGTTACATTCTCTTCTTGCACCTAGACACATGACATTGAGGAATGCTGCACACAGCAGAGTAGCCATCCATGTTGCAACAAGTTTGTGCTTTTCTCCTCCACCTGCAGCAGAAGTTATCGTGCCTGCAATCTCCACACACATAGGGAGGAAGGGAAAAAGGCTGACAAGTTTGGCTGCATTGGACAGAGATTATCCACTTTCCTCCCCCGTTCACCTGTACACAAACCATGCATTAGCTTATTACACCTCCATGGATGTAGCTCAGGCCAATCTTAACACCTGAATCCTGCACCCACCTCCTGCAAGATTGTAAGCCCCAACCCACCATATGCCTTTATCCCAATCCTTAGAACTCCTTTTGACCCTTACGGCTGTCCAACCTGCTTGACTATCTGAACTTAAATATCCTGCAAGAATCTCTAACTGAAGTATGTATTTAGCACCCAAGAAAACCCTGCAAAATATTGTTAACATCATTAACCCAGTCACTGCTGAAAGAATACTTTGACCCTGCAAATCTAACATCTATAGCAATTACCCAACTCCATTGTAGAAAACACAGCATCTTCTTCCTGCAAATCACCTGCACAGAATACAGTGATCTGTGAGGGCTAACTGCAAAAATGAGACCAACCTAGAAGAAATTGTCCATGGACAAGAGGAGATGTGGGAGGAACATCATTATGTAGGAAGGGAACAAACCACTCAAGAGCCTCAATGCCTCAATGCCCATGATTCTCTTCATACACATTATCTTGATCTCCAGTTGGCTTTCCAGCTGCCTTTGCCTCTTGGTTTTCTCGCTCACTGTTCCATTGTTCTATTTTTGCTCTTCTTTCAACACTGTCCTCCCTGCGTGAAGATTCTTTGCGTCTCACAGTAGGACTTCTGCTTCTGCTATATCTACGTTGATGGCGACCAGAACTCCCCCTATCATATTCATCATGCCTCCCATTGTATCTCCATCCATCACGATATCGGTATTCATGACCCCGGTGGTGGTAATCCAAATCACGGTAACGTGGGCTTATACTTCTGCTCCTGCTTCGACTCCGACTAGGGCTGTGGCTCCGACTACGCCGCTTGGAGGTTCCAAACAACTTCTTTCGGAGATCCCTGTGGAAACCAATAATTCAGATGAATCTCCTCATAACAAATCAATGCACATACCACCATAGTCCAGAATTGGGCCACACAAGCTGGAATCATAAATGTTTCCCCAAGTTATCTGGGGAGGCCCTGAGACTTTATCTTGTCTGCATTTAGGACACAATGCTGTGGCGATACACAATCCTGGACAAATGCCTTCTGAAACTTCATAAGGGTCCATACCAGTGAAGATGAAGCCCCATAAGACCATAACAAAATATATGCTACACAATCTATGCTGATAAGGCTTGAACTGTAAAGGTATTTCTCACTGTGTCATAACTAGTGCAAATCCCATACAAAGCAAATTATATCCCCTTTCAGCAGAACATCACAATATTCAGTATACTGAAGTGCACTATGTTGCAGCCAACATTTCAATTGCAACCTTAATTATAAATTTGACAGAAAGCATGACACAAAGATTTATAATGGGTCTAAGAAACTGACCTACTGATCTTCTTCAAATGCATGAAGTTACAGTAGCCACCACGATTGCATACATTTTCCTCATACTGACGACAGGTAGCCTCTCGGAAGTCAGTTACAGGTGAGAAGTCCACAAATATTGGTCTTCCTGTTATACAAGGAAAAAATCTGTGAGCCCCTATGTCCAGCACATCAAATGACAATTTAACAAATATACATATCTGAGTGAAAAGTGTTGAAAACAAATCCAATTCCAATGCAGAAACTACTGATTGTAATGAAAAAGAAAAGAGTGCTCTAGAAAATGGCCACAGAAGCAACCCAAAGCAAACAATAGTCCTAGCAAAAACATAAAACAGATTGCAGAAGGTTGTGGCAGGCCAACCCTTAAAAGAATACCTAGATTAGTTGTACATCCTACCCTAAACTTGTAAGGTTACAAACCTGCATAGAAGCGGCCTGTTAAGGCTCGCAAAGCTGTTGCAGCCTGCTCTTCCTCTTTGAAAAGAACATACACATTTCCAACCTGAACAACATAACCATACAGAAAGTAAGAATTCTCGCTTAAGAAAAGAGCTGGCAAAAGAGATCATATCCAGAAATAAGGTATTATTGCCAGTGAGAATTCTCTCTTAAGAAAAGAGCTGGCAACAGAAATCATATCTAGAAATAAGGTACTATTTCCAGCTAGAATTCTCACTTAAGAAAAGAGCTGGCAGCAGAGATAATATCCAGAAATAAGGTACTATTGCCAGTGAGACCTGATGTACAAGTTGCAGTGCCTAAGTTGCACTTAGCATGATATTCAACAGCAGCAGTGGAATGGTACTCAACACAAACAACGTTTACACATATTCAGGATCCAAAGCATTTGACATTGAGTCTTTAACTATGAAAAAATGCCATCTTGCACTACAGTTCAGCACTTTAGCAATGGGGAATAGGTTTTCAAATACCATGTGGTCAGCCAGATTGTCACACACATTGAGGCTTTCAAGTTCTCCATACTTGCTGAGTTCTTCAAACAAATCCTCATAAAAATCCTGCAAAACCAAAAGGCCAACCACCTCAGTAAAAGAGTCAAAAAATAGTTTCTTGGATTTCATGTGATGCACAAAAGCAGGTGGCTGTGATAACCTATACATAACCTATACATGTCACAAGGCTATTCTGACAATCAGTCATACAATAAAAGGTTGAAATCACATAGGTACTGCTCAAACTTGTAAGGTTCGAAAGACAGTGAATAGGCTAAACACTGCGAACATATAATTTTCGAAAGCTCTCTTCAGACCTGAAAACAGTGATGAAAAATTGGAAAGGAATGGAGGATATCAAAATCAGGATTACAAAATAACTGAGATTAAAAAACAAAAAAAGGTTGTAAAGGAGAAAAGATCACCTCAAAGTGCTCTTGCAATCTTCGAGGGTCCATGTTCTGCGCATGAGGGTCCGTTCCAGATATAGCCATATCAGGCCTCTGGTACATGTTGGAGAACAATAAAGTGGGACTGATAGTAGGTCTGTTATGCATCCGAGAGCATCGATCACCATGTCTGCACGCCCCAATCTTGAAATAGAAAGGACAGTTCACCCGATCTTTTTCAGTGCCAAAGATGGAGGCCAAATGCTCCGCCATGACTCTGTCGTCTGTCTCGCCACCGAAGATGTGCACCGTCAAGTCTCCCGACTTTGGATGATGAGGATATAAAGCTTTCAACCCTAACGAGACGATGGAAAATGCTCACCTTACTTCTACGCTTTCCGAGACTTGTAATCCGTGAACTGCAACGGCGAAAAAAAAAAAAAACCAACCGAATCGGACTGAAATGCCGCTCTTAAACTAAAAACTCTGACACCAAATCGCAGAACACATCTCCAGAAGTCACCTCTCACTGTATGTCTCTCTCGCTCTCGTCACTCTTCACAGCGAAGAAAGCTTCTGGAAGCGACGAGAAACACGGAAATTGCCGTAGAAAGAAAGTAAAGCTACAGACCCAGGCAACGTGGCATCTGTAGTAACCTAAAAGATTTGGGTCTAGTTAACTGCTGCAGTTAGTTAACCGATGTCCTTCTGTAAAACTTTTAACACAACTGCCTAATTTCCAAGCCTAACTATCTCACTTCTTTCTTAATAATTATTTTTTATTTTTATAATTATTTCACTTTTTTTTCATATTATCAACATGAATATGGAAAAATAAATTTAAAAATTAACATATGCATTTTCATGTCCATGATATTTATATTAATTCAAATTAAATTTGACATTGACATAAAATAATAAAGAATTATTTTTAAAAACATATAAGAACTTTTTCTTTTTAAAAAAAAATTGATCATCAGTGATAATGTGTGTGGAGCCCAAGTGAGGAGGAAAGTAGGCATCAATTTCCCAGTTAATTTAGCACAAGTATTTTTTATTTTTATCTTTATTCTTTATTTTTGGGTCGCAAAAATGTTCATATTTTAGCAATTAATTCAAGATATTTTAGTCAGATTTGTTAAATATTATTACCATTTGTCACAATACCTCTACGATTGTAATTCATTGTAGCGGTTCTACTAACACCAATAGTTGCAAACTCGCCACAAAAACCAGTACTTGGTACCTATGCATGTACATGACACCTTTAGAGAACAACTATTAGATATTCATCCATTTCATCTGTTGCTCAATGGGTATTATTTAGTTTAGCTCGATGACAGTTTTTTTTGGCTGGATGGAAAATCCTTCTTTAAAGTGATGGAAATAGTCAACTGTGGGAGGAATAATGAGTAATTAAAATTTGGAAGTCGTAGCCGGTATTGAGTCCCTAACTGTCAGTGGGGGTGTAGCTCAAATGGAAGAGCGCTCGCTTTGCATGCGAGAGGTACCGGGATCGATACCCGGCGTCTCCAAGTGGTTTCTCGTATAAACTTTTTCTTTTTTTTGAGAAAAAGATCAGATGGACACCACCACCACGACCAACCATACAAGGTTTCTTTCTGGTTTTGGAAACGCAAAACAGTAGCATGTACAGCTTGCTGATTGAATCTACAGATCTGTTGCAAAGGTTTGTACCGTGGTTTTTTGGCAGGTTCCTTGTGTGCACCTTTGCTTCAGTGAGTTTGATACTCACATCACTGTAGAATATGAGCTGCATTTTTTTTGGTTAATATTTGTAGGGTAAAAGCACAGGCCCAATTTCCATAAAGCCCAACCCCCAAGGGCTCCTCTACATGGCATAAAAACCACTGTGCTGTTCTTTTTTTTTAATTCCTGTGATACCCAGCAAGTAGAATGATAGGCCTTTCAAACAACGAAATGCCTGTCTCTGCAGGCATTTTCATTTTTCAAAATGCCTCAGAGCACATATTACACCTTCTACCACACCCTGCAACCACACTAAAAAATACACCCAGGTTTTTATGACAAAGAAGGGATCATAGCATTCTGAAAGAAATCAACACAAATGTTTTCAATCACACATTTTCTGCAAGTCGCAAACAGATCTCAAATCCCAACTTCTAGTGTTGTCACCAAAACAACAGCATCGACAAAACCCCCAAAACAGTGGAGGTATCGCTCTTCAGTTGGTGTTATATCTGTGCAATTGGGTGTATTGGCTCCCAAAAGATCTCCCAGGAACACAGCATGTGCAGCTGGTGTTGGACTTTGTCACATAGGTACTGCGAATGCTCATGCTAAAAGCAGCTATTAAAGAATCTTCTAGCTCTTTTGTTCTTGAATGAACTTCATGTCAACTTCAAATAGATTTTGTGACCTAATCTTGGTGAAGTTTAACATATCTATCAGATTGTGGAGAAGTTCATTACTACAACACTTTGAAGACAACACAATGAAGTTTCCACACACCTCCGACATGAATGTGGTGGCAAGCACATTCACTGATTATGTTGGTGAAGAAAAATGGAGGACTTCGGACACAAATTTGACACTCGGAACAGTCCTAAAGAGATAAAAGGGAGTAACATTTTACTTTTAGGCTAAGAGAGCACTTTTATCCTCTTAACTTGCAATTCATGACTCAGTTGGTTTTTCACAGACAAATGTTCTTACAGGAGTTGAATCATTTGACTTGCTTTGTCCTAACAATGCCTCAATCTCTGCAATCTCTTTAGGCACTGAAGCTGTTAGCACCTGCCCCATGCAACAACCATCATTGCAATTCTTTTAAGTTTGATTCCAAGCAACCATCATACTCAAATCACTTTCAACTATTGTTCACATAAACTCCTTGTACTCTCTAAATGTCTCATGGTTGTCCCCCAGGCAACCAAGATTCTGAATAGTAGAGTTACATCAGACATACCCAGGCTTTCAGCAGAAAGTGGTGCAAGGACCTACTGTGATGATTGTATGTGATGGGTGTTGCATGGAAAAGAACTTACCTCGTGTCCTGATCTTGTGATCAAAACCTCGTCCTCAATCCTAATCCCCATACCCTGGAACCTGCATTTACAGCAGCACCCCTTCACAGTACTGATATGTATCTAGTTGCTCAAACAAGTTGCACAAACATGCAGTGATCAAGGCAAAGTCCATGTCATGTCTGGTCCTCACAAATTTCAAGCCTAGGTGAAAACAAACATGGAAGACTCTTCTCAGTAAGGCTATTCAGAAAAGGCCATCATTGGAACCACACCTTTTAGGAATGCCTGGTTTGACAGGAATGTACAAGCCTGGTTCAATGGTGATCACCTGTTCGCAAAAAAGGTTGAAGTCTGATACCAATTGTGAATGTACTTATGGAATGGCAATGTCTGAATAATTTGCTTCCAGAAATTCATGCAAAAGTAAACACTTTTCATTCTACCAAAACTCACAATTTCATTGTGAGTGTTTGACAGGAGAAAACAAAGAATCAGAAGAGGTGGGTCTACAAGACTCCTTGCACAGGATTTCTTACCACACCAGGCTTGAGAGGCCGATCCAGGCTGACAGTAGAACAATCATGCACATCCATACCCAAGTAATGTCCTGCCACCAGAATCACATTGTACTGAAACTCAAACCTCTTGTGCAATGTGCACATATGTAATGCTCTTGTCCAGGCTATAGGAAAGTGTGGCCAAGACCCATTGCATGCTCTAGCCTGGTGGCCACAGACCAAACCCTTAATTTTCAGAAGCAAGAGATGGAGACCAAGGATGAAAGTTGTGAAAGGGCAGAAAAGAAACAGTAATGGATGCAATGGGGTAAAACCACAAGCACTTTGAAGCCAGGTGTCAGAGCAAGACAAACACTGAGAGAGCCTCAACAGAGACTCACCAACTTGAGTACGGTTAAATTCATAGAATTGAAGTATATCAAAATTGCCCTGTGCAAGTCCCAGTTGCACAAGGCCTTGCCAGAGCAACATAACCTGAAAATGCCCACATCAATTGCTTCCACTTATTGCTCCAAATTACAGATTAGGCTACAAACCTATACCTTGCAGCAGTGAAATATGGGAAAAACCTCAATAATCCCCTCGTGAAAGACCAATGTATTCACACATATGAAACCATCCAAACAATTTGACAACTCTCCTCCTTGTTCAGACACATAGGAAGCTGAAGATATGAACACTTCCAGAAGAGTGCCATTAACATCTGACAATGTGAGATGATGCCTGTGTGAGATCTGCCTCATATGGGCACCACTGCAGAGAAAGCAAATAGAGATAGTTATAACTATCTTACAGAATGCTGGTGAATTTGGGATAGGGTAACACCAGGCTTGCACATCTTGAAACACTCCTTCATAACATCTAGCACAACTTCATATACTTCTCTCTGAACCCAACGCCCAGATACAAAACACGCCACAGATGGCATCAGCAGTCCATGTTCAAGAACAACAGGAGGAATACATGTTCAAAGTTCTCTTTAATAGTATACAAAAATTTACATAAAAAAAGCACCTCCACATTGGGTTAGATAAAGTAAATGGTAGCCTGATCCACCATACTGATGTTTGACAGCACCTGCTGATCCTGCAAGTGACAGTGTACCTAAACAAGTTGATTAATGAGCTGACTGTCTGTAAGTATGCAGTGAGGCTTTTGTTTTACTTGATCTAGAGTGCAAAGACCTTCAGAAACAACTTAGAACTGAGGTAACAATTCAAATCCAGACTGATGTCACATTCTAGGAGCATTTAGAGCACAATTAGAAAAGCATTCCTGAAGATAACAGCTACAATCTTCTCTTTAAACCCTAAGTAGCTGCATGATACTCCTTATTGATATGCTCAACAATCCACATATAGAACTGCAAAGTCCGGGGTGGTAGGGAGATGAAAAAAACCTGTGTAGGGGAGAAGGTGCCACAAGGTGGCCAGGTACGAGTCATGTCACTGACATACCCGTGAAACTCACATCCCACATCCATGAGCACCAGAGATTTGTCATCAATCTGCTTATTGCAACCCAACACCCGTAACAGGCAAACTTAGACCAGCAGAAACAGGAAGGTCAAAGTTGATGTGCAGGCGTCAGAGTAATTCTCACATAACTCTTATTAGGGTGCTGGGATACATAAAACAACATCAAACATTCATGAGAGAAACAAAAAATCACAGAAACATAACCATGCTAGTCAACACCATCTATCAGCACCATACATAGAATGCACCCACCCACCTCTCTGAAAAAATTTAAGGATTGACTGGATACTCAAACCAAACAGTAGTCAAAATTTAGTGTTGTATGCACATTTCCAGAACCAGCTTGCAATGTCCTCACGAACACAGGGCCCTCCTTTCAATGCAAATGAGTCATCACACGACCACTCCATGCACAGATACACCAAGTGCTAAGGTGTGGTACAAAACTAAGTAAATTGCAAGACAAGCTCAACACTGTTTGATGGAAATTGGAAGTACTGGCTTATCATTACGACAATAGTGAACAATGCGTCCATTTGTTCCCCCACCTACAACCGATGGGAACCTGTTGATAGAAAATATACAGACACCAAATTGTCAGAAAAACCGATCAGAAAACTACAAAGATCTCTTCATCGCAGGCTTGGTCACATCTCACTTAGTTGCCCCAACCGTTCTCTAGTGACTATGGGTTGGTTCACAATTAAAAACTTTCTCCCTTACCAGCTGCCTCCATGACTAGATAAGTCTACTCAGAAAGTCTGTCTTGCTTCTTAGTGATCCACTGACCCATCTAAGATAAAACTACTCAATAGGCTGTCAATATATCAGGCATTCCATTACCCCTCTGCTAGTCTGAACTCAATGCATGCCATATTTTATTTCACTGATGTTATCCTTTTGCAAAAGAGGAACCTTGTTCCTCACAAAAGCTTCTGATGGCATTATCCACCTCTTGAAAATGTCTAGCAGGTATTAGGAACTTCAAGTCCACACATAAACATTTACAAATCGCAAGAGAAGGGAGACAGTCATCCTTACGCCATGCGCTGCGCTCCTCTTATCTTGCACTCATACTCCACTGTGGCTGCTAGCAAATGTTCATGACGGTACACTCTAGAGACCTTCATGCTCTGCAACATAGCCTGCTCAAGCACATCATAGCACACCTCTTCAGGCAGTTTGCACACCACTGAATTTTTCAGGCTCTCTATCCCCTCAGCAATAGGACAGGAAAACCTGTGCTAGAAGACATATTCTCATATTTGCAAAGGGGACTGTGCATGCCACTGCTTGGACATGAGAAACAAGCGTGCATAATTGAGTCATGGAAGGCAAGGAATACAACTTTCCAGGTCTAAACAATCAATCCTAGTCCACATCCACAATATTTTGAGCTTCTCAAAACCAATGGCCAGTATGAGCAAAAAGAAACACAGGATGGGTGACACCCTAAGCAAACCTTGCTAGTAATGGCTGCAGCCTGACGCATAAGCTCAAGTTCTGCAGATGATTTAATCCAGCGCACTAACTGGGAATACTTGTTAAGACTCCGCACTTTACCCTGCCGAATGGCCTCCTGAAACTGTGGTAGTTCTCCCACAATTGGATTAAGGAACCCAAGGTCACAATATATTGATTTTGCTCGTGCTATAAATTGTGGTAAAATCTGCACCATGTCAAAATTATCTATTAGCAACACACTCAACTCCTGTACTCTCTTGCTGAATGCAAATGTGCAGAAATATGTGGATTTTCACAGGGCTTGATGATCAATTCAAACAATGAGTCAACAAGCAAGAGCACAGAAGATACCTCTGAAAGAAGTTGCAATGGATAACTGCAATCCGCTCCAAAAACCCTGATAGCCTCCTCTGTGCCTGCTGCATGACCAGCCCATGCCTCCGTCTGCAAAAACCAGGTTTCTTTTTATTGAAGCTAGCATCTAACACTTGTTGAGCATGACTGCATAAAGTTAGTGGGGGAAAGAATGAATGACATTGGAATATCCAGATCCCATATCTCTGCAACCTTAAATTCCAAAAGAGTCTGAAACAAGTTCAACAGGGAACCACCACGTAACCTTTTCTGCAGTTTGATTGTATGTTCTATGCCTAAGAGCTCATTTCACAAGAGATGTGCTGAGCATTGATATTGATATTCCCTGAAGTCGGTTGATTGATATACTAACTCCAACTTGCCAAACATGAAACATGAAATTTTCACTCACCATCCCCACATGGTTTGCAGTACCTCGGTATCATGTTCAGGCATGAACATGCACAATTCAGCCTGATCATCAAGCACAGCAAGGCCCTCAGGTTGCTCACAACCGGTGAAATACAGGTAGTCAGCATCTTGTCGGAATGGGTATGGTACCACTTCTGTCATCTGCTTCACAGTAGCTGATCCTAGAATGACCATGCTCTCTGTGGGCAGGTAGGACTTCAAGGCCTTCCTCCTTTGTGCAAAATCTGAAACAGAAATCCCCGGGAAAATCTCCTGAGCTGAGAGCAGCTGCAGCCATCCCTCGCCCCCCGCAGCCAAACCGGACCATCGATCATTAGGCAATTTATATAACGTGATCCAGAGAACGGCCTCGCGACCTTCACAACAACAGTTTTCAAAGAAAAATTTCACACAAACACGCATGCAACAACACCACAAAGGAAAAAGAGGAAGTACCTCAGGGTGCGATTCATGAGTCGGTTGGCCTGCATCAAACGGAGACACACATATAGAGCGAGAATATCCCCGAGAAGAAACCTGCTGCCATTCAAGATTCTACTCAAGACAACCCATCAGACACCGAGCCTGGATCACTAGATACTTGCTCTCTTGCATAGCTACGCTCACCACTCTCTCTCTCTCTCTCTGTGCTTCCCATACACTCTTGGAAGAAGCTAGCTCGATACAAAGTCCTCCTACAGCTTGCGATCTCATGAGAGAACTTCGTCACAACACTAGAACTTACCACAACAACAGATTGCTGTGTGAAAAAGAGGCGATGCAGCGAAAACGCTCGCCTCCATGCAGCAGCCATGTGTAAGGTCGGTCGGTGGCGCCCCTCGTGTGTGTGCCCTCTACCGCTGCTTGCTTTGTTCGATGTGTTGACTCTTTAGGGTTGCTGGTTTCTTCCAAGCTTCAGAGAACTGGGTTGTCATCTCTCTGGAAGAAAGCCTGCAAGCCTTGAAGCAGTTCTTTTAGTAGTGCCATGGTGCAGCTTGAGATGGCTCTAGAGGGAGTTGCTTGCCAATGTTAAGACTTGGTGGATGCCAAGCTCAGAGCTTTGTGAATGTGAAGTACACAACTTGTGAATACAACAATGAGCATAACTTGGTGGATGCCAAGTGCAGAACTTGGTGGATGTCAAGTGCAGAACTTGGTGAGTACAAGAATAAATAACTTGGTGGATGCCCCATGCAGAAGAACTTGGTGTATACAAAGTGCAAAATTCCCCAAAAGTGTCATTTTTGCATGAAATGCATTCTCTGGCAGGCCAAACATAACATCACAGTAGCTACAGGACACTCTAGTGGACAGGGCCTGGACATGTCAAGAGTTGTAACAGACCAAACACAAACTTTTAAGGAATTGAGGACTTGAACATAAATACCTTTTCTTTCATTTAGTATTCAATGTTGTTCTCTGACTATTTGTACACCAAAAGGTACCGAAATCCCTATAAGGTTCCAAATATTTATGGGTGTCCAGTGGACACTGCTATAACAAAGTTCCGTCAGCAGTCAGTAAGTCTGTCAGCATGCATACTCAGGATTTCTTGGTGGTATTCCAGAACTCATTGCTTTACCCAATCTCACTTACTAGACCAAGGTTTTATTATGGGGCTAACACAGCTTGTGTGACCCAAAAAACTTTTCATGTCAAAAGGAATGTCAAGACAGTTTTTCTTGATCAAGGCAAAAGTAAGAATGAAATTTACTCTTCATGTACAGCGATTCATTCATGTAGTAATCACAATGAGAAGTAAAACCTCATTATCAAGCTATAACACATGTCAATGTATCCGTAGCTCCTGTCTGCGGGTACGGACAGTAGGTCTTCCTACCCGCCGGCGTCTGCCAACTAAGGCATCAGAAAGACACTCTATCGAATTGTCAATTGCATCTGCAGTTTTGTCCAGACCATGAGTCGTTTGGGGATTGCATTCATGAAGTTCCCGAAGTAATTGTGCAGCTGCAGCAGCTGTGCAGGTTCTTTCAATTGAAGGCTGTGGCCTGCCAACCAAAAAAGAAATATATCATTGCTGAGGGGAAAGCACATCTGTGTTTATTCATAAATGACACCTCAGACAATTGCATACATTGCATTAACCAACCGCAGGACTCATTCCTCTTACATGAGCTGCAAGATACCTATATAAGACAATACCAAGATAAAGCAGGGCTCACCGCAAACCATGCATTGCTGATAGAGCATCTGGTGAAAGTGCAAGACATGGTATCTCTCTCCCATTCCACAGAAGGCCAGCTCGGTCCTACATCAAGATATATGTTCAATTGCTGTTACCATTACAAGTCTCTAACCATCATTCTACATCTGTGTGCCCAAGTTTGTTGACATCGTGCATGTAGAAACAGCTACTATTCCTGGATGCAACACTACTGGAACACAACTCTGTTGCGGCAGCTCTAAATTGCACTATCCTGCCCAGTGTATGCATACCACACAACAGGAGATAGAAAGAGACCAACCTGGAGACGGGTGACCATGGCTTTGGAGTTGCTCCAGGTTCCATCAATCAAAATGAAGTGTAGCTTATGTGCTTGATTATCCTATCATGTACCCACCAAGGAAAAGATAGCTCACTTCACATCTAACATGGTGTGCACATGTTTGTTTGTTTGTTTGTTCTGGTCACACGCACAGCTACACATATCTGAGTACAACAGTCCTGGGAGACATCAAGATACATTCAGCATCAGAACTTCTGCATGGAAGTGTTAAACATTACAGAAAGACCTGACAAAGTATTTACTAATTTATGCTACCTATCTCCAAGATTCATGTCCGAAAACTTACATTCTGTTTCTCCTTGTTTGATGCAGCAAAATCCTCAGGGATTGTTACTGATTTCACCTCATAGTCAAATCCATTACTTACAGGATAAACACACCAGACAAGATCCCTCCCTGTGGATAACAAATGAAAGAGCCATCAATTGTTGTCTCCTTGCAGCTACAGATCCCACACCCACAGTGGAAAACAGAGGTACAGCAGGAAACAGGTTATCAAAAGGTGAGGATAGCTTGTGACTTTGAGAGAGAGGGATAAAGAATGTGCATCAGATCACATGACCAAAAGATGCTGGCTGATTGTCCTCAAAATTGGAACAAAACGTATGACCCCAACTCTCAGCCTCTGTCCTTCCAACCCAGTATTTCAAATGAGCAGCTTGATACAGGTCTACAAGAGCAAATTGGCCCTTAAAATAACTGACTGTTGCATCAGGGTAAGAGGGTGAGCATCAATATGTATTCACACAAATTATGGCAGACCTGTTTGACTAGCTACAGAACTAGTCTATGACAGTTTAAGAGGAGCACCAAACCTGCCTCCTGGAAGGCAGCCCACATCACATCTTCATGTTGTTCAATGCCACAGATACACAGTCGAGCCCCATTTCCCAGTGCTTGCCACAAGAGCTTGCCCGTGTTATTTTTCCGAAGAAAATCCTGCCATGGACATTGGCCAGGAAATTTTCTTAAGAGAACAAGAGCCCAACAACATGTACAGATTTCCTGCAATGTACACCTTAAACCCAGAACCTCAACAATTGCAGTACTAACCACTCATACCCTTTCCATCATGTATGTTATATGTTTTGTGTGCAGCCAGGTGAACAATGCAAACAAATCTCCTGCTATGTGTTTATCGAGAAATTGCACCAATTAGTCTGTGCCAGGTGAGTCTTTTGGTCTCTTACTTTAGGGTGCATGTAAACCCAGAGTTGGACGCCCTGCCAAAGGGAGGAGCCTGCAGGTAAGGCTGCACACATACAGTCCTGAAGTGGCAGCCAACACTGTACAGCACATTGAGAAAGTAAGCATTAGAACTAAACCAATTGACAGATTCTTTCCCATCCACACAAGGTTTTCATCACATCAGAATATGCATCTCATCATTTGTTTCCCACAAAATTCAATGCATAGAATTATCACAAACCGTCAAGCAGAAGTTTTCAGGTATATTCTTGAGAGATGAGAATCTAGAACTCACGTCATGGCAAAGATAGCCATGGCTGCCAAGAATTCGACAGGCAACTTGGCGAGCAGCAAAGAACTGCAGTTTTGCCTCAGAATCCGATAGAGTGTGGTAAAATGCCCGATGCCGCTGATTCTCTGCCACAGCAGGCCGTCCCTGAAGAACAAAGACAACTCCTTGCGTTCCCATGTTTACCATCAACAATAATCTGTTTCTTTTTTGTAAAATAAAGCTACCTGCATTGCAGACAAATGAATCGATCAATAAGACATTACAACGTACCTTAAGAGATCCCCGGGGACCTCCAAACTTGAGCTCCTCTCCCAACTCCTGTTCCAAACTCTTGGTATTCTCCATCACTTTTTTCACAAACAACGGCACCGCTTCCTGCGACCTTCCAAATGCTTGCCACATCTTGGTCAACAGCTCCTCGTCTTTCACCGCCGGCCCATTGTTGTCTAGAAAGAAATCAACTTCGGAATCAGCCCTGACTTCCACCCTCCGGTGCCGTCTACCCATTGGTATTGCTACTATGGCTGTCAACAGAGGCGGGAGAGTCGTCGGAAGGCGCGTATACAGAAAGTTGGAACATCTGGAGAGACTATGGGAAGCAGGAGCAGAAGAAGAAGAAGAAGATGATGATGATGACGATGACGATACAGAAAGCAGCAGAAAGGAGGAACGACGAGCCAGAAATGACATGCACGTCATTGAAATCTCTGCTCAATTCTCTTGCAGTCAGTCCGTCCTTGCACACATCGCAAACGCAATCTCGAGTCTTCTTCCACACTCGGTCTGTCGCTCTTCTTCAGTCCCATCAACGAACCCTAACCCTAACCCTAATTTTAGAGTTTCTTTCTGTTACAACTTCAAGCTAGTCATAATGTACAAAATAGGTATTTGGATTTTGCACAGAATGGGCATGTGGAATTTGAACAATGGTTAGATCATGAAGATCCAAGAAGACCTGTACATTATACCATGTAACAGGACCAAAAATGGGCAGAAAAGGCCATATGAAAACCATTCTGGAATATGTCAAGTACAAGCAATTGAGTTTCCATAATTCTTCTTCTTTTTGCCTTAAGATACTTTTGAATGTAAATGGCAAGGCCCAAGTGTGACACATCCCTTGTTTTTACCTTGTGATACCTAAACATGTCTTGGGTCCATGTCATATACATGTTTTGAAACATGTTATGGGTACTAGGGGTATGTAACATGTCATATAGGCCATGTTATGTGCCTTTTGGAACATTCATGTAACATGAGAAGTTATGAGTGTAAAACGTGCCCAGGTATCACCCAATTGTTTTTAGAAAATATGAATGGGGCCAAGGGCAACAAACTAGGGGAAAATTTTGCAGTAATACTTTTGTATTGACTACATTCAATTTTTTTGGTTGATTTATATATTTTCCATGAACCATTATGCTTCATTGTATTTGCCTCCTTTCATTTTTTTTAATATGACATTAGTGTTCTAAAGTACATTGATAATGAGCCTTTCATTTTGAAAGCTTTCTTATTTCTTTTTAATTAAGAATTACCGTGAACTTGGGGGTGGATCATGATTTTCGCACTATGGCCCTAAGGTTGGGTGGAAAGTTTTATTAATTTCAATTGTAATTTTAATTTTTTTTGTCAATTGGCAACTTGACAACTTTGGTTATACATTGTTGCAAATTTTAATTGTTAACTACCCTACACATAGTTAATTGAACTGAACCAAGAATTGAAATATCAATCCTTGAATAAAAGCAATATAAGTTTTTTAATCGCCCTTAGATCATGTATCACCTTGAAATTTCAGTTCGGGCTCTAAACACAAAGACTTGAATCTTTCTTATTGGATTTGTATGCAAGAGGTGACATTCATATTGTTGCTTCTCAAAATTACTACTAAAATTTAGTTGCAAACCTAGTTGTAAAACACATATTTTCTCATTGTGATTTGACACACCCCTTACATGTCTTGGTTTTCCCCTTAATACAAGTTGGAACGATGTGTCAAATGAAATGTGTTCCAAAGATGAATTTACTTCCTTATTTCTACACAAGTGAATCATTTTAAATTGGTCTCGAGATTATGGACAATGCATTTGTTAACAAAAACAACATAAGATCTATGTGATGTTTCAAAATTACAAACTCCTTATTGATATCATCCTTTGATACATGTTGTTAAAAATCAAAACAACTACAAATTTTATGTGGTCAAGACAACTACAAAAGTTTGTTGTCCATTTAAAATAGTTTAAAATGTCTGAAACAACATTTTTTTAAGGGGTTGTGACGTGACAAATTCTATTATAATAGCCCCATCCCATTAAAATTCCAAAAACATCTTGTAACTATTAATCAAACTAAGAATCAACATGAGATGACACATGTCTAATTTTGATAAAAAATTTGTTGAGAGTTGTTATTATTATTACTCACAAAATAACATTCCTAATAGTATCCCAAATTTTCCCATAATTCGAGGTCATATTACCAATTAAGTGGAGCATGTACAATTACAACAATGAAGAAAAATGGATGAAGAACATGTAAGTGACCATGGTTTATAACCCTTAGGTGTATCCAAATATTTCAACATTGGGTAGTTCAAAATTATGGCATTTGTACCAATTTTTCGAAAATTTGACAATTAAAAAAAAACCCAAATCCAATAAAATATTGTTATACAAATCATTCCAACCATAAATGTTCAATTGTACAACATAAACATGAGCAAAAAAAGACAATGACAATTGACCTTTACCAATCAAATATTTGTTATTTAAAAACCATCCTTGCATAATAAAGTTAATTAAATTGTTCAACTAGGTCAAGTAATTGAATGAATGGTTACTAAAAACTTTTAAGTGCCAACAATTAATTACTCAAATTAGTCATGTCAATTCTGTTTCAAACATACATTACATAACTTGTTATTCCATACTAATAAAAAAAAATTATGCTAACTAATGGCCTAGTTCTTAAATTTCAAACGAAATGGCAAGATGACACACATTTGTTTCATTGTTGCCTATTATGACATTGCAAATATATTAACATTAAAAGAATAATGGGGTGACCAATCCAACGTGTAAGAATGGGTGTTATTCATTCATGTAATGATGCAATTGTGTAAGTTTCCTAATGAACTTATTGTATAATTGTTCAATTGTTTATATGTGACCTATGGATGGTGACACAAACAATGGACCTTATAGGCCACCAATATCCAAATTTCCATCCATGATATTATTGAAATGTGATGCATGATGTATGAATGTGTTGGTTCCAAATTATAGTTTATTTTTTCCAATTGAAACATCTATAACAATATCAACTTGCTAATGAATTGTTGAAGCTTTTACTTTAAACCTATCCACAATAATGTTTGCACTGGCCCCATGTGCAAACTAATGTAACACTAGTTCCATATGATATCTTTAACAATATTGTTATAAACATAGTAATTTTAAACATAATAAAATATTATAATTCTCCTTGTAAGTACATATAATCTTGATAGATCATATAATAAATGATTCATGTTCTTAAAGTTATATGCCAAAAAATTCATTTTGTTAAATCCTACTAATGTGGAGATTACTCATTTTTTTTCCACCAACTTTTACGTGGCTTTTATCATGGTGAAGTCACATTTGGAATTAAGGTGCAAATGTAAAAATGACTTCACACCAAGTTAGAGTTTAAGGTGATATGTTTTGATACTTAACTTTGATGTTACCTTTCAAATTTAACTTTTGTTTTCAACTTTGTTCACACATAATGGCATGATGCCATGTATACCTTAAGCTTCCCCATCACTACTACCAACACAAGTTATGTTCACACTACATAAATGAAAGGAAAATAATAATATTTCCAAAAGATGTAACCCTTCGTCTATTATTTCTTAATCTATTATTTTAGCCATGATATCGATTTGGCACAACTTCATCTCTCTCATGCTTGTTGAATGATTGTTTCTTATAATTAAGGTTTGATTTCATTTTTTTAGTCACATTTACTAATTGTCTCTTGTTATTTTAATATTCAACATTTGTCTTGAAACAATTTTGTTGTTCATGTTGTAGTCATCTCATGTTTTCTAATCATTCTTACTTGATTTATGGCTCCTTTTTAAGCTTTCTACCATTCTATTTCTACGATAGATTATCAATAATTAGCTTTAACAATGGGGTTGATTGTGTTGTTGATTGAATTGTTCCATAAAATGTGGAAATCACGTCCTTTGATTGACATGCCATTATTTGTTATTGACATTCATAATATGAACATGAATAACATTTTAAAATATATAATCATTGTGTTCAAAAGCATAGGGCATGTGAAGTGAAGTGCATATTGAAACACCTATATGTAAATTGTAAATTGTTGAGATAACACCCCACTTCTAGAGGGGTTATGTACCAATGTTGTTTTGATTGTATGCTTGGGTGTGTGAAAATTAACAATTTTCTAATTTCTAGGTATTCAAACAATTGGTTCAAATTCTTATTTCAAAAAAAAAAAAAAAACCCCAAAATTGGACTTAGAACCAAAACCAAACCCTAAACTGGTTTTTATTGAAGGTCCAATTTTTCATTGTTTCAAAAACTAAAAAATAAAATTTTCAAATAAATATTTTTTGGTTAGGGTTAGAAATGTTGTTAGTGCAAAAGAAATGATCCAATTATACTTGGGGGTGGCATGGGGGATTGGCATTAGGAATGGGGATGTTATTTCTGGATTGAAACATGGTTCAAATATGCAAGTTTTTTCTTTTTCTTTTAGTGTAACCATGTAATTGATATAGGTTGTCACTTTTTAGTGGTTATGGAATGCATGTAACTTTAAAAAATCGATTTTGGACTATGTGTGTAGGTAAAACTAAATTTAGTTTGGAACTATAGTGTGTTTAGGGATTTTTTTGTGAAGAACCAAGAATTATGAGTTTTAAAAATGTGAAAAACTAGGTTCACAACTAGACTATAGGTTTTAACAAACATATATATATATCCTTGAACTAGAAGTGGGGGTTTTTCACAAAAAAATTTAAAGATTGGAATTGACATTGGAAGTTCTTTTGAAAAATAACAACTAGACAACATTACTACATACTTTTATGCTATGCATGTTGAAATCTATGTTTTCACAATATTTGGTGTTACACATAACTTTTTGTTACTTATGTTAACTATGACTTAACTCCAAACACTAACTCAAATTAATGTCACATATAATACATACTTCAACAAATGTGGACAAAAGGTTTATAATATTATCAAACCTCTAAGATAGCACTAAGATGCTTGTATGTGTAGCCCCACTTTTAATAGGGAAAAGAAAGGGAAAAGATCTAACAACCATGATATTTAGAGTTTATGGTGTTTTGAAAAGGTAAATTCTTCTTTTAAATGATTTTCACCTTCTTAAAGTAAATTCAAGTCATAAAACCTAAATGTGATACTAAAAAAATGTAGCATTAACATCATGGTGGTTGTCATCATGTCCATTCTAATTTCCAAATACAAATTCTAAAAATTAGTTATGAAGAATGAAAACAAGTAATTACAAGCTTTATTGATCCAAATTGTATTTTTTTTAATCACCACTCAATAACCTAACTTGGAATGAGAAGTGATTAGAATGTTTAATTTTCATAAGATGAATGAAACATATGAATGACCATAGCCTTGGTTTTACCCTTGGTTAAATTATAATCACCACCCTCCATACGCCTAGCATCAAGGTTTTACCACCTTTGCCTTTTTGCTTCTAGGTTTGTTCAAACCACAAGATGTGCATGATAGTTGCAAGAAGAGCCAAATCAAGGTTCATGTTGTCCAAATGCCATAACCATCAATCCATCAAAATTTAAAACCATATTTTTCATGTTTTCCATTTAGACAAACCATATTTGTGGAACTGAATTATCATTTACCATTTGTGATTATTTATTTGTTTATTTCATTTTTATGACAGTTGACTTGCGATGCATTAGTCAATTGATGCACAGATGCATATAATCCATCAAATGTTTTGAAATTTTTTGAGCTTGGTTTAATAACCTTTCAATAAGTTTTCAAAACCTAATTAAGATGTCTAAATTAAAATCAATAGTTTTCAAGCTACATAATTCACATGTTGATGTAAAATGACCATGTGACTTATCATAATACTTGGGCCAATTCATTAGTCAATTGTCAAATAATTGATGAATTTAAAAAAAACTCAAATTAATACCCAATTTAAAATTATTTTAATACTCAACTTACATTAAGTATGATGTTCTTCCAAAACCTTTGGATGTTTTCTATAACCTTAGCTTCAATCCTAGATCATACCAACTACAAAACTCCCACCCCAAACCAACTCTCCCGTCTATAAGCTAATAGTAGTTAACATTATGTTAGGCACCATTTCCAAAAGGCCAAATTAGAAAATTCCAAAAAAATCAATGTATATAATGACTTCTAAGTTCCCCAAAAAAAAATGTAAAACTTTGAGCTCAATTGTTGGGTATTCATAAGAAATTTAGAATAATTCAAAAACAATTTAATTGTTGTCAAACTAACCTTAGTACTATTCAATATGTAGCCTAAAACTTATTAATTTGATCTACTTGCTAAAAAGTTTCATCATTATGAGCATATGTTTAATTTATCATTTTGTGATCCACAACAATTTTACAACATCTGTGTTGTTCCAAAAACTTGTAGAAACAACCAAAATGTGTTATTCCGAAGCTTGCAAAAACAACCATGCAAAAACTTCCCAAAATTTGTGAAACAAAACTCACCGAAACAGAATGCCAGGTATTCCCAAATCTGCAAAACAAAAGACTCGTAGAGACAAATGCCCTCTATAGGTCATAACAACAACACATGCGCTACTCTTAAAAGGAAACCCAAATTCCTACATCCTTGATTGTGACATACTTTTTTATTCCTCACAATAACAACAGAGGGCAATGACGATGAGAGGAAAATAAAAAGAAAATCACAAAGACTCTTTCATGGTTTTTACGTTTTGTACATAGCCCCAAGGTCCCTCCTACTACTCAAAGAGGGTTTCCTATCAACCTCCCACAATCTGCTTGTGAATGCGGTAGGTCGTCAATAAAATGAAATGAATTGTGTGAATGGGCTACATTCATAGGAAGAAAGAATCTTGTGTTTGACACTAAATACCAAGTTGAAACCTTGATCATTGAAGATTGAACATTATGTACACTAAAGTTAGTTTATGGTGGAAATGTGCATTTTTTTGAACCACCTCTCCCTACCGAGACCTAAGGCACGTCATCTGTTGTTAATTGGACGGATTCTCCAGTTGTGCTGCTAATTGAAGGACCATCGGAGATTGCAGTGGTCTGAGAATTTACAACAATAGATACAATTTCCTTTATAATCATATCTGATTCACAATGTGGCGTGTCAGAAGAAAAAGTGTTACCATGAGATCGATGGCTCTCCCCATCCAGATCTTTGGGGGAAGGTGCTAAGTTGTTTCCTTCCTTTAGAAAACTAGTTGTTGCTTCTGTAGTAAGATGTTCTAGGGAAGAAATCTACATATTTGAAGCTTCACCAGCTACTACGTTATTCCCATCCTGGGTTGAAATTAACTTGGCCTCCTACAAATTGACTTCCACTTCTAGGGTTACTATGATATTGTCTCTCCTCCATGGTTCAAAAGCAATGTAAGAAGAGCGTTACACATCTAGGCTACATTAAGCTCATTGGGCCCCTTCCTTGATGGTGAGTACACCATCCAAACATGATCCAATTTTCTGTCAGGTTTCACAACAATCAAACTTGGAACTTTAGCATCTTTCCATGTCACAAGCCCATCATTCATTTCCCCATACTTGAGTTTTGGGTGCAGAGCACAAATGACCATGGCAACATATAAAGGATTGTTACATGGAGTTTTGGGGTACCTTGAGAAGAGTCTTCCCCTCTAGTTGTTCTTGGCAACCATGGAAGTTCTGCATGGGCAATGTGAGACATTGTGGAGATAGCCTTTGGTGTTCGACTTGCCTCTGTGTGAAATGAGATAATAGGAAGATTTGTGGGTAATGAATACATGTCCAGAAACTCTCGATGCTTCTCATTCGTCAAATCTTCCAGTGAATTATGATCTCACTACACAACTATGCCATAACAAATGAGCTAGAGATAAGCAAATGTATCTCGAACCAAACTACTATGGATCAAATTCACACAAAGTCTCTAGCTCTCTTCTACTCATTATTCGACCATCAATCCAAAGATCTGCAACCACAAGGTTAAATCAAGCAAATGTGTATGGTTCTTCCACATTATTTCAATGTGCCAAAATGGCTGTAGGGGAGAGCTGTCAATACTAAGCTACCACACAAAATTGTTTTTGTCCCAAACTTTTAATATGTTGAGATTGGAGAGAGGATAAAGAACCAGATTCGAACCCCATGAAGATGGAAATATCCACTATACCTTGATGATTTTGTAGATTAGCACCTCCATTATGAACCAGGTCTCAACATTTGTAATTTGACCTTCATGCAATATTTCAGATGCAATGGGGCTTCCACCATAGGGGCTTTGCACCAACACAAGTCCCACCACTTTGTCTTTCAACTCAAGCTAAAACATGGAACGGGCTGCTACTGCATCTACCCCTCCCTTGGAATGACCCAACAAAACCACCTTGTTACCTGTCCCCCAATAAAGCTCGTCTATGTGATCCTTGATCTCCTTTGCATTCTTCTCCACAACTGCATGTTAGGGGGGGGGAAATCAACATAACTCAATGTCATTGCAAAATTTCTACTTTTTGGATTGGATGCTTCTTGTGTTTTCAAAGTTTTTATTTGTGACACTTGTTGTACGTGCTCTCTCAAAACAACAGAAGGTTCTTAAGTGCATGCTCATGCATCTCGATCCATCTACCATTTTCTTCTCTCATTCTTTTCGGGAGCTCATGGCAGGTGCATTATGGTACATTATTCAAGAAACTCCTCTACTTTCAAAGCTTTTTCTTGTTCCAATAAACAAGAAAGTCTATTTTGCAAAATTAAGAAGAAATTGGAATGTTTCAATGTGTGTTGAAAAACATATAATGCATGATTTGCAAAGAGAAAGACCCATAAGATCATCCGCATGATGACTGTTGTTTTTTGTGTGGTGAACTCCAAGCTTTAGCTGATTGTGATGGTTGATAAAGAGTTTTAAAAATAATCTTTATGCAATTTCATGGGGGAATGTTCTAGATTTTTTTACTATTAGGTAACAAAAAACTTTGCTTTCTATCTTTGGGAAGAAAAATGTAATGATGGTTGGTTTCAAGTGCCCCATGAATTTTACTTTGAAAAACTATGTCTAATGTATCAACAATAGACTTCTCTTTTGATCTTCTTTGTGATTGAAATGAATGTAACACCTCTAGTGGTAATGATTGATTATGTGAACTTAGTAAACATTAACATCCACTATCCAAGATTACTCATGACATGCATTTGTCACTTTTTTGAGCTACATGCTACTTACATTGTGATTAAAATGTAATGTACATCAAACAATTGCATTTCGCTTGCAACTTAATGACCAATTATCCATGGTGATTCATTCAAATTTTTTGTGTGGTCATTGTAACACTTAAACATGCATATTGAAATTGTTCAGTTGAATATGTTACAAACAACCTTGACAATTCTTTAGTCCCAATTGTATCCAACATATGAAGTGAGAGAGCAAAAGCTTATGACCTCCACATCCTGTTTCATGCATGCATAGTTTTCAGTGTCAAATTTGGGTTTGATTCTAAGTCAATGTTTTTGTGACTTTCAAAATATAACTTTCTCATTGATAGTTAAATGAAGGTTAGGTGCTGATCGTTTTAAAGCTATAGATGGATTTGCAACAAATTAACTATACTCTTCAGTTTTACAAACATGGAACTCCCTAATTTTTTCCATTTTCAATAGTGAATAAACATTAATGGAATAAATGTATCAAAAGACTATGTGCATTTACTATTATGTGTTTATGGTCTTTAATGACTACAAAGGTCTCTTGTTGGATGCATTGTTTTCAAATTATTCATTGAACACTTGTGTAGGATCAAATGTCAATAATTCTGGGACTTTGCCTCAACTTTAGAAAATAGTTGTAATCTAGATGGTGTTCAAAGGCATGTGAAATCATCTACCCATTTTGAACCCCCTTTGCATATTGTAGTGTGAAATGGGTTTTTGTAAGGCTCTATGAGCTTTCTAGGGTACGTCGAATGTAGATGTATTATTCATTTTGTATCCATGCACCCATTCTTGATGCAAACATGATATACAAACTTGAGTTGGATTAGTGCAATTTGGCCTTAAAATGTGACTTCACCTTTCTTGCTCAAAAATAACCACCCATTATATGATTTTATTGTCAATATTCATGTCCTAACTTTGGACCTAACATGACCACTTTAATGTGCAAAAAATCACCACATATCCCCTTGCTGATTTGAATTAAAACCATAATTATGTTCAAAATCATTAAAAAAAATAATTCAAATCCTATAAAACAATGGAGTCCTTCCAATTGTAAATAATTATTCATTTCACAATGAGAAAAAAAAAAAAAATCTTTAAGTTAGTCTTGATGCCAATAGTGAGAAAGTGAATGATGAAACAAAGACCTCCAAGGGTCCATTTATCAATACCCCACCTTTCAAACCCCATACTGAGGTTTCCCAAAAAAGTTTATTTAACAACATAGAGTTTGGTGGAGTTGTTTTTGATACCAAACCTTTAAATATGATGGGCCCCTTGTATATAAACATGAGGAGTGCCCCCAACACACAAAATATTATGCCCAAAATTTTGGTATGCCCATCTTGCTATTTATATCTAACCTCCTTTGTCTTGAAAAATGTACAATGGTCCTATAAATCCTATGCACTTTGTGAGTTCTCCTAGTAATTCATTGGGACAACAAAATTCCATGTCAAATATGAAATTTAACACTTGTAAAAAAGAACAATTGCATACAATTTTACAGAAGATAATTTAATAAGATCCTAGAACAAGAAAAAGTTGATGAGGATTACAACCTAACATTAACTGGCAAGAAAAATCTACTTGTAGAAGTTGAGTTCATCATGAACATGTAGTGAACATGCCGTCAAAAAAGTTAAATCACTTGATGCTTGGAACAAAAAAAAAAAGAAAAGGTAATTAACCTTGACATGTTCAAGTTCATTACGTGCCTCTATTACAACTTTCCTAATTTACACACACATTGCATCATGCACATTGATAACATTTGTCTTTTGTGACATTGAGTCTATTGAATTCAAGGACCATGTTCCAACACATGCACTATATGCTCCTTATCTCTTGTGTCATCATCTATGTATTAAATAGAAAGAAGCCCACAAATATCAACGTTAGTCTTACAAGAATTACCCTCTAACATTGCATTTCACATAGAGAACATTTTGAGCTCTTAAGTTTGAATTAGAAAAGACACCAACCCTTTTCACTGCATCATCATCAATAAGTATTATGTGAATATGAATTTGTTCACCATAATTATAGTAGTTGAATTTTGCAATTATTAAAAAATTGAAAAAAAATTTGTTTGATACAAATGTTTGCATCATGCATTATGCATTACACCATATATAAATATATAGTTTTTAAAAAATCAAAAGAAAATAGAATGCAAATGGAATAATTATTTTTAATGGTGAGATTCTTGAATTGACATTAAATAACCTTCAATTTAATCCAATGTTTTTTTCCCCGATCACAAGTTTCTAATGTTAATGTGTTTTTTCATGTTTTTTTTTAATAGGTATTGAATTTTTTTTGTGGAATTCATGTATAAATACATATATATACTCACATATATATGGGCCATTTAAAACCACTAGAGCCTTGTGGCTAAGGAAAAAGCTTTGGATTAATCCAAGGTTATATAATGTAAACTCAAAAATAAAAATAATACATAATATATATAATATTATATTATATGTTTTATATATTTTTGACACACCTTAAACATATGTAGGAAATTACAAAATCAAATTTTATGGTTAGAAAATTACATATATTGTTATTTACAACAAATTATGTTGTGGTTATTTTGAAATGTTATTATGATTCATGTTTTAAACATAATGGAGAAGGACATCATTGATCAATAGCTTTGTAAGCAAAGAGACATTAGTATTAGCATAATACACAACATATTCTATCAATTTTAGCAAAATAATTATTCAAAAATTACCAACCAACAACAACTTCACATATTCATGTGATGACCACACATTCAACTATCTTTGTGAATCTATGGTAAATTAGTATGCATTATTATCATCACTTTTGTTTTTCTCTTAAATGATTATTTTCAAATGTCTTAACAAAAGTCATGTTTCACTTTTACCTTCAAGAAATAAAAAATGCACAAACAATTAGATATTATATATTTCAATTCAAATATAAAGACAAAGAAAAACATGTATGCATTGTCCAAGTTGTAGCTTTATTGTTATAAGTGATCAATGTTACTTTCCAAATTTCATTTACAATGGCATCAAATTATCGAAGCTTTGAATTGCCAAAAACTTTGACATTTGAAATGGTCAAAATAATTGCACAAGATTAAATGAAACATACCTCAAAACTACCTTGTCTTTTCCCTTAACCATTTACATGGACAAATGCACATGGTATTGTGCCTTTTCATGTTATTTTTTGAAAAGGTGTATAGAAATAATAATAATTTTGAATAATCGTTATCTAAATTACAACATTACATGTATACAAAATTGACTTGCTTGAAGCCATAAACTAAATCCATATACATACATACATACATACATACATACATACATGGACATATATGGACCTCTTGAAACCACTAACTATAGATATATTTAGATAATAGAATTATGTCTTGGAAAATGGTTTGTCATCATGGGTTTGTTCATGCCAACCAACTTGTGATGCTCAAGGTACATTGGAACCCATAGCAAGGGTCTTCAAGAAACACTTCACCATGTTTTCATGTAGATAAATTCCTTTGCAATCTTAATGGAAATGGATATTTATGCATACATTGGCCTATCCTCGTGGAATTTTGTTTTCCAACTCCAATAGGACCAATGAACTATGGCTAAAATTACCGCATGTTATAAAACATATATTAAAAATTATGCCATGGCCAATTCTTTTTATTTGGTGCAAAGGTAGTTTGTTGCATGGTTAATGGAGGGGCATAATTTATTTACATTCTTTCATGCCTTCTATTATGTTGTGCAACAATGGATAGTTGCGCAAAATATTTATTGTTGGAATGTGTACATCTTGGTGCATGGTTTAGAAATCTTGCATAAACTACTTGGGAGTGGTTATGATGAAATCAATCATTGAATGTCATACAAGTTGGATGTGCTAATCTACTTTGAATGCATTTTTTGGAATGCATTTGTGTAAGATACTTTGCATAATGGTTGGAGGACAATGTTAGTTTATTACAAACCATTTTTTCTCACTAAATATTGGTTTTGCTTGTTGCCCAGCTAAAACAACTATAAACAATAAACTAATCATTTAATTGCATATTTCTACATACCTCTTTTTTTCTTGTGTTATGGTGTTTTTGAACAATGATTACTTGCATCTTTATACAAGCTTTTACTAGTTTTTGGATTTTTGTTACCATAGGAATGACCAAGTGCATGAAACTTCTTCTTAGGATACGTGGTTTTTCAAATTGCTAAAAAAGAAAAAAAACATACCTAATTTTTCAACTAAGCATCATTAACTAGATATTTCACTTCATAAAATTGGGTTTGCCATACTAAAAGTAACATTTTGGCATGGCCCAATGGCAAACTAAACCCACAATGATTTGCAACCTAACCAACATTAATTAATATTTATAGTAATGTTTTTTAGTGCAATGAATTTTCTTGCAAGTGTTGTGTTTACTGCATGTATGGTTTTGTCTTCCACAATTTTGAGATGTAAATAAAGTAACAACAACCTAAAAGAAAACTTAGTTGAATTTTATCATAACCTTTATATGATAATAAAAATGTATAAGCATCCCTCTATACCCAATTGGAATTTATTATAAGATATTGACAATTTGGAAGGGTTTTCTTTCTTTTCAAATAAGATGTTATTATGTTATAACCATTTGGTATAACTAATGTTATATATGTCTAGAAAGAAATGGGTTGCTTGCAAAACCACAAGTCTTCATAAGGTACATTTTCATGGTACTTTTTGTTACCAATAATTTCTGTAACATCAAAAAAGCGAGGCTTCAAATCTTCAAATTCCAAACTAATTCGATCATAATCATAGGAATCATGGTAGCTATAAACATGGGTGAAATGACCTATTTCTTTCAAGTGGTGCATAAAATCTCTTTTATCTGGGTCATTGAAGTTTTTCACCTCAATAACAACATTATGTACAACATGATTCTTGAACAATTGTTCTGAGCCTTCTATAACATCTTTTTCATAGCCTTCGGTGTCAATTTTCAAAAGGACAACATCCTCCTTCACAACCTTATGGAGTGGGATCACTTGAACTTTAACAAAGTCATTATCAAGTTGTAGCATTCGTCTTGCAATGTGACCTGCTCCCCATGGAATAGAAGTTGTAAACAACACCTCATTTTCCTGCACCCCATTCACCTTGAAATAGTTAAAACACATAAAAATATAAGTTCTTCCCATATAACATTCTTATAATTAATGAAAATGAATATCATTCTTTGTTTTCCTTTTATTATCCCTTACATTGTTTATGAGTGTTCCTATTTAAAAACTTATGATTGATGTAAATTAATTTTTGTAGCAAGACTTATTTTGATTTTAATTAAAAGACCAACCTTATTTTCTTTTTAAACTCTAAAATAAACAATAAAAAAGTCTTACTTCTTTGCCAATGGCAACAGGGTAGACTTGCCATTTGGTGTGATGTAGATCATGGATAGATGATGTGGCTAAAAGGAATTGCCTAGGATGTGGATTGGGTTCAAAAGATGCCACACGACATCCCATCATAGTAGCATAGGCTGAGAAATAGCCTACATTTGCTCCAACATCCACCACCATGGCACCATTTTCCCATGTGTCATTGTTTAAAATGTGTCTAAAAATGGTGGTTTCAACAGGTGCAAAGTAGCCTAATTGAATAATCCATCTACAAACATCACACTTGCAATTTGTGCAAGTAAACATTGGAAATGAGGGGATTGTTTGGGTTTTAAGTAGCTGAATTGAAGAAGTAGGATTTGTTTCCAAAGCTGAAAGGAGGGAATCAACCATTTCACCACGTTCATCAACAAGAAGGTTGCCATGGAATGTTGTTACTTGTGTGCCACATAGAAACAAAATAATTAGTCATAATTCTTCTATAACTTGAAAATGACATAAAAGTAAATTAGTTTTTGTTTTTGAATTTTTTTTGGTTGTAAACATAATAATACAATTATGGTTAACTATATTCACCTCGGTGACACAATAAATATGTTTCCTTTGGCAATTTGGTAAATGTTATACTAAAGCACATAACTCAATAGTTCAATTACCACACTTATATATTTTTAAATAACAAATGTAGACCAAAATGTGTGTGTATATTGTAAGATTCATTGATGCATATAAGAAGTTCTTGCATATACGATGCATGTAGCTTAACATGAATGCAAAATATATTTTATATTTGGAAGGCAAGGTGTAGTTTAATGCTCACATTTTGACAATTGATCATGACCAACCTTTTTAGAAATGCCATTTGGTAGGAAAAACCTATTATCACAAAACAAAATTAATGTCAAAGTTATCATCCATATCATTACAATTTTAAAATTTTAAAATGACATATGTTTATGAGAAATTGGCAACAAAAAATACGTTTGTTATTTTTTAGAAGAATGATGAATCTATGTTTAATGCACAAATTTGGAGAAGACCTTATAAGAAATGAAGATTGACATTGATAGGATTATGAGTTATTAAAATCTGACTTTTTTGGAAATCAATTTTAGAACGTCCTTTTACTTAATCATTGTACTTAATTTGGGAACCATTTGTACACTCACCAAATTGGAACTATTAAAGTAAAGATTGCTCCAATAAAAAACATCGAAGATGTATTCATCTTGGTCCATGCTAAGAAAACATGTACTTGTTAACATTTGATCAATAATTGTGGGTTTCTAGCTTTGAGTAGTCCCAACTCAATCTACAATCAAATTCCTTTCATGAAGAAAGTGGTTCATTCAAATAACATAAGAATGAGGATGTTTTATTGATAAAGAGCCAAAGCTTCATATATACTTGGACTTATAAAAAAATAACAAATAATGTAACTAACTAACCTCTTTCTAACAATAAAATCAATGGATGAATATATAACAATAACTTTAATGAATACATGAGAGCCTATAGGAGGATGTGCCCTAGATGCATGAAAATGAATAGTTGTTGAAGGTAGGATGATTGATTCCAACAACCCCCCTTCAAACCAAACTTCAACAAATAAAGGTTGGTCAATAGTTAGTAGGAATCAATGTTGGTGTCCTTAAGCTAACAATAATAATGTCAATTGACAATAACAAGTGTCAACTAAGCAAAATCATATGGTTCTTTTTGTGTTGCCTAAAAAGATATTACAAGGATAGGTGTTTGCTAAAATGGTAGGTAGTATTTATTCAAAGAATAGATAGCAATATTGTTGATTGAAAGTGTTCATATTGAAATACCACCATTCAAAAATTAAGATGTTTTGTATGTGTATGTTTGTTGATAGTGTTAAAATGTTGTTGGAGTGCCAAATGAGAGTAATGTGTGTGTGTAAAATGGTTGGTCTTCATGTTCTTTTGGTTCATCTGCAAGGAAGCTTTACATGTGTCTATTGCCACAATGGGACAATATTTCACACTAGTTATCAAAAGTAAACAAATTTGTAGTTGGAGTTTTAGATATTTGATGATTTGATTGGCAATTCATCCATATTTTGTAGGCCCTTCAAGGTGAAGTTGGTTGGTGACAATGGACACCACAACACATATGAGCTCTATAATGTGCATTTAACCACATTTTCAACAAATACACACATGTTCATCACAAGTGGAAGGAGTAGTTAATGCATGCATGTTCAAAGGAAAAGGTATTTTACAATTGATGAATTGGTTGCACCTTGCATTCCATCATTTGTGTTTTTGCCTTTGCATGTCTATCTCATTGCATAACCTTTTACCTTCACTTGATTCATTTGTAGGTGTTGGATTTTAATGGATTTGTAAGGATGGCATGTGGTGTGGTGTGGAGAATGGTTGTGAAATCTTTGAAAAAAGGTATAATGTAGCTCATGGAATTTTATAATTATATATGATGCATATTATTGAAATTTATAATTTAACTCCATTCAAGGAATTCATTGTCATATGATAAATATTTATCATACATATGAGGATGCATGTGTGGATGGAAATATGTGTTGAACAATAGTTGGTTTTTTTATTATTTTGATTGATAACATAAAGCTAAAGGATATTCAAAGGCACCATCCACTATGGTAAGGCCATAAAAGTTTTAATGATACCAAACAAGGAGTAGCATATATGTCATAGATTTTTGACATTAAATAATTCTAAAAATGGTGGCAAGTGTAAAAAACATAATTTTTTGATTCACCATGCCAAAATTGTCAAAGATTAAACATTGTGGTTTGTCGAAGGTGCCAAAAAATCCTTAACATAGGGTTATCACTAGATTCAAATTGTTAATGGGACCTTGTTTGTTTATATTCAATTGTCAAAATCTTTAAATTATTCAAATTAGGTTATGTTAAGTCCCATTTTAAAAAAGTATTTGGGCTCTGCGTTGTTTTGCACTACCATGGACAATGATTAAATTATTTTTTGTGAACATAATTATTTTTTTGTTATCAATTTTGTCTTTTCATTGACAATGATTTAAAAATTATTTTGTCAATAATTTTGTTGTAGTTAGTTTTGTATTTTCAAAAGTAAAATTTTGTAAATTTCATTATATGTCATTTTGTTCCATTAATATTATTTGACATTCTTGATTTGGTATACAAAATGTCAATGAAAGTTCAATTCATTAGAGAAGTTCAGAACAAAATACAAATAGATAAAAACATTGAAAGGGTACAAGACAAACAATAAGAAACAATTTTAAAATGGAATTTGATCTATGATGAATTATAATTCAAAATGACTTTAGAATTGTTGTAGTGACGATCTCCAAAATACCCATCTTAGATAAAGTAGTTGGACAATGAAACATCATCATTGGAATTTTTGTCTCAAGAGTTAGGGTTAAATACCTACCTACCTATTTACCTACTTAATTACTTATCATCTATTATATGTAAACCAATTATTGTTTTTTGACAATAATTGTCTAAGTAGATTATCAAAAAATTAAAATTGGACTCATTAGTTATCAATTTCATTGTCAAAGTAATGCCTTGGTGATTCTTGGGTAATAACCATATTGGTTATGTATATTGTCAATTTTCAAATAATTAGTTGAAAATTGTCAGTTATATGCAAATGATATGATTTTTCTCTTTTATTTATTTACTTATTATAAACATGTTTAATGTTTCAAGATTGATTTTTTTCTTGGATAATAACCAAGTCATATGGAGGGCAAATCTTTGCAATGCCCACATATTAAACCTTTACGTAAAAAAAAAAAAAATTGTAATAGAAATTATATGGGAATTGCAAGGACTTGGTTTTTTGCATTTTAGTTCCAATGGGGCCCTAGTTTTATCATGAGGGTATTGGAAAATCTAGGTCCATTGTCATTCAAGTTCCATCACAACATGATTGGTCCATTGCATGCAATACCTTCATCTTTGTTTCTGTGAACATTGTGACAAAAAATACTAAAAAAGAAGAAAAAAATTAAAAAATGTAATATTCACATTTGAAGCATAAAATGATGTTTAGATTTTTTTCATGTTTCACACAATCCCCAAATGTTGGGCAAAAAATTTGCACACTTAACAATGAACAAAAAATGACAAAGATAGTTTCGAATTTGTTTAAAATTAGAAAAAAAGGAATTACAATCATTTTGAATTTTTTAAAAAATAAGAAGAATAAAAAAGGATTTAAAAATTGATTATGAAAAAAAATAGGAAAAAAAATTTTAAACAAAAAAAAGACAATAAATTTTAGAATAAAAAATAAAAGTAAAAAAAATAGAAGAAAAATCATTTAAAACAAGAAAAAGATAATAAATTTTTTAGAATGAGAAATAAAGTACAAGAAATTTAAAAAATCATTTAAAAAAAGAAAGAAACAATAAAAAATTTAAATGAGAAATAAAAGTACAAGAAATAGAAGAAAAATCATTTAAAACAAGAAAGAGATAATAAAAATTTTAAGTGAGAAATAAAAGTACAAGATTTTTTTTTAATCATTTAAAACAAGAAAGAGACAATAAATTTTTTAAATGAGAAATTAAAGTACCAGAAATAGAAGAAAAGTCATTTAAAACAAGAAAGAAATAATAAAATTTTAAAGTGATAAATAAAAGTACAAGATTTTTTTTTAAATCATTTAAAATAAGAAAGAGACAATAAAGTTTTAGAATGAAAAATAAATGTACAAAAAATTAAACAAAAATCATTTCAAACAAGAAAGAGACAATAAAATTTTAAAGCAAGAAATAAAAGTACAAGAAATAGAAGAAAAATCATTTAAAACAAAAAATAAACAATAAAATTTTAAAGCGAGAAATCAAATTACAAGAAATAGAAAAAAATCATTTAAAACAAGAAAAAGATAATCAAATTTTAAAATGAAAAATAGAAGTATAAGAAATTAGAAATATAATCTTTTAAAAAAAAAGGATTTCAAGAAAAAAAAACTTTCATTTTGGTCACAAATGGCATTAATTTCATAGGTGTGTATTGCATGTTGGGATTAAATCTTCAACTACTATTAGTAATTGGCATAGTAAGCAACACCTGCATGTTATCCATGTAATAGGTGTTAGGTTTGGGAACTCAAAATCATTACAAACATGGTGTTAACTTAAAGTTGACATGAATAGTGTAATGCCCAAAACCTAAACCTTCAACCTCTATATAATTTAACCCCCCTTTACAAACCATATGTTTTACATTAATTTTTTTATGATTTAGATGATTGAATTAGATAATTGTTGAAAATACATGAATTTTTTAATATTTTCTCTTACCTCCTTAGTTATTTGTTCTAACTAAAATCAACATTATTTTTTATGTCCTTAATTGATTTCTATAAAACATATATACTAAAGTTCAATTTACACCTTGTGGATTCCATTAATATTTTTTTTCCTTCTAGAGCAGTAGAGGTTTAACTAAGAAATAAAGAGGTTTTGCCAATAAGTATAGGTTTAACCAAAATATAGAAAGGTTTTGTTTAGAAGTAAAGGTTTATTTAATACATAAAGATTATAATAAATGGTAGGGATTTTGCCATAAATAAATAAAAGTTTTGTTGAAAGGTATAATTTTAACCAAAAAAGACATAAAAGAATTGTTGGAAGGTAGGAGTTTAACAAGGGTGCACTTTTGGCTAAACTTTTAACTCTTTGCAAAATAGATATAAGTTTTATTAAGACTTAAAAGTTTAACCAAAAAGAGATACATGTTTTGTCAAGAGAGAAAAGTTTAGCCAAGAAGAAATATCGGTTTCACCAAAAGTTAGAAATTTAACCAAGAATGGATATAGGTTTTGCCAAAAGAAAAGAAAAAAAATAGCTAAGAAGAGATATAAGTTTTGCCAAGAGTTAAAAGTTTAGTCAAGAATAAATATAAGTTATGTCAAGAGAGAAAAATTTAACCAAAAAAAAATATAGGTTTTGCCAAGAGAGAAATTTTTTGCCAAGAAATATAAGCTTTGCCAAAAGAGAAAAGTTTTGCCAATGAGAAATATAGGTTTTGCCAAGAGTTATAAAAGTTTAACCAAAAAGAAATATAGGTTTTGCCGAGAAATACATTTCCAAGAAGAAATATAAGTTTTTCCAAGAGAAATTTTTTTAGCTAATAAGAAATGTAGGTTTTGCCAAGAGAGAAATCTTTTGCCAAGAAGAAATATAAGCTTTGCCAACAGAGAAAAAAATAGCCAATGAAATATATAAAGTTTAGCCAAAAGGAAATATAGGTTTTGCCAAGAAAAAAATTTCAAGAATAAATATAAGTTTTCCCAAGAAATAAAAGTTTAGCCAATAAGAAATATAGGTTTTGCCAAGAGTTAGAAAAAATTAGCCAAAAAAATATAGGTTATGCCAAAAGAGAAATAAATTTCCACAAAAAAATATAAATTTCCACAAAAGAAAAAAGTTTAGCCAATAACAAATATAGGTTTTGCCAAGAGTTAGAAGTTTAACCAAGAATAGATATAGGTTTTGCCAAGAGAAAAAAAATTAGCCAAGAAAAATTATAAATTTTGCCAAGAAAAAAAGTTTAACAAAAATAAATAAAATTAGCCAATAATAGATATAGGTTTTGCCAAGAAGAAATATAGGTTTTGCTGAGAGAAAAAAGTTTAACCAAGAAAATATTAAGTTTTGCCAAGAATAGATATAGGTTTTGCCAATAGAGAAAAGTTTAGCCAAAGATAAATATAGGTTTTTCCAAAAGAGAAAAGTTTCGTTAAGAAGAGATATAGGTTTTGCCAAAAGAAAAGTTTAGCCAAAAACAGATACACGTTTTGCCAAGAATTAGAAGTTTAGTCAAAAATAGATATAAGTTTTGCCAAGAGAGAACATTTTAGCCAAGAAAAAATAATAAGTTTTGCCCAAGTGAAAAGTTTAGCCAAAAAAAGATATAAGTTTTGCCACGAGATAAAAAGTTTTGCCAAGAAAAAGATAGAAAGGGTAGGTAAGGGATTGCTTGTTAGCTGGTACATAGGGCTAAGAGATAGGTCAGCAAAGTAAGTAGGTTAGTAGGGTGACTATGTGATAGCGTAGTATGGAGGTCATACCCATTTGATTTCTTCCTCCAAGATCAGGGGATTCCATCCACAATGCATTTTCTAAAATCAAATCCAACTCCAACACAATTTCTCATTATAGGAAAAGGGTAGCCACAGAGAGGCCATTTCCATGTTTTTGGGTGCATGGCCACAAGGGCAACAACAGCCCAAGTGCTAGTAGCTAGGCACATACTAACATGGAAGAGTTGAGGGGCTACCATTCTCTTACATAAAGCACTGGTTTTCCTTTCTCTTTTAGTCTTCCTATGTATTGGCGCCCCTGCCACTATCAATCCTTTTCTTGTAGATTTAAAAGCTTTGCTCTCTCTTTTCTAACAGGTTGCAATACATTTTCTTGATGATCTTTGTTAAAGCATAAATGAATCTTTGTAACTATAAGGAAATGCTGGAATGAGAAAAAAAAAGGTCCCAAGGATGGTATACAGAGTGGAAGAAATCTTCCAACTTGGAAGATAGGCCTCCAATATTCAGCTAGAAACTGATTGTCAACTAACAAAGACAAAAAAAAAAGCCAATGCTTTACATATCTAGAATCTGCATATGTCACTTGGATGATGGCATATACGCATGCTGTCATGTATTTCATCTAATCAATTGTAAAATAGCAGCCCATGTGTAGAATAATGGCACAAAGAATTTTTTAAAAAATCTTTTTCCTGAAAAATCAGAAATTATGTCAACCTTGCTAGACGTGTCAGGTGGTCAGCAAGAATTACTTTTGTTTAAAAAAGAAAATTTATCCATCTCAATTAAATTCATCGATAAATAACAAGAAATTGTCATCGACTTTTGTATCCTTTTAATTATTTTGTGTAAACATGTTCACTACATTTTTGCAATGTAAATAAAACCTGGAACTAATCACTTTGGCGCATATTTTGTCTAACCTATTTCTCTCAAAGACCTATAACTACCCAATATCGTATAACCCCACAACAAGCCCCCTTATTCATAGGAACATTATGATTGTGAATTGATGATTTGGAATTGTGCTAATTAGTCCTTTTAGGCGGATGTCATGGGTTCATAAAACATAATGAAAATAAAGACA
>Ga0116231_10001967_pt1 | contig 42812 bp, 42 predicted proteins | sample S1TSphgellanicum_2_FD_89695 | JGI IMG/M metagenome (GOLD analysis project Ga0116231, IMG submission 89695) | Host-associated microbial communities from peat moss isolated from Minnesota, USA - S1T2_Fd - Sphagnum magellanicum MG | ecosystem: Host-associated > Plants > Peat moss > Unclassified... | reverse complement strand
GTGGAGAGCTGCAGAGTATACTATAAGGGGGAAGGTGGTGGCTTCCCCCAAGTCCGGGCCGTGGTGAGTCTTGTGTGTCCGTGTTGCCCGTGGTTCGTCCTAGCACCAAGGGTGTTCTAATTATGCATTAACCACTTTGTGTGGGTTGTGTGCAGGCCCGTGTGAGTGAATGAAGCTTGTCAATTCTTCCTAGTCCCATCCCGGAGCTCCAACACGCCCCTCTACCCCTCAAAGTGTTGTGAGCCAGGGAGCGTGCTCCAATTCCTCCTTATTCCACTGCTTTCTACTTGGGCTCACATTTGAGTCCTTTGAGGAGTTGGGAGTGTGTCAGTATGGAATATGATGTAGGTGATGAAGTCGTTGCATGGAAGTATTATTAAAAATGGGGGAACTATGATTCATCTTATGTCTTGTTGAAAAAATCTAATGTAATATACTTGTATTCACATTTGGTTAGGGTTGTGAAGTTCTTAATGCCACCAAAAGATTATTGTGTTTTTGGCAATGATTCATTATTTGAATTATCATCTGAGGCAACTGTAGAGATTCGGTCTATTATCGATGCTTTGGATGGTGATGACTAAATAACATGCATATTAGTAGTATGTGGGTTTTGTTGACTGTACATTAACTTATGTGAAATGTAGGGAATTTCAGTGTAAAGGGCACATCTCCTACATGGAATTGAGGTTCAAATCCTCATGAAGTTATTTTCATCAACAAAACTTTAGATGGGCTTGATGTTATGGAGATTGGATTTAATTTACCCCCAGTTTGTTTCGAAATGCTTTGACCAAATTCTAATTGTGGAGTGCAAATTGATGTGCATGCATAGTTGTGGAAATAACCATGGACTCATCTTTCAATTATATCTAGCAACCTTTATATGTAAGATTATATTGCAATTACAATTTTAGAATTTTAAAAGCTTCTTTTAGTTTCCAGGTAACTTAACATTTACATTTATGTGTCATGTGGTATACACATAGAGGATAGTTAGAATAGTGGATTATAAACCACTTGTTCATGAAATTTTGTTGATGCAAAAAGGGATGCCAACTGTTTGGATAGTGGAAACATGTATTGGCATTAAGGTCTGTGAAAAACACATACAATCCAAGTCTCTAAACTACTTGAAGAGTCATAGTTAAGATACTTATAGATGTGGCAAACAACACAACTTTATGAACTTGTTAGATTTTCATTTCAAGTTTATTTGATTCATGTAATGGGATTGAAGCATGTTCACCATGTTCACCATTTAATCAACTTGTTTGAATATGTTAAAACCATTTTGGTTTATATTTTGGACTATGCAACTTTAAAAAGAAAATATACGAGCCAAAGAAAGGATTTAGTTTATGCTGATTGTAACATGTCTTAGAAATATCTTTTGAGGATTCAACTATTATGCATTGGGGAGCATCAAAAACTTCTCAAGGTCAAACCATCATTATTGCATTTGAGAGACCTTCAAGTCCACATCGGGAACATAACACAAATGCTTGAGATGTAAAAAATTGTTATTCACTAAGCACACCAAGGTTGGACTCCAATTCTTGTTGTGGTAATGTTTCATAATAATCCTTCACTTGAACAAAAATTGGCTAGATATTCTTTTGGGGCCCTTGGGGTGGTGCCAGGTGTAAAATACATATGATGAAAACTAATAAACTATACTTTTGCATGTTTCTAGTGTGTGGCATTTACCCAAGGAAATGTTATAGATTAGTGCAAGTTTAACTCATATCTATTTGCACATGAAATCTTCAATTTGTTGATTATTTAATGTGAAATTGTTTTTTTATTGATGACATGGATCAGTGCACACCGAGTTGTGAAAGTGGTGCACAAGGTGCCATGTGAATGAAAAGTGCAATTGTGCAAGAATATGCACACATGGTTTTACATTTTCATAGTGGAGGATCAAAGTGCCTATTCAATGTTATGTAGTAAAGCTACCATTGCAATCAAATGTGATTGGAGTTGTTTGCAGGGTAAAACTTGTGTTGTGGTCTATGGAAATGGTTTTGCATAGTGTTACACCAAGAGATAGGGTGTGGTTTGCATGAATGTTGTGATCATTATGAGCCCCATTAATCAATTGTTTGGCCACATGTTAATCCTTTCATTTCAATTGAGGCCAATGCATGACTCTATTGGTCATCTTTTATTCTAAGAGGTTCAAATGAAAGAAGTAGAATCAGATGTGGGATTAACTGTAAACTTTTAAAATGGCCTTTCTTCAAGATGGAAAAAGTTTTTGTTCCACTTGGAAAAGATGACATTTTTTATTGCACAAGCTACAATAGCATGCATGAACATGACATCATAAGTGGATTCAGAGGGTGGGACCATTGTCAAACAACATCAATCAAGGTAAATTTGATAATTTCAAGTTCCCATTACAATGTGAGGATCATATTTGGAGACACCTATAACCTACATTGGGTCATGATCTCAAACCATATTTGATAAGTTATATGTTATTCTTGGCCAATAGACCATGGAGTTTCTTTTCTTTGGGACACTCTAATCTTTATTATTTGACTTCATGTGACATTCCTTCCTTAGACTCGATTATTTACTTTAAATGTTTCTTTTCTTCCTCTGACGTGAAAAACAAAAAAACTACACCACCCCCAATTTGCAAGGCAAAATGTCTTCAATGGCAAGGAATGGCATACGAAATGTGCATTAATAACATGGCTTGCCCAAGGCCCATGAAATTGGTGTGAATTGCCACCATATTCTTGGAATTTTCAATATTCAGTACCTATTTTTCATATATCATCATGATTTTATTGAATTCCCTTTCAGTTGCTCCTACCATTTTGAATGTCTTGGCAATGTGTGTACGATGGGATTATTATTTTCAAATTATTGTTGCAAAACTTTCTTGGCAATTTCATTGATATGAGTTAGTATATTGCATTGTTTTGCAAGATCCCCTTGATGATGTAATGACAAGTTTTAAGTTTTAAGTACATTACATATTGCAAAATTTAGATTCAAAATAAATATGCATTTCTACAAGCAACTTGTGAATATGTCAAAAGTATAATTCAATAAACTTGCATAATTTTAACAAACCTTCCAAAAACATACTAACATACCTAGTTCAACTAAAATGACAGACACTAACATCCAATTGTGAGTCCACATCTTTCAATTGTAAAACTTGAGGGATTATTTGAACTTTTAGGATTCTTGGTACACTTGCTTTTGAAATTTGTTTCAAGTGAAACAAAAAGAAGTTTCCAAGTCATCTCATTTATATATATTTACTTTTGAGTTGCATAGGTACTTTACAATTGAGGTTATTACATTTGAAAGTTTTTAACTATGCATAACATGGGACAATGGGTCCACTTTGAAGACTTATTATGTAGTTCTTAGTCATTGTATAAACTTGCACACCACTTTGAAATTGTTCTAAGTAGTATTTGGTTATTGTGTAAGTGCAAATGACTTTTGCTTGCCTAAATAGTTCTTGGTCACTATGTATAGATGTAAACCATTTCAAAAATATCCTAATTAGTTTTTAGTGCAAGTGTAGCTTGATGACAAATAGAAATTATAATAAAAGAATGCATGTAAAGTACTTAGCTAAAAGAAGTACGAAGATGTTACACTTACATGATGCATATCTTCCAATATTATTGAATAATTAGTCATAAAGAGTCCAATAACAAAATTATGACAACCACTAATATTTTTTGTGTGTGTTGGTGTAGTCCATACTAGAAAAGGTGCTCCCTAGGCTATTTTTGCTCCTAAAGGATGCCTTCCTTCATACAAAAGACTTAAGAGGGCCTATTCTACTAAAAATAAGGAAGAGAATTGGCAAAACCGTAAACACAACTCAAAGATCCCTATGGTGTTTTCCTATTTTCCCCACTTTTTCCCAAGTTATTGAATTTGACTATGCATGATTCACTAACTGATATAGACCTTGTCTATCCTATGTAGGCATTGAAACAAAGTTTGAAAAATGCCAATGCCACATCCCAAAAATTATAACACATGAGTTGATAAAACAAACCCCATCATGAATGACACTACAACTTTGCACATTCTTGTTGGACCTCAGTGAACTAAATTTGGTTTGCCACCTCCTTAATCTCATACTTTTTCATTTGTATCATTATTTGCAACATAAACCTCCTCCACTTCTACACGGCCAACAATGTCAGGCAACTTCAATTCTTTTTTCACATCCTTCTTGATCACAACCTTCTCCACAGCTTTTGCCATAGGGGTTGTGTCTATCCTTCCAACATCCAATTTGTCCTTATCTTTCCCACCAAGACTTAAGTAACTTCAATGTCATTAACATTTGAGCGGTTCTATTGGCCCTTCGCATGAAAGTTGCCGAAACTTGGGCTTGGGGTATCAATTTTATATTTTGAATAGGGTGCCCAAGAAGGATGAAGGCTACCATTGAGATTGAAGACCACATTAACATGAGCTTTGTAATCCATCCAACATTGAAATGGAAGTCTTTAAATCCAATTCAAAGTCTACTAATAATGACTTTCTATAAAACTATAATATCCATTTATGTTTCATATGGAAAGCTTGTGTATTAGTGGACTCCTATGTAAGGTAAAAGAAGTCCATAGAAGTATAGCCAAATCTTTGTTCACCACTAGTAGAATCAGGAGTAAAAAGGACATAAAAGGACTCTTGTTGTCAATAGTCCCATTATTCACTACTACTAAGAGTCTTATGTACTTACAATAGACTTTTAGTGGAAATGATAGTAGAATTCATGGAATACAAATGGATTATCAAGATCATCCAGAATCATGCAATAAACATTAAGGACAACACATATTCTTATGGACCTTTTGAAAATCTATTGTGGATTTTTGCTATATATACAAGAAGTAGTATTGATTTGATTTATGGATTTTAAAACTACAATATGCATAGGATTAGATCTTCTAAGTAATTTTAAGGGCTCCCATGCTACATCCAACTACTCACAACCCAAATATGTGGACATGGTGGTTTGAATTATGTAAGCCTAAGTAACTTGAATAGATAATCACTTATAGACAAGTTCACCTGAACAAAATTATTTTCATTTGAATAAAGCTATGTAGAACAATCAAAATTACTTTCATTGAACTTGAAAAAGACTAAACATTGCACCTTTATGACTATGTGGTCAAGATTGTGCCTTTGCGGTGCCTCCATCTTCAATGGGAGTTGAAAAATTTGGCTTTTACAAGCCCATAAAAATCCACCATGATTTGTGCATTTCCTCTTCACACCCTTGCTGAATACACTTAGTTGAGGTTCCAAAATGATATACAACACATCGGTAATGATAAACATGCCTGCACAAATCAAATCAAACAACCCACATAGGAAAAAACCATAATCCACATAATGCACATTTTTCCAAAGCAATCCATGTTCTTGGAATTGGTTCAATGTTCTCAAGAGGGAGGAAGGGTTGTGCATGCAAACTTCTATGAGAATCTGTTCTTCTTTAAAACTTATCTATCGAATCTCGAACAACTTTTTCATGTTACTTAAAAATGACAACCTACTCTTTCAGAGCACCAAGGTTATTGTGTGCATTTGCAACTTCCTTATGAATCTTCTCAAACTTGGAATTACTTTCATCAATTGTAGATTTACAATACCCAATGATGCTTCTTTGCATTCCAATTTTTGCATTCAATGTTTGAACATCAAAGGCATCAAGGTCGGCCTTAACTTGCTCTTATTTTAATGCCAAAGCAATGAATCAAGCTTGCTTTCACTAAGAACCAACTGGTTTCTCCTATTGTCCATTAGGGAAGAAGCTTGAACATTGGCAAGGACCATGTCCTCTTTACCCTTCTTTTCAACAAGAAAGGCTTGTTCAACTGTAGTAAACAACTTTTGTTAAAATGTCAAATATGACTGTAAAGTTGTTGATGGCAAACCTTGCTTGCTTACCTCCAACATGTCCACATTAAGTTCTTTATCAAAATGCTCAGCTTCATTAGACATATCCTCAGACCTGTTGTCACCAACTCCACCCTTTGCTTTTGCATGTTGAAGTTGTTCAACATTGGTCCATTCATCGTGTGCTGCCTATTTTAGTTACTTCCCTTTCTGCACACACATAATGCCCCTTGTCATACCTAAAGTAATAATCCTAGATGCAAGGACATATGATTTTTGATGCACAATCATCTAGAGCCTCTCAACCTTAGTAATGAATTCTGGATCTAAACATTTTATGTATTGATGCCTGTTTTTGTTCACAACAAGGCCCAAATTTCCTCTTTTGTGCAATCCCTTGGTAACCTAATCCACTTTGGGCTCATACCCAAGTAGCACAAATCATATTTGTTTGCAAAATCTTTCCTTGTAAAGATATGAGGTCCATCGCTATTAAACAATTCATGGATCTCTATGTACAATGGTGTTGTGAAACCCCTCATAGTAAAACTCAGAGAGCTCTTGCTTTTTTTTTTTATAGTTTCTTGATGTAATCATTGGGCCCACTTGTGGATGGCATTACACATGACATGGTAACAATAATTTCTTTGCAAAAAAAAAATGATAAATGCTCAAATTTTGTGATGCACAAATGTCACATGAAAATGACATAGGTGATTCTACAAAGCCCATGCATGAGCGTTGAAAGACAAAGTGCAAAAAATGGTAAATTGATCAACGTTTGTAAACGGGCCATGTAGCTAAAGTGGGAAATTTTGTGAGAAAAAAAATTCAAATAAAAAACCCAGAGAAGGAAATATTGTGGACTCCAATCTATTGCTTTTGGTCCAGCTTAGAATGCAATCACCCCTCAATTCATTTTGATTGGTGATCACAATGATTGACCCATGTGGTGACATTTAACCCATCCCAACTCCTTACTTTGCATTGTTTGCGAATTTCATCTTTGTGAGTGTGTACAAAATAGCCTTTTTTGATGGGTATATATTTTTTGGGTTGGATTTTTGCACTGTGACAACAAAAAAAGTCATGTGCAAATGCTACAAAAGATTTTGAGGGATTTTGTTTTGAAAAATTCACCGTACTTTGAGGAAAACCATTAAAAATTACCACATTTAGACATTACATTCATACATCATGTTAGTACAAAGTGTGATTTGGAAAAAAATCTATTTTCCTACCCAACCTCTAGCAAGATTTGCTCATTCCTTTTGTGGATGATCACTAGTCCACCTACTTGACAATTTAAAAAAAGAAAAAGAAAAAAGAGTCTATAATCAAGCTCTATTTTGAGATTTTCAATATTCATAATTTGACCAAAATTTAAGAAAATTTGCAAGATTTCTATACATGGTTCAAATAGGCAAACAAAAATATAGGAAGGTGTTAAAATTTTTTTTACTTTCATTTGTAACTTATAGGAAAAATTGGCTAAACTTCATATGGATCATTGCCACTTTGGCTAATTAAAAAAATTCACAAAAAATAAAAATAAAATTGGTATAAGAAAATAACTTGCACACTAAATGAATGCGGTAGACCTTGGTACAAGATCACATGTTAGGTGTAGGTGTATCTGCTAGGGAGAACACATTATAAAACATTTCAATTGTAAATGATTTCTCATTAATTAGAAAAAAGAAGGCTTAATTGTTATGATGATTGACATGTGAAACTTGTTAGGGTTCACTAGGGTTTCGAAATAGCAAAAGTGGCCTGTATAGTGCACTTTAATTGAAGTATAGCTATGAAGATGGGTTTGGACATTAGACCTGTAAATTTGCAAAATATAGAATGGTCTCCATAAGGCTCAATAAAAATGGCACTATTTCTGATTGGCCTTAAAGTAGTGGCATTTAAATAGTCTCACCTTTATAGTGTCCAAAATTTGCATGTTTGATGGGTAAGGCTGGAAAACAATTAAACACTATTGTTGGATGTAATAAACACATATAGAGGGTCCAAATAGGGGGTGTGGGTTTAGGACCCACTCCTTAATAGACTTTTTGAGAAAAAGGTTGGGAGTATTAGAAGTTCCCAAGGTTTTTGGGTTTAGGGTTTAGGGGTGTGAGTGTGTTTTCTTTTCTATTTTGGGTGATGGGTGGCTTTTTGTGTCATGACACACTTTTATTTTTGTGTAATGTGCAGGGTGGTTGTAAAGATCCCAAAGTAGTTATATTCTTTTCACTTAAGCATGATTTTCATTCTTAATTTTGTTGGCTACCATTTTAGATTTCCACATGTGACAATTGAAAGGTGGTGATATGAAAACAAATGTAAAAGGGTTCCAACACGAAATTGTCAAGGTGAAAAACCTAAATCTCTTTCTCCCCACAAGAAGAGCATCTCCACCAATGCTCAGTATGTGACCCAGCAAAAATATTCTGACATTGAAGTTTTAGTTATTAACTTTTTTCCAACCCCACCCCTAAAACTGAAATTGGGACTGCAAGTAGGTGGGAGACTACTACTAGCAACCCATTTGAACCAATCAAACCATCTACCCAATCAGAAACAGGGAGCAGTCAACCAATACGATTCGACTGTCTTCCAGGGCTCTGGAAAGCTGTGTCTTTTGGGGGTCCCATCTTCGAGTGGAGTCACTGGATTGGACTGGTGAACCTCATCCAAGATTCCCAGTGCAGGATCACATACTGAGCATTGGTGGAGATGCTCTAAACCAGAGCTTCAATGTAGCATCGGCATTGGGAATACAAACATTAACAAAGATTTTTATACATACACTTATTACGTAACTAGTCACTCATACAAACCAACTTTGGCCCAAAAAAAAACAAAAAGAAAACTAGTGTGCCAAACAAATTTTGTTTTCATTATTTACTTCCCAAATTTGATTTCAAACCCAAGAAAAGTGTGCTCCCATAATTTTATTTTATTTCCTCATTCCATCATAGATACCATTTAACATCCAAAAAAAATTCCATAAAAAACCACGACCTAATTATCTCCCCCTAACAAACCCCCACTAGAGGTACATGACTGTAAAGTAGTCACAAATTTCCTAAGTGTATTTTGGAGGGCACCTTATTTTCATGAATGTTCCTCCTAGAAAAGAGCAAGGACCTTACACCTACTCCTTTTTAAGATGGCGAAAAAAATTGTTCCTACTCATAGGTGTGAGATCTCTCTCATTTTTAATGAGAAGGAATAAGAACTAAGAACCCTCCCTTCTCCTTTTCCTCATGATCTATGTATGTTAAGTTCACAATAGCATTCTCCTCATGCTTTATGATGGGTAAAGCCCATGAGTGAGAGGCAAGCCCAAAATGTGATGCAAGACTCAACCACATAGCTAAGTAGTCTAGTGTAGAATCACTCATCACCAAACACATACTTATCACCAAATACTTTCCACTATTTAGGTCATTTCTTAACTGAGTTGTGTGATTTTTGTGTCATTGGATACACAAACTGGATGGTTACAAATGGTCTTTGAATGTGAGAAATAAAGGAGCAACACAGAAAACACAAGAAGAGGATGAGTGGTAGTTTGCTTCAATTTTTTTGAAAAATAGCTTTACACCTCTATGTAGTTCTAGCCTAGTATCGTCCTCATTTTTAGTCCTTCTTGAGTGATTAAAAACCCAATGGGTGCATCAATTAGGGCCTTACAAAAAGTCTTTGTATTTGAAGTCAAAGAATTAACAATCAAAGATTTTAGGCTCAAAATTTTACTCTGTTTTAATTCACCCATCACCAAACACTAAATCCACTTACACCAAACACCCCATATTTACCCCCATTCCTTTACTGAATTGAACAGTTTTTGCGGTGTTGGAGGCGCTAGGTGGAGGGCTACAAATGTTCTTTGAGCTTTAGAAGCGAAGAAACAATGTGTGAAAAATCAACATGCTTTGAGTTCTTAACTGTTTGCTCACCGGCCTATCTACTCTAATAGGTCCCATCCCATCAATGATTTTTATTTTTTTGGTTTTTTTTTGGTGTTGAATTTTTGCAATTTGGCAACAAAACATAAAGGGGTTGTCCCTCATAAGAAGGATTTGAGGATATTTGGGGGGCAAAAAATGGCCCAAAATCACCATATGTCAAGGAAACAAAAACTTGAAATAGCCAGACCTAGACAATAATAATTTCTAGTATGTCGCCAAAATATAATGTTGTACCAAATAAAATTGTCTAATTTAGTCTATGACATGTGGCCAAATTTGACTAAGTCCTCTTGTGGATGATTGCCCGACCACCCATCTCACGAATTGGGGGAGGGGGAAAAAAAGAAGAAGCAAAAGGAAAGAAAAACAAAGTTTTCTTAAGTAAAAAAACCAGGGGTGCGTCACACTGTGGCCTTGCCATTTACATAGAAAAGTATCTTAAGAAGGCAAAAGAAGAATTATGAAAAGTCAATTATATTTCACCATGCAAAAATATAGTCTTCAAAAAAATCCTCTAAAAGAAACCAAAATCCTTCAAGATATCTTACTTATATAAAATAATTGGTGTCCGCAGATGCTTGATTCGGTAATTTGTGATTGGCTGGAGCCCTCCCCACCCTTCCCTTGAGAGCCCCCAGCCAAAGCGCGAGTGGCGGTTGATATCTCCATGGGAGATTGCTATTTTTAATCCGCATTGAGCTCAAATGGAATGTTCTTATGAACCATCATTTATAATTTTTTGAACTTTGGGGGTGAGCAGGATGCCTTTTTTGGGTCAACTATGCCTTTTATTAGGCAAGACTACAAGTTGCATTCACTTATTAACCCCATTTAAAAAAAAAAACTTTGAATAGGTATATTTTTTCTAGGATACTCCTTTTGGCCGGGGGGTGGGGGGGGAGTTTATTCTTGCATCTAATAATAATATCATATTGTAATACCTTGGCAGGTTGAACCAATGTTTGTTAAATAATTAATTAGTTAAAAAAAAAAGAACATACCTTGGTAGCAAGCTTCAAATTTTTTTTGTAAAATAAATAAATAAATAATTTGAAAAATCATTTCAACCACATAGAATTTTCTTGAATGTTCAATATTTTCTTTCAGAATTTTTTGTTACTTGGGAGGAATTTTTTTTGAAAATTTCAACATTTCTGAAAAATATATAAATTAGTTTGAAAAACTGCAAAGGTAGTAGTAGGGTATATACTATTAAAAGCCAATATACGCATCATCTATCTCTCTTGCAAATGATGTCCCCACCCATCCCCAAAAGAAAAAAAAAAAAGTTTTGGGTTTTGGCCTTTGGTGTGTGTGAAAAAAATAAAACACACACAGACACACAATATACACACACAAGTTGTGGAAAAAGAGAGTGCCTTTTTACACAGCATTCATTTGATGGGTAGAAGTGGACAAAGTGGACTTTGATACATAACACTTTAGTTTTTTGCTTATTTGATCATTTTGCTTGCAAAATGGGTTTACAGACTAGTTATAACTCTATAATAATTAATCTCAAGTTTCAACAAAAGCCGAAATATCATAGTCTTTCAAAAATCCTGATATAAAAATAGACCTATTATTATTACCTAGTAGGCGCCTATAAAAATCCCTGAAGCTACTATACTCTATAATGAATCTAAACACAACATCGTTGCCTTGGTAGAAGGCAAGGCCAATAAAATCTGATGACATTTTTATTATTTATTATTTGCGCCGTGATTTCTTTACTCCGACGACAACAGAGGCCCATGTTTTTTCAACGAAGGCGCGTTGCGACGTATTCGTATGCCTACTTTTCTTCACCTACGTAATGATTCAGAGCGCGTTCGTATTTTTTACGTATGACTTTCTGCGAAGTATTCGTATACTCGTAGACTTCGTTTACGTATGTATTCACGGCTCGTTCGTCACGTTGTGACGTATTCGAATACTTTTTCTTCTCGTACGTATTTATTCTCTTCTTGTGTACGTATGGCGCGTTGCGACGTATTCATATGAAATTCTTGACGCACATATGATTCACGAAGCGTTGCTCTTGTGTACGTAGGGCAAGCTGCGACGTATATTTATACACATCTTCACGTCCGTATTTCTTCACGGCGCGTTCCCTCTTGTGTGCGTATGGATCATTGCGACATATTCATATACTCTTCTTCACGTACGTATTTCTTCAATGCGCCTTCCTCTTTGTGTACGTATTTTCCTTCACGCGTACTCTTCCTCTAGTGTGTGTTTTCTCGCTTCTTTGTTCTATCCCGATATCGCCATCGCCGTCTCCCTTTCTTCTTCTTCGCACTGGAACTCACTTAGGATTTTGTGTTCTACCTTCGTTGCCACTCCCCCTCCCTTCTAGACTGAAGCGCGGCGGCGGACTCCAGCGGTTTCTTTCATCTACCTGTTGCGTAGTCAGATCGGACGAGTTTTCTCTTCACGGGTTTTTTTTTCTCGGATACTGTGAGTTTTCTGATACCAAGAACTACTTGGGGAAGTCTTCATCTTGTTTTTGTTGCTATTCGTTTCCTGAAGCGTTTCGGAAACTCTTAGTAGTTCGGTTTTTTCTTATTACATCTCTAGGCATGCCGAAAGATTTGAGATTTATTTTCTAGGTTTTTTCTTTGTTTTTGTTGTTTTTTTTGTTGGTTTTTGTGTTCTCCCCCCCCCCCTAAAACTGTTTGTGTGAGTGAGTGCGCGCGTCTGCTTGTGTTTCTGGAGCTTTTTTTTTTCCTTTCTATTTAGGGTTTTTGGCCCTATTTAGGGTCTTTGTTGTCGTTGTTATTGGCCGCCTCTTCTCATCGTTATTTGTTAGGGTTCAGTTCAGTGTAGTGCATGGTTGCTTTCTTTGAATTTCGATGTTCTGCGTTGTGAACTAGATGTACGGTGTTGATTTGAGGGTTCAAGAGGATCTGTGCAGTGATATCTTTGAAAGGTTTTTTTTTCCTCTTCTCATGTTTGTTGCCAGGTGCTTTTCTGCTAGATTTCATGGTTTAGGGCTTTTTTCTTGTATCTGGGTCACATTTGTGCAATTTTTTGTCTATTGTTTTGTTGCTTTCTGTGAAGTGAACAGGGCTGATATGATGTGATATGACTGTAATTGGCAGTTTTATGAGAAAGGACTCTGTTTTCTTTTTCTTTTTTAATTCCTTTTTTATATATTTTTATTTGGGGTGCGTTTCTATGTGTTGGCTATATTGGTTCTGGGTATAATATCTAGGAGCCTGGATTGTGATTGGTTGTAGCTCGTTTTTATGCAGGTTTGTCAGCACGGACAAGATGACTCCAGAGCAGGAGCAGGTGATTGAGGAACAGCAGGCATTGCTTGAGGAATCTGCAAAGATGTACACTGGAGAGATGGAGCCTGAGACTAAGACCATGGAACCACCTACGACTCCAGAATATATTGAAGTAGCAAATGGAGTGCCTGCAGGTCCCGGTGGCCCAGTCATGGGTGCTCCAGTTTCCCGAAGTGCCTGGTCGACTGGACTGTTCTCATGCTTGGGAAGCCAGGATGAATTTTGCAGCAGTGATCTTGAAGTTTGTAAGTTTTGCTTTACATTCTGCAGCCTTTCAAAACTGTCCTTCCTTCTTCTCCTTAGTTTGATTACAAGTTCACATATCTTGAGGTCTTTCTTGGAGGATTGGTGTGTGCTGTCCACTACTACTTCTGCAAACTGAACTGCTCTGTTAGGTTTTGTTGTAGCAGAATCCATATGCTTCTGGTAGTTTCTTAGAGTGCTATCCAACATCATTATCAAGTCTTCCCATTGCTTCCCAAAATGAGATGGAAATTCACTATGCAGATTTTATATGATGGTTTGCCCAAAATTTTGGGTGCATTATTGTATGATTGTCTCCACACACCATTGGGAGCTGATGAAGTGGATATTAGTTGTGGCACCTCGTCACTGCTATATTCAGTGATGAAGGTTGATAGGCTGACACTATGTGAGTGAATCTCATAAGGTGGTGATGATTGCAATCATTTTCATGTTGCCTTCCAATTGTTGTTGCAGTGTTTCTGTGCAATTCCACAGATGTGCTCTCTTAGCTCTTTGTTGTAGCATACTTCATATGCTTCTGGTAGTTTATTTAGATCCTTTTAGGCTATCTACTCTTCTCATTCAACCTATAAAAAGCTACATGGACAATGGTATCATAGTTTGATACCATTCCTCTGTCTCTAGATGACACAAAATGCATACTGGTGATCTCATAATTCCTTGGTTGGAAGATGTATTTAGAGGACACAAAAGTCTTTGTTTGTGTCTTCTTCGTTACTCTCTTGGATTGTTATCTATTGCTACAGTGGTTTGTGGATGATAGTTGATGGGATTTCCCATCTCAGTTTGTCGAAGACTCTGCAGTCACCATGAGTGATGGGGTGTATTGAAGATTTTTGCTTTGCAGTGTTAGGATGATGACATATGGGTTTGAAGATTTTGTTTATGTTACTGAGAGTTCTGGGGAGGATGGTCTTTGCTTGCAGGTATTGTGGGCACATTTATACCGTGTGTGTTGTATGGGGGCAATATGGAGCGCATACTACCAAGACGATCCTCATTCTGCACTCATTGTCTGAGCTATAGCAGTCTCTATTTTCTGGGAAACTGTCTTTTCAACACGAATATCTTGGCACCTTGCTTTTCTTACCCTTCCCGCACTGCACTCCGTCGCAAGTTCAACCTGGAGGTATGCTTTTTTTTCAGCTGTAATCAACAGCAGTTTTTCTTTTCACTTTCAAGGATTTGTTGTTTGCCCTGTACTGGTCACCATTAGTTCTGAGTGTAGAGAGTTCTTGATACCTATTCATGAGAGTTATGAATATATTCTAACTTTGCTGTATTGTATTCAAATAGTAGTGGGGTCATATTGTTGGGTGTGAACATTTATAGTTTTTTTGTCTCTTGCCAGGAGTAAATACTTCACTTTCTTCACTGAAGTCTAGAAGAAGAGAGAAAGGGGAGATTTTGCAAATCCTCTGTTTATGTTAGTTGCTAGAATTGGCATAATATTGTTGTTCAAAGTGACAAAGCCAATTCTTATTATGCTGCTTTTGACTTGTGATGTGTGTGTACCAGGGTACTGGTGAGCAAATTGCCAACACTTTTGGATGCTGTGGCAGTGTCATTGATGATGATGAAAGTCATGAGTGTTGTGAGTCAGTCTTGGACTGTGCAGTCCACGTTCTGTGTCACCCATGTGCACTCTGCCAAGAGAGCCGTGAACTTCGCCGCAGACTCCCGCACCCTGCCTTCAGTCGCCCTGCATACTTGCCCCAGGCACCTCCTATGGAGCAGCACATGGTTCTACCCATGCTGTAGTAGTAGATCTTTCAGCTCTTGCACAATTGACCTTCTTTCAACAGGGATAGTGCCAAAAGACACTTCATCAAACAAGAGTGCCACCACACCTGTCATATAATTCTGCTTGATGATTTAAGTGTGTGATGATGTATAGACTATAGACTTATGTGTAGTTTCCATGACTAATGACTGATTGAGAGTCTTGGCGATGCTTTGGTTGTGGGAGAAGATCCTTCCACTCTGCAATGCACTCCAGGATCACTCTTAATAATGTGCAGTTGAAGACTCAGATTAGAGGTGGTGAGTGATTCTATGAGGGTGGAGGGTGCTACTCATGAAACCTGATATATTAGCTTGAATTGTTCTTGATTTATGTGGATGTGTTCTTGAATTTGTGAATGGCGGCATGGAGTTGCCTTTCATTTTAGATCAGTAGTATGTTCTAAATTATGTGCTTTTAAGAGCTGCTGTTCAGCACTAAAAAGTCATATTGTGAGAAAATATGTGTCTTAAAAGCAACTTCGCCTGGAACTGGATTGTGAGCAGCTGCAATATGTTATCTGCTCTTGCTCAATGTAATTCACTTCCTCAAAAACCATGTTTATTTGTGTTACCAGTTTCTATGCAGCATAGCTGTGAATTTGGAACAATGGTAATCTAATAGAGAGTGCACAATGTGTTTCTTTCAATGAAATAAGTGAAAAAACATTGTGAACTTCACAATGATTTGTATGTGCCTTGTTCTGTTGCAGAATGACCCAAGAATCTTCCTCAGCTCTGTACCAGCCAAGTGTTGGGGGGGTGTCTACACACAAGTCCTCTAGAATCATGAAAAGTTTTGTCCTGTAGAGATTGCAAACTTCCAGAAGGAACAAAACTTCCATTCACATGTAAAACCTTGCAAATCTCAGCAAGAGAATAAGTTGTTTCAGTTGCCACATGCTATGATTGAAAAAGCATGTGAAAATGCCAGAGATCTTTCTGCAGTTCGCAAATATTTCATCTCAAAAGTGTACATTCAGTGAAAGTAGAACACATTACAATAACAATTTGATCAAGATTAATACAATTAAGAAAACCTTGTAATCTATGATATGCATCTGTGTGTCAGACTTGCTACAGAAATGCATTTCTGAACAATTATTAGTTGACAAATATGCTCCTTGGATTTTTAACTCATACCTGTTGGTGCTCCATGGCCTTGAGCCAAAAAACAACTTCAACATGCCTTTAAATGTGACTTCAGTTGAACCTCTTCTCTGTCACAAGTTGGAGCAAAAATGATGGTGGATTTGCCCTTGTTCCACCATGCAGTTGCCTTTCTTCTCTGCAATTGATTCAGATCTGTCAATAGGTATTGTTATTCATGTTTCACTCGGTGTCTCAATTTTGCCAACAACTTAAAATGAAACAATCAACATAATGTGCATGTAAAGTACTGATATTAAGACACATAAAATTGCTGTTAAAAAGTCATTCTATCAAGTACAGCCTTTCACATTTTCCCTTTTGTCAAACATCATGATAAAACCAGATGTGAAGTGATCACCCAAGTCCTTCCCTGAAGTCAAATACACAAGTAGACATCTTAGTGTAGGGTAAGTCAAGGGCATCACCAGAAGAAGGGGCCACATGGGGTGATACTGGTAATGCCCTTGACCAAGGGCCTTACCCATGTAAAGAGCCTGCGATTTCTCAGAAGTCAAATTTCGGTGTAGAATATGCCATCCAAATATACCAAATTTTTTTTTCAATGTATTGTGAATATGTGGTTGTATTTCGCAGGATTCCTTGTTTGCACCACAACACTACCCTCTTTACCTGCTTATTCTCTCCACATATATACTTGGATCACTTCATCATGGGATGGGTTTGTCAGCTACCCCATGTTTGTAGCAAGGATGCCCAACATTTGAAAGTAGACATCCATGAGTGGCTGCAAAGGCATCCATCTACAAGTTTGAGCCTCACACCCATGATGCACAACCACCACCAAGGGGAACCCGTGGATGGAAGATGGCCAAGAATGATACCCAAGGACACCTCTGGAAACCAAGACTCTGCAGAAAACCCATACCTCCCTTTCAGTCAGAAATTGGCCCCAAACCCCAAGTTGATGTATGTCCCTGTCTATGAAAGGTAGAATATGTCAATGGAGGTCATTCTTACTATACTTTGGCAATAGACTTTCAGCTAGTGGTCTTACTACTTTTGCCCTCCCTTTATTAACACTGTGTCAAACTGAATCGAGGAGAGGATTCTTACTGGTATGGCAAGAAGCAAGCCTTGAGCATTGACCAGAACTGGCAATCCTCTTCTTACAGGTGTGGGAATGCACCTAAGGATTGTAAGAGCTGCTTGTGCCTTGGCTGCCAAGTGTTTCCCACAATTGGCTCCTTCACCTGTTGACATAACTGAAGATGCCACGCATCTTTCAGAGTCCAAATTTATTGTGCACAAGGGCACTTTTTGTCTTTGATCAATACTGAATCTTGATGCACCAGCGCTTTTTGCAGTCCCTGAAAGATACCGCCAGTCTTCTTCCCCAAAGTACCGAACCCATACATTTGGCTTTTCTGACAGTAGACAGCATTGGCTTCTTTGATTCTGATTCAAGCTTAAGCCACTTGCAATGTCAGTCTGAATATCTGCTGCTGCTGGTGACCATGAGACAAAGAACCGATTCATGAAGTAGCAAGACTCTCCAAAAGGAAGGAGCTGATGATTCCTACTACCTGCTCTAAGATCTCCTACTTGCCTTCCCTCTGCTTCTTCAAGTGCACCTTCTGCTTTAGGAGCTTTCATCATAGTCTGTGAAATTTGCATTCTCAGTGATTGCAACAGGGACATGCCTGCCTCTGATATGAGTCCAAAAGCCTTCCCTTGCTCCAACACACTTGGTGACCCATCTTTTACCTCCATAACTGGCACATGGCAATCCTGAGAATTGGACCCTGGAATCTCAAAGACTCTGGGTGAATGACATTTTCTCTCAAGGCTGTTTGATGTTGGAACCTGAAGAACTTCAGAGGACCACCCTCTTGATTCTGGACAAGATGAGGGCAGCAAGCTCATTTCTGAGGGCATGGCAGGTGATGGTGAATCAGGTGAGAAGCACACCATAATCTTGGAGCCTTTGGATCCTGGTATTGGTGCAACATGGCAGCCCCCTAAAGTGTATGCACCCTGAAACAAAAGCCACTTTACTTTTCATAGGTGAAGAATAGGCAAAGCTATGCATGGACTCATATAGTTTTCTCATGCAGGGGATAGAACTGCCAAGAAAAAGAAGCTCCTCTGGCAGACTGAATGTTATGTACAATTGGGTAGATCAGCATTTATCTGAATTCTCAGACCCATGAGCTTCTCTTTCCTATTGCTTCACAAATGTGAAAGGAGACGGAAAATCTATCAAGTCCAGTAAGGGCTTTCCAAGTCACATGGAAAGAGAAAATAACAAACTCATGAAAAACATGGTTGGTCTGAAAAGATTCAACGCGAGAGAATAGGTGCCTGCAATGGCTGTAAATGAATTCGGTCCATCAACTTTTGCAGAGCTCTCCCACGAGGTGGCTTTTCCCTTTGGGCAATAAACTGAAGCAAAAATCCCAAGAGAGAAAGTATGTCAACAATCTATTGCAATTGGATTCAATCCCAAAACCTCCATAAGCAAGTTCTAATTTCATGGCTCTACTGCAGAACACTGCTAGCAGGTCAATTTTCTGCAAAGGAAGAGAAAAGAGGTTCCATTCTATCCTATGAAATCTAGTCAACATTATTCTCACCTTGCACATTGCTCATATTTCCTTGCAGTAGTTGTTGCCAGTGAAGAAAAAAATGCATCATGTGGGTTGGGAGTTCAAGAGCACTGGCCTGCAAGACTGCCACTAAGACTCTTCCAAGCACAGCATCACTTGCATGACTGGAAGACATCCTTCCCAAGTCGATGGTCGCAAATGCAAAGTCCTGAATAATGTGACATGACCAAAAGGAAAGCTCACAGATTCAATAAGATATTTCCACTCTGCAGCTGCAGTGAAAAACTAGATGACGACATCCAGGAAATAAAACATCATCTATGATACAAGAGACTTTGTGATAATGTTCAATCTCTTCACAAGACACCCATAAGCAAGCCCTTTAGTCTGGCAGCTTTGGAGACTGCTTTCAACTGACAACAATATGTGTTGAACTAAGCTGTGTGAAAGCATTGTGAGACAATTACCTGAGAAACAGAGACAATGTCTTGAAGCAACTTGTCCCTCTCTTTGTCGAGCAATGCACGTGTCTTTCGACAAGCAGCAATCAAATGTTGGATTTGTACCCTGAGTTCATCTGCAATAAGTTGGGTCAGGAAAGTGCATACAGAAGACTATGGAAATCTCTCTCCAGCTCAAGTTGGCTTTCAAGGCTCAGAATCAAGACAAAAGTGGCATTGATTGTTGAAAAAGTCAACGTTGATATTAAATTACTAGAAGGTGATTTGATCTACCAAAAGGGGGCTCTTCCAGAGCCTGTCGGATGCAGTTACGTGCAAAAATCTGTTTGCGATTGGTTGGGTCTTCAATCCACTCTTGGCCTGCTTTCTCACACACCTGACAGAAGTCTCTACCACATTAGCAAACTGTCCTTGTCTGTGTTGGTTTCCCCCCAGTTCATAGCCATGGTGCAACGTCAAGACTGGAATGGAATGGATTGCAACAAGGATATAAGGTGTTGTTGAGGGGCTCTTACTCTGTAGAGGTCGTGCTTTGTAAGATCCAACAAAGGCCTGATCAAAAGCAGGTCACAAGTTCCATCCAAAAGAGGTTTTCGGGGGAAGATGGAAGAGATGAAGGCCATTCCAGCAAGTCCAATGATGCCACTGCCTCGTGCCATCCTCATCATGAACAGTTCTGCCTGATCACCAATAAGGCACCAAAAACTGTCCATCTTATTGACCCCTTTACTTATCAACAACCCCTACAGTACATTTGTCTACTCCCTGCAATGACATCTGAAACAACAATGACCTGTTCTCCAAGCGCATCTCCAAGTCATGCATCTACATCAAGAAGCACAAGCATCATTTCATGACCTCATCTGCTTGTGATCCTGCAACTACTCATCCTACAATGGTTTAAGAAATTCCTGCCCCACACCTGATCATCAGCATGGTGGGCCATGAGCAGAATCCTGATGCTGTGTCTTCTGCATGCCTGCTCCATGAGATTGTACCTAAAGTATTACAGCAAAAACTTTCTGCTTGCTTCACATCCAAAAGACAACCACTTCTGCCTTTTACTGAACCACAAATAAGTAACTGCCTTCTTCTTATGCTCGATGATCTGAACACAAGGTTTTAGAATCCGGAGAACTTGATGATACATTGGAGGAGTTGAAAATGAGCATTGAGTGAAGGTAAGCCACACACCCATTTATTTATGTGCAGCAAGTCCATTACTTGAGAGAGAAATGAAGACAGACATACCTTGCATTGCGAGCAGCTTCTTGCAGATGACCAGATGCAGGTACACCCTCCACCCAATTGCATTTGAGCACCTGACATTCCATACCTTTCAGGCAAACCCCCAAGTTGCCCATACTGATGAACACAACATCACCCAACTGCAAATATGTACTGCTTTTTCAGTCACACAACTCACCCATTCCTCTTGCTTCTCAAGTTAACAAGACAAAACTTTGTCAAGTGGGCCACTGCTTTGTTGTGAGAGATGATGATAATGTATGGAAGAAGATGAAGAAGAACAAGAAAAGTGTGCAGCAGAGGGAGGGGAAGAGTTCAGGGTGCAAAAAGAGAAAAAAATTCACCTAATCTTGCAAGCCAGTGTTGCACAGAGAGTGCCTCCATCGCACTCTCAGGACGCAGTCCATGGTCAACCACCATGCCAACAACATGGTTTGAGAGCAGGGGCATCATCATGCCAGCAGCAGCTTCGTTGATGACACTGTGGGAAAGTCCTTTCACTTGTTGCTGCTGTTGCCACCATCTTGCTGTCAGGATGCAGAGGGCCATGCTGTCTGGGCCTCCTGACACTGCAATTGCTGCAAAAACCCAAAACAGAAAAAAAACACATTTTCCTCGCTCTCAGTTCAACAAGAGAACAAACCCAAAACATAAAAGAGAGGTAGAAGAGGTTCTGTGAGAGAAGTCTGAGCTTGCAGATGCAATCACATCTAGGGTTTGTTTCCTGGGGTTCCTAGAGAGCAGGAGTTTCTCTTTGTTTGCAAGCATCCAGACACAAGTAACGACAGCTTCTTCTTCTTCTTCTTCTTCTTTCTTCTTGTACCAGAGCTTGTGCAGAGTTTTACCGATGCGGTCGTGAGGCGTGATACCAGCCATCTGCATCCTGTTAGCAAAAATGGAGTCGACATCGCCAGAAGATGGAGCAGCATGCTGAAGAAGAAGAAGATGAGGAGGACACCCTCCGCATTCTCTCTCCATGAATCTTTTCTATCCGCTGCAGCACCTTGGCACTGCATCTCCTAGATCTTACGAAACCAAGCAGATGGCGAGAATGAATACAGAAATGTCTTTTTTGGTCCAGAGCTTGCTTGCTTGCTTGCAGGGAGAACTTAGAGATGGTTTGCTACATGGACAGGAGGAGGAGGAGGAGGAGGCAAGAAGAAGAAGCTTCTTCACACCATTGTCTTTTCTCCAGCACCCATGAGAGAGAGAGAGAGAGAGTGAGAGAGCGGTTGACTGTTGGGATTCGGAATCTTAGCAAAGGACTTTTGGGTGATTCTTTTCCGGGATTCCCAGTGGTTGACCAAGAAGCCCGTGCCATGGAAACGACAAGCCAATACTCGACAAATAAAGCCGCGTGAGAATCCAGTACTGTAGCTCTTGTGCAAGAGGGTTTCCTCTTTTCAGCAGCATAAGAAAGAAAGAAAGCATGCAAGAGCTTCCCAAACAGATCCTGCAATAAATCTATCGACCTAGAGACAGACATACAGACAAACAGACAGACGGTGGTGCAGAATTTCTCCCTTTGTATGCAGCTAAGCTTGAGAGAGGCACAGACACAGACAGACAGACAGACACAGAGACAGCGAGAGGGAGGGCAGTCGCGATGTCGTCGTCTTCGGCGGTGAAGGGTGTGTTGTTGGATGCGGCGGTTCTGCGGGGAGCGGTGGCGGATGAGAAGCTGCTGTACCGGCTGCGCTTCTCCAACCTCCAGCTCGGTGTGTTGCAGGCGGAAGCGCAAGTGCAGAAGACGAAGGAGGACTGGGGTTTGTGGGACGGAGTGAAATTGGTGGTGGTGGGAGAGAAGGAGGAGGAGGAGGAAGCTCTGGAGGCAGTACAACGGCAGTGGGAAGTGCCTGCATCTTCGTCCGTATTCGTGACCACAGCAGCAGCAGCAGCGGGAGGAGCGTCAGAAGAGGACAAGCTGCTGCTAGAAGATAAGCTGAAGGAGAAGGGATGGAGAAGCCTGGTGGTGCTCGGCGGCTCTTCTTCTTCCTCTTCTGAGGGGGAAGATGTTCTGCTGCAGCTGGAAGATCTTTTCCTAGCATTGGCGAGATTGAACAAGAAGGCGCTGGGTGATGGAGGAGACAAGCTTGTCGTCGTCGGGCACTCTATGAAATGGAGCCGAGAGAAGGACTTCCTGAAGAGAGGAGCACTACCGTTTGTACCGCTGCCGCAACAAACCATCACTGCCAACCGCGCCTCCTTGAGCTTCATACCCATTCAGCTAGATCGTCCTGTGGAGCCGCAGCTAGCAGCAGTGGATCTAGTCCTCCATAAACCGACTGACGAGATCGTGAGCATTGCACAAGACCCAACAGCGACGGTTGCAGAGCGCATCACATTCTCAGAGGGAGTACAGAAACTGCAGCGGTATCTGGAGGCAAATCCGCAGTTGCCTGTAGTGGATCCGATCAAAAACATCATGCCGCTTCTCGACAGAGCTGCGACCAGAAACCTTCTGGAGGATTTGGGTGATGCGAGAGTGAGCAGCCGCACTGTGGTGCGAGCTCCTCGGTCTGTGGAAGTCAAGAATCTGGAGCACCCACAGCAGCTGGAGGAAGCTCTTCTCCATGTGAGTTTTCCCACCATTGTGAAGCCCCTCATGGCTTGTGGTGCCTCTGAAGCTCACACCATGGCTGTTGTGTTCAAGAAAGAAGGCTATGAAGGTCTGCAAGTGCCCATGCCAGCTGTCATCCAAGAGTATGTGGATCATGGCTCCTGTGTGTACAAGTTCTATGTGTTGGGTAACAAGGTCATGCATTCTTGTCGAAGATCCATGCCCAATGCTGCTTCCCTTGCTGTCTCCTCGGGTTCTTCCAACTCTGAGATATCGGCCCTCATCTTTGATAGCCTCAAATCCCTTCCTGTGAGCTTCACAGCAGCAGGGGAGAGTAGCAAAAACCCGCAAGCAACAGCAGCAGCAAATCAAGTGGTTGAGGGAGATGGATCTTTGGATGTGGAGGCGGTGGAAGCTGCAGCAGCTTGGTTGCGCACCAAACTTGGGCTCACTATCATTGGTTTTGACATTGTGGTGCAAGTGGGAACATTAGATCATGTGATGGTGGATGTGAATTTCTTCCCATCTTTCCGAGATGTTCCAGATGTGGAAGCTATTCCAGCATTCTGGAGTGCGCTTCTGAATACGCACAAAGCCAAGACTTTGCAAACCATCTGAAATGGTAAGCAGCACAAGCAACCTTCCCAAACCTTGGGGTTTCCTTCCTAGTTGTATTCCCCTTTTGATTCTCATGGATGAACAAAAAGGGTTTTCGTGAGCCAGTTTTCCAAAAGAAATGTGAAAATGTGACTTTCCTTCCTGGTCTTCCCCTTTTGATTCTGTGGAACAAAAGGGGTTTCATGTATGAGCCAGTCTTCTGAAATAAATGTGAAAATGCACAACACAAGGCAATCCTGGAACCTCCCCATGACCAGCAGCAAATAGAAATCTCTCTTAATGTGGGGTATTTGACCAGATGCTTTCTTGGCAGAATTGCAGCCACAGTTATCCTTCACAGTTGGAGCCAAGCATCAATGCCAAAGTGGTGGTGGTGCATGTAAAAGTGCTGAATCCTGTGGAGAGGTTTCAACAGTTTAAGCACAGTTATGGTTGGTGTATTGAGTGAGCCCGATGGCTCTAGACCAACAGCCAAACCGGCAACAGATATTGGATCTACAGTTTTTTTATTCTGGCAGGGATGATGCTTGCAGCAGCGTATTCATGGTTTGTTCGCACAATCGTACCAAGAAATGCATGGTGTGATTGTGTTACTGTGTCGTCATCTCATTGGTGATGATGCAAACAAAAGGTTTCAATTAGTTTTTTATCCTTGATTTTCACCCACTGCCTTTTGATTTGATTTGTTATGGTTGTAAAACATACACCTGCCTGCACTGCCAATGATTGACTGGTTCCAGAGCAAGAGGCAGCAGTAGAGGGATTTTGCTTTTACACTGGAGGAGAAGGCAAAACAATAAATGGTTCAATCATTTGTGTGGCATCTAGATCTTATATGTGAAACCATACTGTGTGTTGAGTGTTTTATTAGTTCCATCACTAACTTGTTCCAGGTTTGTTCTTTTGCAAGGGAGTTCATTCAGTAGCGATGATAGAGCAGAGCAACAAATTTATTTCAAAAGAAACTTGTGCCCAGTGGGAAGTATGTGTTCATATCAAAGCCCTATATCTTAGTCATAACCGATAATTTCATAAGCAGAAAACATGTATGTTGAGCTTGTTATAAATACCCACTTGTTTCATGCAACATTTTGGGAATTATTTTATGTCAAACATTTGTATAGTATTTTAAAGATAATGATGTCTGTAAGAAGTGGTCATACCTACCTACAGACCTATGCTTCCCTCTAACAAGCCTATTCCATCATCAACCCTCCCAACCTTCTGGGCAAGGAAATGAGCGGAGTGGACACATATCCAATCCCTTGCTTGGATGAGTCAGTAAAAACATTGAACATAAACCCTTGCAAATCACTTGTTTGGAAAGCTTGTTATCTGGCATATTACTTGCTAAGTTTTCTCTCCCAACAAAACTTTACAAACTTCAAACAATTTTGATGTGTTCTCAAGCATAGTCTTTAATCCTAAACCTTCAAATCAAGGCACCAGTTTCAAACATCGACTAAACCCTAAACCTATCAAGGCACTAGTTCTCAAACATGGTCTAAAACCCAAAACCTTTTTGAAATATGGTGCTAGTTTTAAAACAGTATAAACCCTTAGTGTCTAATTTAGGGAGCTACTTATCAAACATAGTCTTCACCTACACCTTCTTATTAAGCAACTAGTTTCTCAAACACAGAGTCTACATCCTAAACCTTCAGATTAAGGAACTAATTCTCAAACATAGTCTAAACCCCAAACCTTCAAATTTGGACATAATCAATGCTTGATATGAGGCAAGTAGAACAATTTCAGAAACATCTAAACTTCATAAACTTGATATACTTTACAAATTGTTTTTATCTTCCTGAAGAAAGATAAGGAAGAAAAGCTGTGTGTAATCAAATCCTAACAGGTGGTGATAAACATTGCAAATCTTCAGTGCAAAATCTCTAGCTTGCACTTTTGCAACCCATTCAGTGACGTCCATTAGTAGCATGATGGTTGAGGAAAACCACTAATTAATTCAAAGCACTAATTAATCTATCAGCTTCAGGGCAGCATCTGGAAGAGAGAAATTGGGGTTTTACAATGTGCTAGATGAAAACAGGGGAATTTATGTAGTCTAAGAGATGATTCAGCTGCCCCTCCTGTTAAACTTTTCCTGCTATGATCAATAATCAAATCTTTTGTGTGCCTCCAGTAGACAAACAATTTTAACTGGTGGCAATTGAACTGGGTTTAGACTAGAATTTATAATAATTAAGAGATTTAAGCAAAGTAAGATGCTGCTGATGTCAAGTCCGACAATACCTGTAGAGAGAACAAAATATAAAACACCAAAGAAAAGAAAAGAAAAAAATGTAATTAGTTGTGAGAAAATCATAACCCAAGTGGAGATGCATGATTTGAAGTGAATAACAAATTTAACCCCAGAAACAGATTAGTCCCTGCAACTGAAATTAGGACTAACTTAGGTAATTCCCAAAACCCGAAACCTAAGACAATTTGCCACTTTCATGGGAACAACAAACCTGCAATTGTGCAGTTTTAGCGACCACAATCAATGAGCTGCAAAACTACATATTTCTTCTCATACTTGCACATTCAACAAACTAGCAAAATTGATATTTAGATAAACCCACAAAAGTTGCAAGTACATGCAGCTCTCAAGAAGCTCTCATTTACTACAATTGTATGATTGGCATGTAGGAAAGACCATAATGTGCGGGGAGAAAATTCACCTCTAATTGCTCTTCAGTGAAAGAGTGCTGCTGAAATTCCCATGTATCCAAATGGGTGCGTCTGAATTCTGAAACTGTCTTCGTGACAGTTCCTCTAATTGGCCATGACTCTTGATGGAATCGTGCAAGCACCGTAACCATCTCTGGCAACCACCTGTATCATTCACCTAAACCTCTTAGCATATCCCATATAAATCATTCCCCTTCTTCTTGATGCTTTTTCAGTGGAACATCACAGTTCAACCTAGAAGCACTTTCCAAACTCAAAAAACACCATTGTGCTTTGATAAACTACAAAATTCATGACCATAGAAGATGGAACACATCTCATTATCTTTTCGTTCCCTTGGTGTTTCTCTAGTTTCTGGGTTAACTCGTGGGTAATTTCATCAATACCCATCTAGAGCACAACTGAAAATAGTGGGCGGGTTTGTCTTTTTTTTTTCTGTACCCAGGCATGTCATATGGCACTGAAAGTACACAAGCTGCTACACCCAATATCACTCCATGTCTTTGGGGCATAGTAGACAGACTTGAGGGTTCTCTCCTGCCACAACCAAAATAGAAATTTTCTTTCTTATAACTAATTCGGTTCTGATGATAATTTCACAAAATCATTTCCTTTCCAAAATTTGCTAGAAAAAATCTCCTATTTGCTTAGACCCAATTTCACCTTATTATTATGAATTCTCTTTGGACAACAAAGGGATTGTAAATCAGCAAGTATTTAAAATGCAACCATGAATATGGGATTTATTGCCGGTTTTCTTCTCTAACTGTTAAGAGTGGTGGAAGAAATCCATGGGCTTTGAATTGAAAAGAATACCTTTAATAATATAATATAATATAATATAATATAAATTAGTACTATAAATTATTTAAAATTTATTAATCGTTTATAATAATAATAATAATGAACCTTGTTTTGAGCTTAGTAGCTGCTTGAAGGGAAACAGCAGCCTCCAGAGACTCCTTACGGAAAACCTCTGCAAGCTTACTCCCTGCTCCTTTCATTAGACCTGCCAACGTTGATGATGCCAACTCTCTTACCTACAAATCCATACATTGATTGCATTGAATTTCATCAGCTCCCAACAATAGGTGTACATAATAAAACTCTTGTGAGTATTGAGGAATCTCCAATACTCCAACACCACGTGTAGTAGTAAATGTACTATAATAGTAATTTATCCACAAAAAAATTCACTACATTAGAAAATTTATAAATTTATCTATAATAGAAAATATTTCCTGTTTTCAAAGACCATGTTCAATTAATTAGACCCAAAGTCTTACCTCAACTTGCGGGTCAAAAAGAAGCTGATGAACTTTGCTCCATAGATGAGCCAAATGCGAGGGTGGCATGACAAATGTGTGTCTGAAAAAACAAAAGAAAGCAAGAAAGAAGGCAATCAAAATAACACCTCTATGGTTTTTCTGGGCTATGGTTGTTATTTTTAATGATTATTACAAAAAACTCCACAATCTTGGGTTTTCTGCTACTTACAGAACCAGAGGACAGACACACACCATCATCATAAAAAGGAAACTCTCAGATTCACACAAAGAACATTTTGGATTTAGGGTTTAGGGTATAGGGTTAGTTTTGGGTCTGAGAGCAAAAAAGCTGAGACAATAAAAGGAACTCAGTCAATCATTCATTTGTGCTGTTTAATATTAGTTAGTCACATGGACTTAGGGTTTAGGGTTTTGTGTACCTAAAGACAAGGGGTGACAAGAATGTCAAAGCAGCGACCCGGGTGTGCCAGTTGGATTGATCAGCAGCAGATAAAACTGCCTCTGTCACTTCATCCAATTGCTCTTCAGAAAATGCTTGCCACATTAAGAGCTGCATCGTCGATTTTGCAAGTGCTTGCAAATCCTTATCCCATGTATCCTGTGTAGGTACCCATAAAATTGCCCCCACCAATCAAATGTCAGAATATTGTTTAGAAAAATGTGATACTGCAAATGTCGTAATTGCTCGAAGAGAACCATCAACCTTTCAAATAAAATCCAGAGGAATAGCACAATGCATCCAGAGAAAAAACTACCAAAAAACTTCAGCAATTAAAAACTCCAGAGCAAATTTCAAAAACTCCAGTGCAAATTTCAGAACTCAAGAGTAACTTCAACAAATTCAAAACTCCATGAAAATATTTAACAAATTCCATAACATCCAGGTTGACAGAAGAAGTACTACCTGCAAGGCAAGTACAGGTCGGAGGAGCCTGAGAAGGACTGGCATGAGCACTGCTGCATTCCCTGATCTTATTGCCGCCACCACAAAATGCAATGCCTGGATGACGATCAATTTCCAATAAGAAAAAGAATTTTCTAGTTTTAAGGCCCAAAACCCAAATCATGTATCTCCAAACCAAATCTGAGATCCTTCAACAAGAACCCTGAGCAGCATAAAAAAAACCCTAAATCCTAAACTTCCAAGAACACTAAACCCCAAATCCTCAAATCTTGGAACTTAATATTAGATCCATCAACAAGAAAGTAGAAATCAACAATACATGGCTGTCAGTTCCAAGATTTAGGATTTTAGTTTAAGGTTGAGAACCCTAACCCCTAAAACCTAATGTCCAAGAATCCTGAAACCTAAACCCTAAATCTTGAAACTAATAGCCATGTATTAGGAGAGACAGAGACAGAGAAGGAAGGGGGTGGGGAGGTAATCATTACAGTTTCAATGCACTTGAGAGCTTCTTTGGAGGAATCACTGGAAGTGTCATCGACACACATCTTGCTCACACCTGCTGTGCCTTTGCTCTGAATAACAATTACTGCTGATTCTGCACTCTCCACTAACATGGTGCTCCAATCCTTAATCTTACTTCCCATTATGTGGCCTTGGTTAACTTGGCTTGAGCCCAGGATGTTGGCACCGAGTTTACAAATAAGACCACCCACTGCATCTCTCACCTGTATCAATAATCTCAATGTTACATTCAACCGTGCAACAACAAAAAATCCAACTTACTTGAAAAAATTACAACAAAGACGGCTTATGAATTTTTCGCAGGTTAGATAGAGGATTGCATGCAAGAAAAAATGCTGTACAAACAAAAAAGAAATTCAGGGTTTTTTCTGTACCTGGGGTGCAGGATGACTCATATATTCCAACACTTCACCAAGAAGTTTGATCTGGAAGTCCATTTCTGTGTCAGATCCGAGCTCAAGAAGTGATGCCTGTAGTAGCATGAGGCGCTTGCTAACAAGACTTGTAGCGCTGCCTGGAAGTAAAGGCTCAGCAATACACTCGAGAACACATGATCTCAAAACTGGAACATGTCGCCCACTTCTTCCTTTTCCTCCAACTGCAAGTCGTACGCAAGCAGCCCACTCACATGCTGATTCCACTGTCGTGTGCAGCAGCACTTTCCATAGTAGGGGACGTAACCAGCTATGCCAAGCTTCCACCACACAAGGCATGTCTGAGCGTAACAATCCACTGATGATTTCAGCAGCTATGCATTGCTGGCTACGATCTTCTACAGCATTTGCCGCCTCCTCTAATGGTGTTCTTAATTCTTGTAGCACTAAGGAGCCACATTCTCTGACAAGAGACTTGAAGAGCTTTGCATACGCATAATTAAACTGCTCTCCTCCACTGTTGGAATCCCACGTCCTGGTGTACGGCCATTCACGCTTGGTTGATGGCATGAGAGATGTGAGACCCACATCATTCAGATTTGATGACTGGTATGTTTGTCCTTCAGCGTAGTTGTGGTCTAGTGCCAGATGTTTCACAATCCTCTTCCCAAATCCCGGATTCTTGAATGCAGACGATATGGTGCTTTCCATTGAATAGCATTCATTGTTGTTCTTCTTGTTGTTTTGAGTCTGGGTGGTGAGGTGCATTCCTGACACTTTAGAGATACCGCTACAAAGTGGTTTCAGAGCTGACGATGGCACAAGAAACAAGAGAGCGAGCACTGACAATAGACGTAGAGCTGGTAAATCGCTTGTCAGATTGTTCAGAAATTCACCTGCAAAAATCATACAAAAACCAACAGCCCCCACCACTGCTCTCACAATGCAAATCACAGATCTTAAACCCTAAATTGCATCTTAACCTAATCAAAGATTTAGTACAAAAATCACAATCTTAGAAAACTTGCTGTCCTCCTTTCTCAGAGAAACACATAATTCTTTGAGATCTTGTGGGCAACATGTATTCTCTGAGATTTGGCAGAAACACGTATTTCTCTGAGGCAAAATCCCTCAATTGTCAATAAAATAACCAAACAAAAACAACCACTGACTGTTGGGTACCATGAAAACCATACCAGCAATACTTTGTCTTGTCTTATATGCAATATTTCTTGCATCTTGCAAGCCATTGCACAGGGTTGAAGGAGCTGGCAATGCTAAAAACAGAAGCATTCCATGAGCCATAAGAACATATCTGTTGCAACAACCCACAACTTAGCCATGAAACCAAGTTGGAACCCTAAACACTAAACCCTGAATGGACTCTTCTGAGGGCAAAGCTGTAAATGCACATATTTCCATAGCAAGAACAGTGGTAAATCAAAGTACCCATTACAAAACAAAGATTCAGGAAACCGCAACTTGATGTTTTTCCAAGTGTTATTCGATCTCTGGTTGGTAGGGAGAGGGTGCTTGTTACCTACCGCCAATGAGAGGAGCCTGTGCCTGTTCCAGAAGCCTCCACTTTCTCCTTCAAGTAAGCAATGAGTGCGCTGTATGTCATTCCATCTAAATCTTCTCTGCCGTTGCCACCACTGGAGCTCAAAAGCGTGTCTACAGGAACTCCTTTAAACAGGAAATTGAACCACAAAAACAGCTGGCTCATCGTCATCCATCATCATCATACCACAGGTTCAAGAACACTACATGTCAGTTTGGTAGTCTTTTACAAAAAATACTCAATACTATTGACTACAACACCACCCTGAACTTGCTAAATCCAGGGTTGTAAATCCCCATGAGTGACAAGCAATAAGAGCCAGTGGGCAACGATGTGAAATTCAGTCTGACAACACTTCCAAAATTGCACATTCAAGGAGAGTGTACTATGGTGAAAATCTTATGGTGTCAAGAAGGTATTGGAGAAGATGGGAAATGATAGCACAAACCTCAGTGATGGCATTTTGTGTCTTCACAGTTTCAATATGTGCACTGTTTTCCGCAGACCCCAAGAACAAAAGCATCCAAATAATCAGTGCCAACTTGGTATACACCTTGATACACAGACACAAAGAGATTGATTTCCTTGGGAAGGAGGGAGGGAGGGAGGGAGGGAGGGAGGCACACACTCTGCATACAATGGTTGCAGGAAGCAAAGCATTACATACATCACAAAAGTCTTATAGCTGCAAAAATGGATTTTACTAACCTGCTAAGCAAAGCGAGAAGAAAAGATGACATTGAGTTCCAGTCCTGCAGTAGTCACCTAAAAGAATTAGATTCCCTAATTCCTAAATCCAATCCAAGCTGCCATGCATCAGAGAACACAAAGTGCATAGTAGACATGCTAAACCCTAAACAAAGTACTGGATATTAACAAAGTCCAGAAAGAAAAGAAAGGAAGAGGAGAAACAAAAAAAATTGTTGTAGAAAAACCCAACTGGAGATGAAACTGAAGAGATGGGTAGCAGTTTAAAAGGATGTTACTGAAAACACAACCAACCAACCAACCAACCAACCTGCATGAGATGACGCAAGAGGGATCGTGATTTGAGGATATTGCAAGCGCCAAAAGCAGCTTCCTCCGTTGGTGCCACAACTTGCAAGCTTTGGGTGAGCTTTGGCACACAGTTCTTCACCAACGAAGGGTATTGTTTCAACATAATTTCGAGTCTCTCTCCAGCAAGTCTGGGGTTCACAACCAATGCCACAAGAAAGCCAAACATTAGTATGAGAATATACAACATCACCCATCCTCTTCTTCTTCTTCTGCAGATTTGGAAATCTAGTATTTTGCATCCACATACCCAAATCAGGAACCAAACATAACAATCACTCAATTAGAGCTGCATTTGCACAAAATCTTCTGCAAATCTTTGGAGCTGCTCAAAAGAAGAAGACGACTGTTTTGCATAAACCCTAAACCCTAATATGTGCAGATGGTGCTCCATACTGGAACCCAACAATTTTGGTTTTTAAGTAAAAAAAGTTAAAAGGTTTGTGGGGAATTTTTACGAGCGAACGTTGTGGTAGTTATGAAGGGAGAGATCCAAAAGATCCTGCGACAGAATGGCCAAGTGTGGAGGTGCAGTCATAATCTGACCATGCCAGCCTCCTTGTTGACTGCTGCGCCAAGTGTTATGTAATTCCACATTGTCTCTGATGATTGAGAAGGGCCTTTACAATTTGGGCATAGAAATACCACCACCCAAAACCGGAATTGCAATCAGACAGAGAGGAAAAAAATTCAATTTGGAATGAAATGATGATGATCAGATAAGACATTCAATCTGTGAAATGCTGCAATTCAATCTGTCACATGGGTTTTTTTGCATTTTTCCCCCTAGTTCTTGTTGATTCTAGACTCTGAGCACAGATGTTTTGGGTCTTGTGTTCTTCCAGCAAAAAACTACCTACCTGCGTCGTCTGCGTGTGTCGCAATTGGTGATGAAATTGATATGTGGTTCTATCAGGCATTTGGCATCTGCTTCCAGAAGCTGACGGTTCTGCCCCCAGCAACTGTACTCCACACTTCCTGCTCAGCACAAATGTGAAGAAGCAAACATGGGTAGGGTTTTCTTTTGCATTACCAGGAAAAACAGCATCTAACGACACTCCTGGGGGAAATAAAAGGTTGGCTTTCCCTTTGCAATAAAAAACACCATGTACATTGATTGCTGAACAAGCTGATCATCTGTAGTTTCCATTCAACAAACAACCCATGAAGCTCTTTTGCACATCAGTTGTTAGAAGGCTTGAAATTTACGTGGGTTTGTGATTTCTTACCATAGTTGCCAATTGCGCCAATCACTCGGACCAACATACTAAGGGAAGTTGTATCATCTGCATGCCTCCTCAACATGTATCTGCTTTCACCATGCACACCATCAAAGCCACAAAATACCCAGTTACAAATGTGCATCACACATCCATTGTTTCTAGTCCATGCACAAGCTTTGATGTTTTCTCACACATCCATTGCTTTCTAGTCCACGGCAAGCTTTGATGTTTGTCACATATTGTTTGTCATACTTAACAAGTGTTAGTAAATCTCATCACATGATAACCGTCGAGATCAGTTCTTCTCAACTCCAAGGAAAATGAAAATGAACTACCACTCCACAAGAAGAAGATCACCACAAAATCACAGGATGGTGAACCCTAAACCCAAGATATCAGCTGTAGGAGTCACAGATTGAGAGTTTGCGGGTTTTGGGGTTTTTGTTTTGCTTACTCGCAAGCTTGGTGAATAGTGTCTGCAGCTTCTTCTCGCAATGCAGGGCTTCCTACAGGAATACCCACTGAACCTGCTAGCTTCAAGCATTTTGGCTCCACATTTGCATGAGAGAAATCAGGCAAGCAAGCTCCAACACCAAACAAAGTTGCCTCCAGTCGTAGCAGAAGTACTCGGAGATGCTCTTTTTGGTGTTCTGCACTTGGAAAAGATCCCCCCCACATTCACGCAAATCCCAAGTCAACAAAATCCTCCCCACACAAAAATAACAAAGTAAGCCAGCAAAGTAACAACACATGTGCACACAAAAATCCTCTCCAACTGATTACCTGAAACTTCAACCTCTTGACACATGTTACGAAGGTCTTGGAGAGATTTATGCAAGTGCAAATGAAGCAGCTCCTCCGCAAACTCAATCTCTGCTTGTGATGGGAGATGCCATAGCAGCTTACTTCCCTTGGGTGGGACCAATTTCCCCTTTGTACTATACCATAAGTCAATTCCATTTGAATCTGTGCCAACCCTGCAGTCATAAAATTCACCATCACCACCACAGTTTGGGGACACATTCAAAATCTAGTATCAATTTCCACCCAATTCCCCAAAACAATTAAGGAATTTTATTTTTCTCTTCTTTCTTCCTCTTTTCTCTCACTCTGGTGCTAATGGGTGATGGTGATTCTAGACCAGCAAGCACACAACAGAGTTCTTTTCTTTCTTTCTTTTTTCCTCCCACATGAGTCAAGTCGCATCACTGGAATTCACTTGCTATTTTTCTTGAGTTTAGGGTTTAGAGTTTAAGATTGCTTCAATCTTTTTTAGCAGCTTCTTTAGAACAACATTTTTATGTACATATATGTATAACAAGATAGCAAGTCACCACCACCAGCTGCTTTGGTTTTCAATACTCTTGGCAAAGTCCACCAGAAAGACATACCAGGCAGGATAGCTACCAGTAATGTAGTAGTGAGAGAGGCTCGAAAGTAAGCAGATTAACAGACCACTTCCTGCAATATTGACCTGCAAAACCAAAATTATTGCAGCTCAAAAAACCACAGCAACAAAAACCCAATGAGGGAAAAAAAAATTCCACACATGTTCTTCCACTTTGTTGAGACAAACCCAAAGACGAAAAAATTGCATTTCTTGCAACCCAAGTATATATATTCACAGAAAGAGAGAGAGAGAGAAACTTGATGAGATTTTCAGCAAAGGTAGGTTTTTTTTTGTGGAAGGTGGATGTAGAATATAAATAACCTTGGAGCTTGGAGCATCAAAAGCAGCAGTGATCACTCTTTTGAGAAGCTCAGAATGAGCAAGAAGAGCATGACCACCTTTGCTAATTCCATCTCCTACTATATTGAGTTGGTATGTCACTGTGCTCTCTAATGCATCTGACAATCCCACCTGCTCAAGAAGCACACCCCACAAAATTCAGTACCCAATTTCCAATCAACCCCATTTACATACTCTTATACTCTTCTCCTTACAATCAATCTTTGTTTTATTGTGGTGGTCATCATCTGTTCTTTCAATGATTTTGCAACAACAAAAAAAAGTTTAGCAAAGCTATTCTTCATTAGCACTGTTTTTTATGGGGGTTTGAGCAAGAGGGATTATTATTATTGACCTTAAAATCAGCTCCCGAAGTGCGTACGCCACTACCACTAAACCCCGTGGAAGGAGATTCTGCCAAGGATGAGACAATTGATTCCATGAGTGGGACCAGTAAACGAGTGACACTCTCTTCAGGATGTGCTGATACAATGTTAAAACATAGCACACCAATCTCATCTGCAGCTCCTGGCAGTACTGTGCTATGCACAAATTTGCTTATGCGCTCCAATGCCTGGCACCAAATAAAAGAGAGGAAAAAAAACAACACACCAGTCAAACACTGCCACCCAACATCATCATCATCCATCCATCCATGAGCTTTTAAATCCATGTGAATCTAGCATTAAGCTTCTTTCCATTCATGATTTCATATATGTGACATATATAATTTCTGTTGATACAAAAATCCAGTGAACAAAAAAGAGATCGCAAAATAATGCAAAAGATGCATCATCTGAATTAAGCTCCAGACTACAAAGAGGGAAAAATCAGATGATTAAACTGGCAATGATAATGCAACTTTGGTTCAACCCAAAAGAAAGCTTTGAGGCTTGTTGGAAGGACCCAGGGACTAAGCCCAGAAAACAAAAAATTAAAAATGAATCAATCATTGGCAAAAACATGCAAACCTGCTTGTAAAGAGAAGGTTCCACTCTGGAGAACAAGATGTCAACCACAGATCTATACTGTGAACCCGTGTCAGTTAAAAATCTGTCACGTGCCTCTGTATCACTCCTGCCAGACCCCAGTCAAATCATCAGTTTTGGCTTGAGGCACCTTGACGTTTTTGAATGTGTATTGAACACGTTTGGAGCTATAAATTAGGCTGTAATTGTATGGAAGCACAGAAGCAGGAACCCAAGTATTTTAATTTTATTTTTATGAGAATGATAGTAAAGATTAGCTTTCTCACATGTGTATATATATATGAAAGTCTAACCTGCATTTCTGGAGGAAAATTAAAAAAATAATAACAATAATAATAATAACAAAAAAATCAATATATACCATCAAATTCTTAGAGCCAAGTGTATGACTTACGTAGTGATGCTTGGCTCCAAGTTCACAAGGAGAACAAAAATGCGAGATAAAAATTCGTCAATCCACTTTGACCAATCAAAAGCCAAGGCACCACTTGCTCCATCTTCCTTGGCTCCCAATACACCCACCTGTATTTGTTTCACCATATCCCAATCCAATTCAAGCTTTCCTTGAGAAAGAGTTAACCCAATCGCACCCCCTCCACCACCCATCCAACAAAAGCTCCTCAACTGGATACGACAAAGCTTGTAATATTATTGCATTGCCTCAATCCATCTAATGCCAAATCACTCACAAAGACACATATGCAATGCAATGCCCGCTTGTACGTGAGGTTAAAACATGTATCACTTTTCAACACCCACCTTGGTATCGAGTTTCTCTTAAGAAGAAGAAGAGGAGCTCTAAGGACTTTCTTTTCTTTTCCTTTTTCTTTTTTGTCTTGTTTTCTTTTTCTAGTGAGAGTAGTTGCAACCAAAAAAGTCCGATCTTTTATTAAATTTCTGGGTTAGAAAACCCAACTATCTCTTTTCACACAAACTTACACTGGAGAGAACAGAGCAATACAGCTGCAAAGTGGCCAGTGTTTTGTTGGGGTCATTTGCATCCAAACCCGGAAGTGTGTCAAACATGGCATCCATCAAAGTTTTTTTGCAATCGGCAAGTGATGTTATTACACCAGAGTTCAGCTTTGTGGAACCATCAAAACCACCCATTTGAATGCTGCTGGGGTTATCGGGGGAGCTTATATGACTGGATGCAAGAAGAATGGGTCGTGCTGCAAGCGCAAGGTTACTAATGGCAAACTCCAGTTGATGAGTAGCAGTTATCTGCACCATCAAATGCCTAATAAACAACTAGACCACGCTACTTGAAGCCCTACACATTGGGTTTGAGCTTTGTGGACATTCAATTCAAGGGAGTTAAAATTTTGAGAATTAACACTTGCAACATCTATGTGGGGGGTTTAGGATTTATGCATTTGAGAACTCAAAGAACAGAAATGTATAGCAACTGAACTAATGGTGAGAAATGGGGAAAACATACAGACTCAAGTGCAGTTTGGAAGCCAGAGATAATGGGTGGCAACATTAGGGCAGGTTCCACATATGCCAAAAAACAGGATGTAAAGCCCACTGTGTTAGCCAAGCCAACATTTTTACTATACTGTCCTCGTTCTGTTAATCTCATCAGTGTGCGCACAAACATTGCTCTTTCCCTTGGCCCCAATTCTGACCCTAATTTCTCACTCCTTCTGCACACAACCCACCACCCAAAAAAAGCAAAAAAAACAGTTTTAGGGCCGTCAATCAAATGCAGAACCCACCGAACCTTGACTCTCTAGTTCATAATTCTTTCTTTTTTACAGTTGCCTGTTAAAAAAAAAAGTGCACATTTATTCCATGCAAATCCATCATCAACCCTTTAGAACCTAAGATTCCTAACATATTCTGCTGTGCTTCTTCTAAAACGCACTCCACAGGACAACTTTAAGAGTCTCATAAGCTTGAAAGCTCACAGACTGAAAAAGAAATTGCATTCATAAGTATTCAGTGGGTCCCCAAACGAACCCCACAAGATTGTTACCTACCGTTGCTCAGTATCCAAACGTTGGAGAAAGTAACAAAAAAGACAGCGCAATAATCGCTCCAACGATCCTGTCCATGAACCCCCATTTGATGGATGATAGAACCTGCACATAATGACAAGTTTAAATTACTACTACTGCTACTTTACACAAAAAGGTAGACACTTCCTAGTTACTGTAGTGACATGGGAATGCGGTTGTCCCAACTTCCTTCAAGGTTTACTACAATTCTACTTGAACCAAGTTTCAGAAACCGATTTTTTTTTGGTTTTTCTATATTTGTTTATCGTTTGCAAAACTCTTTTTTACATGTAAATTTTACATTATAAATTTAAGAAACATACTGTTCCAGAAGATCAACAAGTGTCTCAAGACGACCTTGAGCAGAACCACCAGGAGTGAGCAAATATACCTGTAAATAAACACCCCCCATGAGTTGTCAAGCAGAATAAACAATCCCACAGAGATGCATCCAAAACCCACCAAACTCCATGCAAAAGACATATGGATTTCAAAAGACCACATCTTGTTGCCATGATAGTTGACACCCCCAAAAAAACAGAGGATATTTTTATCTTGTGCTAATTCTTACCCAGCTTACTCATGCATTTATGACTGCGGTGGAGGACCCAAAAGTCACTAAATCACAAATTGAGATCAGACACAGAGAGAGAGAGAGAGAGAGAGAGAGAGAGAATGAGAGAGAGATTTTGTGGTGGGATGTACTTACTATGGACTTTCCGTAAACTTTTGAGAAAGTGAGACTTGAACGGGAATCAAAGGCAACTGCAACTTCATGAGGAATGTGCCTTTGAACAGGAGACCACGCACCTGCCTTACCAACAGGCACCTGTTGTGGTATACCCAACCACCACAGAAATAATCAGATTACTGGTTTCAAGTTACCAGCGGAAAAATGCTGATTCCAGTGATAAAATACAAGCAAGAAAATTGGTTGCTATCCTATTGTTCACCTACCAAATTGGGCATCGGCAACTCGCACTTTTAGTGGCAAAAATGCAAAATCAGATGTAGCAAAAAAATTTAAGCATTATGAGACCTGCCCATATACCTCAAAAGATCGAAGAAAACTTGTAAAGAGGGTAGGAAGGAATGGCTCCCAATCAACAGAGCCGACAGAATGCTTGATGCAGCGAGCTATGAGAGATGCCCATTGAAGATTCCAGTAATGGCAATTTGGCAAAGAAGCCCACAGTTTTAAGCATTCTGATATCCAATCTCTGTTTTGACCCAAACCCCCCATCCCCGGCAAAAGTGCAAAAAGAACATGAAAACCACATTCTTCAAAACAAACAATATCAGAGACATAACTGTCATTAAAAGTTTGCCTACAATCACATGTAAGTTTCATAAGAGCCACAGGTGCAGATTCTTGCATAGAAACCCATCTCTCTTCTACAACTAGAATATTGCAAGTGACCAAACAAGCCAGCCAGCCTGCCTCATGATGAGATAGAAGGGTATTATTAATAATTATTTTGCCACAAAAAAGAAGCAGTATTAAATATACTCACTGTGGTGACAATTGCAGATCGCATTCTGATCTCTTGAGAATTGATGTTGGTAAAAACAGGGAAAGGAAACCAAGTGACTCCAAAGCTGAGTTGTGAGTTATATCATCAAGTGCTGGCCTGCAATAATTATGAAAACACAAAATTCCACAACAAAATGTTTACACTAACTTCACTTTACATTTTTGAGCTTTGGGTATTATAGAGTTATTAGTATTATTATTATCAGCACACCCCAAGGGGCGTGGTGGATTGAGATTTTTTCTTTTTCGTTTCTCTTTTTTCTTTTTTTCTCATTTTTCTTTTTTTGTGGGCCAGTTGGAAGGGGTTAACTTGTACAAAACGTTCTTTTTTTCTTGCAGACATGGATGATGATGATAATGATGCATTGCATGCAGGAACCAAGCAACAGTTTGGACTTACCGAAATTCAAACCAAATTTCAGCACCTGAACTGAGTGGAAAGAAGCGGCGACAGCAGCGCACCAGAGCAACAATGGAGTCCAAGTGATGTGTTCTCATAGCCAATCCTTCATACGAGTACCGCCTGAAAATTCAAATCACACAAATTAGGTCACCCAAAAAACACTTCATGTAAGCTTTTAAAACAATGCCAGTAAATCCAAACATGCCAAAAATGCCACTTTAATGTCACTAACCAAAATCCAAAATAATTTAATGTACCATTAATTTTATGTATACACATGTATGCACCTTTTGAAGTGTGTGCTCAAAAGCATTTCATAAAATGGCTTCCATTCGACCTCCAAATGCAATTTCTTGTGATACTTGCACACTAACCGTGTCACACAATGTCCCCATCTTTGCTGTTTCATTTGCAATTGCCAACCCGATCACAAATTGATCAAAATTAAAAAACCAGAATTTCAAACCAAGCAATTAAAGAAAATTCAATAGCCAAAAAATATCCCAGGCTTTTTTTTTTTCCAGACAAAAGATGGACATTCAAAATTCAAACTCTAATTTTTTTTAGTAAAATCTCAAGATTAACCCCAACTCCAAAAACTTCTTGATCAACTTCTGGGAACTCAAAAAAAATCTTGATCAAGTTTCTGGAACCTGAAAAATTCTTTCTTGATCAAGTTGTAGAACTCAAAAAATTTCACTTGTGATCAAGTTCTGGAACTTGAAAAACAACCATTCTTTATCATATTCCAGAACTCCAAAAAATTCATTCTTGAATTGAGAAATTCTGGGAACTTGAAAGAACCCATTCTGGAACTCAAGAGGTGCTGGAAACTTGGAAGAAATCAATGAAATCCAAGCTGCAAAATGTTTTGTGTTTGACAGAAGAAAGAAAGAAGTATGCTGTTGTTGATGATGATGTTTTTGTTGTTGTTGTTGCAGGAATTGAATTGCAACAAGTGCATGCTTACGTGCATGCAAAAGGGTACTTACTTGAATGGTCAAATTGTCTGATGATTGTAGAACTAAATCCAAACCAATTTGTACCACAGCCTCCAGATCAGCAATTGCCAATTCACTCTTGGATTTCACAAATCTGCATCATCAACCAATGAATAAAGGGGAACCAAGGAATCATTAGCAAAAACAAAACACACACAAACACACACACAATTCATCCCATTAGAAGCAACCAAAACTAAAAAAACCACTGACTCAGGATTTCTTTCTTTTCAAGATGATCATCATATATAGAAGCTCTCACTAGGTAATGCTGCACTGTGGAGATTTTTTTCTTTTTGTTTTTCTGGAGCTGATCTTCTTGGGTCCTAAACCATCACCGGCAAGCAACAAAAGCTAGGGTTTGGAATTCATAGGCAATCAGCACCCCAGTTACTAGCTAGCTAGAGAAATTTGCTTGAAATGTATTTCTGACGAGAAGGAAGAGGAGTTCTGTGGACAAAATAGAAGCTGCTAGATTACTGTAACTTGGTTGCAGGAGAACCCAAGTTTCAAGGAGCTTGCAAACCAAATCTGACGACCTAATCAGATCATCCAAAGAAGGATTTGCTGAAGAAGAAGAAGAAGAGTGTGAGCATGGACTAGGACGTACGTGGTGATGACAGGGATCCATCTGGTAGTGGCCAACCTCGCAGCCGGAGACTCATCCACAAGGCTTTCCTTTAACAAGCAAACCAACTGATGAAACCGCCCCGGCTCTTTTCTCACCTCCTCCACCACACATGGCGGCAACCACGCATTATAGATATGCTCCTGCTCCTGCTGCATCTCGATCGATCACTGCACCACTAGCTACAGATTCTTCTTCCCACAAAAACCCAAAAAAACACAATCCCAAATCCCCAAAACCTAAAAACTCCTCTTCTTCCTCCTCCTCCTCTCTCAAACTCCAGTCTAGCTCCGATCGTGCAATACCCTCTTACTCAAATCCCTTCAGCTTCCTGATTTTCTCCCTATCATGTTCTCTTTCCTCTTGATCAGTCCCCCAGCTAGCTAGCTAGCTAGCTGCAGCTTCTCCGTCTGCCTAATCCCCCTCTCTCTCTCTCTCTCTCTCTCTCTCTCTCTCTCTCTCTCTGTGACTCAATAGTACATACCCTGTTCTCTTCCTGCACTCCGGATGGAGCTCCTAGAAGAAAAACAAACAAACAAACAAGGACTAGTAGTCTGTCTCTAATCAAAAGCTGTAAGAGCACAGCAGTGGATCAAAGGAACCAAAGTCGAAGGAAGTAGCAGGGATTGGTAAAGCTACTGCTGCTGCTGCTGAAAATCATGAAACATGGGGTCCTCCTGAAGCTGCAAAAGTGTAGAAGAAGAAGAGAGTAATAATGGGTCGGGTCGGGTCTGGAGAGAAGCGGATACTGCAAGGGAGAGAGAGAAAGAGCGAGAGAAAGAGAGAGAGAGAAGAGAGAGAGAGGGGAAAGAGCAGGTCAGTCTCGCTGCAACTGCAGCGAACGAGGAACCTGCGACCAAAACGCAGGACCAAAACACGGGACACGGGACCAAAACACGGGACCAACAACATAACAATTTCCAGCTCTGGGCAAAAACCGACAGAAACTTTTTTTTTGCCTTTTGGGCCTTTTTTTTCTTTTTTTTTTTTTTTTTGGGGTTTTTTTTTTTTTTTTTTTTTTTTTTTTTTTTTTATTTTGTTTTTTTTTTTTTTTTTTTTTTTTTTTT
>Ga0116231_10001966_pt1 | contig 42831 bp, 31 predicted proteins | sample S1TSphgellanicum_2_FD_89695 | JGI IMG/M metagenome (GOLD analysis project Ga0116231, IMG submission 89695) | Host-associated microbial communities from peat moss isolated from Minnesota, USA - S1T2_Fd - Sphagnum magellanicum MG | ecosystem: Host-associated > Plants > Peat moss > Unclassified... | reverse complement strand
GCGCGCATTGGCCTCGGCGATGAACTTTTTCTTGTCGTGGCGCGTGAGGTTCTCGTCCGGATCGGGCCTTATTAGCTCGTGCAGATACCGGTCGGAGTTTTTGTAGTGCACCGCATCGTCGGTGTTGATGTAAGGCGTGAGGTCGAAGACGTACTCGACGAAGGTCACGTACTGCAGCACGCCCCGGGCGTCGAAATGCTGGTTTGACCCCTGGCGCAGGATCAGGGCCGGCTGGTCTCCGCGTTTGACGATGTGGCCGAACTTCGCGCTAAACGAGGTCGATCCGCCGTCGGGCTTCTCCTCATCGATGAACACATTGTGCAACTCGCCATTCCGGTCGGTGCTTTGGGCGTACACCGTCAGGCCCGGCGCGGGCTGGGTGAACTGGCCGTCCCGCACCAGGGACGAGACGAGGTCCGTTTTGATCCGGAAGAGGACGTTTCGCGTCTCCCGGTAACACCAGGGGGCGATCCAGAGGTTCACCACAAGGGTGATCAGGGCGCAGAGGACAGCCAGGCGAATCGCTGGTGAGGTCACCCGCCAGCGAGAGAGGCCGCCAGCGTAACAGACCACGATCTCCTGTTCGGTATGCAGGCGGTTTAGGGCTATGAGGGCGGCCACGAACAGCGCGACCGGCAGCACCATGGCAAGGGTCTGGGGGAGACTCAGGGCGACGAGGGTGAGGAAAACGTTTAAGGATTGGTGCTGGTTCACCAACACATCGATTTCCGACAAGGTCTGGCTCAGGAGGCCGACGCCCGCCAGGGCGGCCGTCACCGCGATGGTCGGCCAGAGCAGCTGGCGAAAGAGGTATCGGTCAATTAATCGCATGGGGCTCGGGCCGCGCGTGGCGGGTAAAAACGGTAAACGCGCGCGCCCCCTTCTACACGTCCCCGCGCACAGGCTACAACTCACCGGGTGAAGACGCCGAATGTTTCGGCCGGGAGCATGTGAATGAAGATCGAATTTGTCGCTCCGGACGCCGCCGTGGAAGGGCGCGCCGCCCTCGCGGTGCTCGCGTTTGAGAACGGCGCCCTGTCGGCCCCCGCCTCCGAGCTCGACGCGCGCACCTCTGGGGCCCTGTCGCGGGCGGTGGCCGACAGCCGGTTTGGCGGCAAGTCGGGACAGACCCTTGACATCATCGCCCCCTCGGGCGTTGAGGCCGCGCGCGTCCTTCTCCTGGGCGCGGGGGACGCCGCAGCGTTCGACCACAAGGGCGCAGAAACCTTCGCCGCCGCCGCCTACCAGGCCGTCAAAACCTCGGGCGCGGACGTGCTGGTGGTCAACGTTTCCGGGCACGGCCCCGACGCCGCCGCCCACGCCGCCCTGGGCGTTCGCCTCGCGAGCTATCGCTTCGACCGCTACAAAACCACCGAGCCGGAGGAGAAAAAGCCCTCCATCCAGCACGTGCTCATCGCCTGTGACGATCCAAAGGCCGCCAAGAAGGCGCACCAGCCCCTCGACGCCCTCGCCGATGGGGTGTTCTTCACTCGCGATCTCGTCTCAGAGCCGGCGAACATCCTGCATCCGGAAGAGTTCGCCAAGCGCGTGAAAAAGCTCGAGCGCCTCGGTCTCGAGGTTGAGATTCTCGGCGAGAAGGACATGAAAAAGCTGGGCATGGGCGCCCTGCTCGGGGTCGGCCAGGGGAGCCGGCGGGAGAGCCAGCTGGTGGTCATCCACTGGAAGGGCGCCAAGGATCCGGACGCCCAGCCCATCGCCTTCGTGGGCAAGGGGGTTTGCTTCGATACCGGCGGCATCTCCTTGAAGCCCGCTGACGGCATGGAGGACATGAAGTGGGACATGGGCGGCGCCGGAGCCGTCGCCGGCCTCATGTGCGCCCTTGCGGGCCGAAAGGCGCGCGCCAACGTCATCGGCATTCTTGGCCTTGTTGAGAACATGCCTGACGGCAACGCGCAGCGCCCAGGCGACATCGTCACCTCCCTCTCGGGTCAGACCATTGAGGTCATCAATACCGACGCAGAGGGCCGCCTCGTTCTTGCGGACGCCCTCTGGTACTGCCAAGAACGGTTCAAGCCGAAGTTCATGGTGGATCTCGCAACCCTCACCGGCGCCATAATTATCTCGCTGGGCCATGATTTCGCAGGACTTTTTAGCAACGACGATCTCCTCTCCGAGCGCCTGGTGGCCGCGGGCAAGGCTGAAGGGGAGGCCCTTTGGCGCATGCCCCTGCCGGCGGCCTACGAAAAGCAGATCGAAAGCCTCGCCGCGGACATGAAGAATATCGGCGGACGGCCGGGGGGATCCATCACCGCGGCGTTGTTTCTGCAGAAATATGTCAACGGCCTTCCCTGGGCTCACCTCGACATCGCCGCCACCGCCTGGCGCAAGCCCTCCACGCAGCCCACGACGCCGGAGGGGGCGACAGGCTACGGCGTCAGGCTCCTCGATCGTCTGGTCAGGGATCACTACGAGGGATGAGCGACGCCTGTGAGGCGTGGTTCTACCATCTTGAGGGGATCGGGGTGGACGACGTCCTCCCCGAACTCCTCGAGAAGACCCTTGCCCGTAATTGGCGGGCGCTGGTGCGCGCGCCGTCGGAGGAGACGGTGGAGCGCCTCGACGTCCACCTCTGGGCCTACCGGGACGACGCCTTCCTTCCCCATGGCGTCGCCGGCGAGCCTGAGGCCGAGCGCCAGCCGGTTGTTCTTACGCACGGTCCCGGCAATCCTAACGGGGCGCAGGTCCTTTTTCTTGTGGACGGGGCGGCGCCGGGGGACGTTTCGGGCTTCACCCGGTGCGTGCTCCTCTTCGAGGGGGCTGACGCTGAGGCGCTCGCCGCCGCCCGGCAGATCTGGCGGAGTTTCAAGGTCGAGGGGCGCGCCGCTTCCTATTGGCGGCGGAGCGAACGGGGCTGGGAGAAGCAGGCCTGAGGTCTACAGCCTAAAGGCGGCTCAGACCCCGACGCGGGAAGCGGCCTCATGGGCTTCAGCCGCGGCAATCCAGGCCGCTTCCGCCTGGTCAAGGGCGCTCTGGGCTGCGATGCGGGTGCGGCCCAGCTCGGCGGCGCGCGCAGGCTCCTTCACATAGAGGGCGGGATCGGCGAGGAGCGCGTCCAGCTCGCCGACCCGGCGCGTGGCGTGAGCCAGCTTCTGTTCAGCCGCTTCAAGCTTCCGCCTCAAGATTGCAGTTTGTGCGGCGTTCGCCTGCGGGGGCGGCTGAGGCGCCGGCGCAGGGGCTTTGGCCGCGTCGGGCTTTGCTTGCGAAGGCCCCCGCGCCGCCATGCGCGCCCGGTCGAGGACGAAACGGGCGTAATCGTCCATATCGCCGTCGAAGGGTTTCACGCCGCCGTCTGCGGCGAGCCAGAGCCGGTCTGCGACAAGCTCCATGAGCGATCGGTCGTGGGTGATGAGGATGACGGCTCCCTCGTAGTCGTTCAGGGCGTCGAGGAGCATGCGCCGACTGTCGATATCCAGATGGTTGGTCGGTTCGTCGAGGATCAGAAGGTGCGGGGCGCTCATGGCCACCAGGTTCAAGAGAAGCCGCGCCCGCTCCCCGCCGGACAGATTGGCGACCGTGGTCTCCTGCTTTTCGAAGCCGATCCCGAACTGGGCGAGTTTGGAGCGGCGCTGGGATTCGGCGAGGTCAGGCGTCGCCCGGCGGATTATCTCCATGGGCGTGTCCTCTGGATCCAGGGCCTCGATCTGGTGCTGGTGGAACCATCCGACCTGGATCCGCCGGTCGCGGTGTACATCGCCGTGCATCACCGGGAGCGCTCCGGCGATCATCTTGGCGAAGGTGGATTTACCCGCGCCGTTCACGCCCAGCAGACCAATCCGATCGTCCACGTCCAGTCTCAGATTAAGCCGGCGCAGCACCGGCGCGCCGTCGTAGCCGACGCTGGCGTCCTCCAGCCGTATGAGGGGAGGGGCGAGGGGGCGTTTGGGCGAGGGCAGCAGAAACGGCGCCACCCGCTCTTCCACCGTCATGGCGACAGGTTCGAGTTTGGCCAGGCGCTTCATGCGCGACTGGGCCTGGGCGGCCTTCGACGCCTTGGCCCGGAAGCGATCGACGAAGGCCTGCAGGTGAGCCCGTTCAGCCTCCTGTTTGGCGCGGCCGGCGGCCGCCAGGCGGGCCTTCTCCGCCCGACGACGCTCAAAGTCATCGTAGCCGCCGGTGTAGAAATCGAGCTTTCCCTCCCGCACGTGCAGGATCGAGTCGACGGAGTTGTTCAAAAGCTCACGATCGTGGCTGATGATGATGGCCGTGTGCGGATATTTCTTCAGGCGCGCCTCAAGCCACAGGGCCCCTTCAAGGTCGAGGTAATTGGTGGGCTCGTCCAGGAGGAGGACGTCGGGTTCCGCAAACAGGGCCGCCGCCAGGGCGACGCGCATGCGCCAACCGCCGGAGAACTCGGCCATGGTGCGTTCAAGATCCGACGCCGGGAACCCCAGCCCCGCCAAGATCTCCGCCGCACGCGACGGCGCGCGGTCCGCATCGATCTCAATCAGGCGGCCCCAGATCTCGCCAATGCGTTCGGGTGCCGCCGTCTCCAGCTCCGTCATGAGGGCGTGGCGCTCCACGTCGGCCGCGAGGATGGTGTCTATCAGGGTCACGTCCGTGGCGGGGTGCTCCTGGTCCACGGCGCCCATCCGGGCGTTTCGCGGCATGGAGATGTCCCCGCCGCCCGGGTGAAGTTCGCCCTTGATAAGTTTGAAAAGCGTCGATTTGCCTACGCCGTTGCGGCCCACCAAGCCCACTTTGGATCCTGGCGGAATAGACACGGTGGCGCGGTCGAAGAAGCGCCGGCCCCAGGCGGTGAATTCTAGTTCGTTGATCTGCAGCATGGGGAGCTTTTAAACCGACGTGCGACCTTGGCGGGGCGGGGAGCGGCGGCTATAAGCCCGCGACCCGCGACGGCCAATCCCACATAAAGAAGTAATTCCATGACTGAACGCACATTTTCGATTCTGAAGCCGGACGCGACCCGTCGCAACATCACGGGCAAGATCAACGCCGTGATCGAAGCGGCCGGCCTTCGCATCGTCGCCCAGAAGCGCGTTCACCTCACCGAGGAGCAGGCGAAGGCGTTTTACGCCGTTCATAAGGACCGTCCTTTCTACGGCGAGCTGGTGGCGCAGATGACCGCGGAGCCCGTGGTGGTGCAGGTCCTAGAAGGCGATGAAGCCGTCCAACGCTACCGCGCCGTCATGGGCGCCACCAACCCCGAGCAGGCGGACGAAGGCACCATCCGCAAGCTGTTCGCCCTCTCCATCGGCGAAAATTCCGTGCACGGCTCCGACAGCCTCGAGAACGCAGCCATCGAAATCGCCCAATTCTTCACCGACGCGGAAATCGTCGGCTAAACGCGGCGAGCCCGACGCCTCACGGCGTCGGGCTGAAATCGCGGATCTTGGCCACGGTCCCCGCGTCGAGATGCTGGATAAGGTCGACGACAAGGTCCACCATCCGATCAAAGTCCGCCTTGTCCATCACCCCATTGTGGGCGTGGGTGTAGCGCACCGGGACCACAAGATTCACCGTCGGCACCCCCCCGGCGGTCTTTTGAATCTCTGCGGAATCGTCGCCATAGCCCTGGACCAGGTCCAGCTGCAGGGGAACGCCGATGGCCTTCGCTCGCTCGCGGGTGAGCGCGGTAAGCTTGCGGCTCGGTAAAGCGCTTGAATCGTAGAGAAAAATACCGGGTCCCGCGCCGAGCGCCGCCTGGGTCTCCTCCGGGCTGTGTCCGGGGGTGTCGCCGGCGACGCCGCCTTCGATAGCGAGGCCTACGTCGGGTCTGATCTTGTCGGCGGCGGTCCGGGCGCCGCGCAGGCCAACCTCTTCTTGAACCGTCGCGGCCACATAGAGGCTATTGGGATGTCCCGTGGCCCTGAGGCGGCGGAGCGCCTCCACCACGACCGCGCAGCCCACCCGATCGTCAAAAGCCTTGCCCACATATCGACCCCCGCCGTTGAGGGACTGGAAGGACGAATCTGGCACGACCGGGTCGCCTGGGCCCACGCCCATGGCCTCCGCTTCCGCAGCCGATCGCGCCCCGACGTCCAGAAAGAGGCTGTCCCGGGGAATGACCTTGGCGCGTTCCTCCGCGCTGGCCACATGGATATCGCGGATGCCCGTCACGGCGGTCACCGGCCCCTTGGAGCCGATGATGATCCACCTCTGATCCGGGAGGGCCTGGTCCAGCCACCCGCCCAGCATTTGCATGGTGAGCAACCCATCCTTGGTGGTGCGCCGAACCACGCCCCCCAACTCGTCCATGTGGGCGTCGAGCATGATCTTGGGACCTTGCGACCCCTGGCGGGCGATGACCGAGCCGAGCCCGTCGTATTCGATGCTGTCCGCATTGGGCTGCATCTCGTGCACCATCAGGGCGCGCACCGCCTCTTCAAAGCCCGGGGGGCCGGGCGCGTCGGAGAGGGCCCTCAGGAGGGCTTCGGAGCGGTCGCCCTGCGCCGCCTGTGAGGCCGGCGCCCAAATCAACGCTAACCCTGCGGCCGCGCCCGCTAGCCATCGATACGACCTTCCCCGCATAAACTGATCCTCTTACAAAAAACATCGGGCGGTCCTGAATCGAACCCCCGGCGCCATCCTGGCGCGGCGCGCGCCCGTGGCCAAGGGCGCGGCGCCCCAACAGCCTGGCCTTCGGCGCTTCCGCGCCAAGACGCTTAAGACGCGGGCGGCGCAGCCCTGAGGGAGGTCGCCAAGGCGGCGAGACAGCGGGGAAAGAGCTCGTGTTCGGCCTCGAGCACCCGCGCGGCTAGGGCGTCCTCATCGTCCGAGGGCAGGATCGGCACTCGGGTCTGTCCAAGGATTGGACCCTCATCCACGCCTTCGGTCACGAGATGAACGGTGCACCCGGCCTCCGCATCTCCCGCTGCGAGGGCGCGCGCGTGGGTGTGGAGGCCTGGATATTTGGGCAAGAGGCTGGGATGGATATTCACCATCCGACCCGCCCAGGCCCTGATCATGGAGGGGCTGAGGATCCTCATGTAGCCGGCGAGGGCCACAAGCTCGATGGCTCGCGCCCGAAGGGCGGCGTTGACCTGCGCTTCATGGGCCGGCCGATCGCCCTTAAAGGGCCTGTGATCCAGGGCGAGGGTCTCAACCCCCGCCCTGCGGGCGACCTCGAGGCCCGGGGCGTCGGGGACATTCGAGAACACGAGAACGACCTGCGCCGGAAAAGCCGGATCTTGCGAGGCCTTCAGGAGGGCGTGCAAGTTTGAGCCGCGCCCGGAGATGAAGACCGCGGAGCGCACGCGTTTCATGCGGCGGCGAGCTCGCCCATGATGAAAGCCGCCGCGTCAGCGTTCAGCAGGTCTGAAAGGACCCCCGCGGCCTCGGTCTTGTCCACGATCAGCATGAAGCCGACGCCGCAGTTGAACGTCCGCCGCATTTCCCCTTGCGCGACGCCGCCCGCGCGGGCCAACCATTCAAATACCGGAGGCGGCGCCACCGCCCCCCAATCGATGCGCGGCTCAAGGCCGTCGGCCACGGCCCGGGGCGGATTTTCGATCAATCCCCCGCCGGTGATGTGGGCGCCGCCTTTGACGCGGCCGGCTTTGATGAGGGGCAAGACCCAGGGCACATAGATCCGTGTGGGTTCCAGAAGGGCCTCTCCAAGGGAGCGATGGGGCGCGAAGGGCGCCGGCGCGTCCCAGGGCAAGCCGCTGGTCTTAACGATCCTGCGAATGAGGGAGTATCCGTTGGAGTGGGGGCCGGAGGAGGCGAGGCCAATGAGAACGTCGCCGGCGCGCTGGCGGTCCAGGGCCGGCAAGACCCTGTCGCGCTCTACGGCGCCAAGGGCGAAGCCGGCGAGGTCGTAATCTCCCGCCGCGTACATGCCAGGCATTTCCGCCGTCTCGCCCCCCGCCAGGGCCGCTCCGGCCCTGCGGCAGCCCTCGGCGATACCGGCCACGACGCTCGTGGCGATTTCGACGTCAAGGCGGGCGGTGGCGTAGTAGTCAAGGAACAGAAGCGGCTCCGCTCCTTGGGCCAGGAGATCGTTCACGCACATGGCCACAAGATCGATGCCGACGCCGTCGTGCCGGCCGACGTCCAGGGCGATGCGCAGCTTGGTGCCGACGCCGTCGGTGGTGGCGACCACCAGGGGGTCGGCATAGCCGGCGGCTTTTAAATCAAAGAGCGCGCCGAAGCCCCCCAGGCGCGCCTCCGCGCCAGGGCGCCGGGTGGAGGCGGCGAGGGGTTTGATGGCCTCGACCAGCGCCTCGCCCGCGTCGATGTCCACGCCGGCGCCGGCGTAGGTGAGGCCCTTAGACGGCTCTGACATGAAGATCCTTTGATGCGGACAAGATTTCGCCCTCTTTTCCCGACGGCGAAGCGGGCTATAGCTAGCCCATGACCCCGATCACCGACAACGACGCCCTGGTCGCTTTTTGTCAAAAGCTGGCGTCCGCGCCCTTCATCGCCGTGGATACGGAGTTCATGCGCGAGACCACCTACTGGCCGAAGCTCTGTCTGATCCAGGCCGCCTCCAGCCAAGACGCCGGCGCGATCGACCCCCTTGCCGCCGACCTGGACCTTGGCCCCTTTCTGAGGCTGCTGGCCGATCCCACCATCGTCAAGGTGTTCCACGCTGCGCGCCAAGATGTGGAGATTTTTCATAATCTTGGCCAAATCCCCGCCCCCCTGTTCGATACCCAGGTCGCAGCGATGGCTGCGGGCTACGGCGATCAGGTCGCCTACGACGCCTTGGTTCGCCAGATATTGAAGGCCGACGTGGACAAGTCGAGCCGCTTCACAGACTGGAGCCGCAGGCCCCTGTCGGAAAGCCAACTGACCTACGCCCTGGGCGATGTGACGCATCTCGCCCGGCTTTATCCCAAACTACGAGATCGGCTTGAGCGCGAAGGCCGGTTTTCATGGGTGTCCGAAGAAATGAAGGCCCTCGGCGACCCCGCCGCCTACGACCTTGACCCGGAGAAGTCCTGGCGCAGGCTCAAGCCCAGGAAGTTCGCGCCTAAATATCTAGCGGTCTTCAAGGCGGTCGCGGCATGGCGCGAGCGCACCGCCCAGACGCGCGATCAGCCGCGCGGGCGCATCTTAAAGGATGACGCCATCGACGAGATCGCCACGCAGGCGCCGACCGATGCAGATGGGTTGAACCGGCTGCGCAGTGTCCCGAAGGGTTTCGCGGGGTCAAAATTTGGGCCCGATCTTCTCGAGGCGATCCGCGAGGCCCTGCGCGATCCGGAGGGCTACGCGCCCGTCATTGAGCGCGGGCCGCCCCCCGTTCAGGGGCAAGGCGCGGTGGTGGAGCTCCTCAAGGTCTTGTTGAAGGCCCGCTCCGAAGATGCGGGCGTGGCGTCAAAGCTTATCGCAACCGTCTCGGATCTGGAGAAAATCGCCATGGACGATAAGGCGGAAAGTCCTGTGCTCACGGGTTGGCGGCGTGAGGTGTTCGGCGCAGATGCCCTACGCCTCAAGCGCGGCGAGTTGGCTCTGGTTCTCGACGGCCCTAAGGTGAAGGTGGTGGAGGCGCCTCGAGCCGCCGGCGGCGTCAGCGCAGCCTGACCTTCAGCCCAACCCCCAGGGCTGAGGCCAACTGGGCGGCCCGCTTGTTGATCTGTTCGCCCAGGAGCATGTCGGCGGAGCGGGATTTCACCGTCAGGACGAGCTCTCCCTTGTCCAGGGTCAGCAGCGATCCTTCCAAGAGCACCGGACTACGGCCGGAGAGATCGTATCCGAGACGCATGGCCGCGCCGAGGGCGCGGGCCCGCGCCAGGAGTTCAGTATCGAGGAGCCGCCCGATGAGAGCCGGTTCAGGGTTGGTGGAGAGGGCGGTGTAGCGATTGAAGGCGGCGATGGCGAGAAAGGCCCGCTCCTGGTGGGACTGACCCGCAATCGGCGCTCTTAAGACGAGATCGAAGGCCAGGTCGGCGCGGTGGTCGGGATGGAGGTGCGCCCCAAGGGTCGCAAGGCGGCAGGCTGCGGCGAGGAGCACCGGCGCGCGATCCTCCGCGACGAGGGGCGGCAGGACGCTCCAGAGGGGTTTCAGCCACGCTTCGAGGGCGGGTCCAAAGCGCTCTGAACTTGTGTCACGGGCGGCGAGGGTGGCGCATCCCTCCACCAAAGGGTCCCGTTCGCGCACCTCCGCCGACATGGACTCCATAACCAGGCCCTCGCGGACCCCATAGGCGGAAACGGCCATTTTCTTCACGCCCAGGGCCTGGATCAGGGTGTGCAGGACGACGGCCGCCACGGGCAGGGTTTCAGCCCTCTTTTTTGAGAGCCCCGGGATCCGGTCGAGGGAGCCTTTGGATTGACGCGCGATGAAGCGCGCAAGATCCACGGCGTCTGCCCCGGAGATCTCGTATTGATGCACCACATGGAGCGGGTAGCCCGCAATGGTCATGTGCACGAGGGCGAGGTTGCGCCAGGCGCCGCCCACTGCATGAAAGGTCTCGGTCTGAAACTGTGCGGCGAACGGGTCGATCACACCGCGACAGGCGGTTTCCAGGGCCTCCGCGTCAAATCCCCGGGGCGATTGAAGGGCGAAAGGGCCAAGTGGAAGGGTCACGCCTCCAGCCGGCGCCCCTGCGGCAAGACGAATGAGTTCCAAACTGGAGCCGCCGAGGTCGCCGACGACGCCGTTCGCTCGCGGACTGCCGGCGACGACCCCGAGGGCCGCCAAGCGCGCTTCGTCGGCGCCGGACAAGACCCTAAGCTCGAAGCCGGTCTCTGTCTGGACCCGGGCGATAAAGTCCAACCGGTCGCTGGCTTCGCGAACCGCCGCTGTGGCGGCGGTGAAGATCTCGTCGGGCCCAATGCCGTCGAGAACGGCGCGGAACCGCCGCAGGGCGCCGAGGGCGGCGGCGATACCTTCCGGCGATAGCCGCCCCGTTCGTGACAAATCTCGCCCAAGGCCGGCGAGGACCTTTTCGTTGAACACGGTCCAGATGGCCCGACCGTCCACATGGTAGACCACGAGACGAATGGAGTTTGAGCCGACGTCAAGAACAGCGACGTCCCGGACTGACCGCATATTACCGCCGAGCACCCACGTGATCGAAAGCGCGAGGAAGGGTTTTAACGCCCCGGCCCCGCCCAGACAGGCTTGGATTGGTCATGAAGTAATCGTGCGCGCAAAAGGGCTTTTTGACGCCGGCGAGGTCGAAACGCCGGTAGGAGCCGTCGGCCTCGAGGTACCAGCTCTGAGCCTCATCGTTCAGGTTGGCCACCATGATCTGGTTCAGGACCTGCTGATGGACCGTGGGGTTCTCCACCGGGACGAGGGATTCGACCCTTCGGTCGAGGTTTCGAGGCATCCAGTCGGCGGAGGAGATGTAGACCCGGGTCTCAGGGCTTGGCATCGGATGCCCGTCCGCGAAGCAGACAATGCGCGCGTGTTCGAGGAAACGGCCGACAATAGATTTCACGTGGATGTTTTCTGAGAGCCCCGGCACGCCAGGCCGCAGACAGCAGATCCCGCGGATCACGAGGTCGATGTGCACGCCGGCCTGGCTGGCCCGGTAGAGGGCGTCGATGACTTCAGGGTCCACCAAGGCGTTGAGTTTGGCCCAGATCCCGCTCGGTTTGCCTTTGCGCGCGTTGTCCACCTCTCGGGCGATGGAGGTTAGGAGCATGGGCTTGAGGCTGACGGGGGAGAAGGCCAGCTTCTCCAGGGCCTCAGGCTTGGCATAGCCGGTGATGAAGTTGAACACCCGCGCCGAGTCTCGACCAAAGGCGGGCTCGCACGTGAAAAGGGAAAGGTCCGTGTAAACCTTTGCTGTGACCGGGTGGTAGTTGCCGGTCCCAAAGTGGCAGTAGGTCTTCAGCTGATCCCCTTCGCGGCGGACCACGATGGAAAGCTTTGCGTGGGTTTTGTACTCCACAAAGCCGTAGACCACGTGCACGCCGGCCCGCTCCAGGTCCCGCGCCCATTTCAGGTTGGCCGCTTCGTCAAACCTCGCCTTGATCTCGATCAGGGCGGTGACGTTCTTGCCGTTATCCGCCGCCTCGATGAGGGCCGCCACGATGGGACTGTCCTGGCTCGTGCGATAGAGCGTCTGTTTGATGGCGAGGACGTTGGGGTCGTGGGCGGCCTGCCTCAGGAACTGGACGACCACGTCGAAGCTCTCGAACGGATGATGGACGAGGATGTCCTTTTCGCGGATAGCGGCGAAGCAGTCCCCGCCGTGGTCGCGGATCCGTTCGGGAAAGCGAGGCTCGAACGCCTTGAACTTAAGATCTGGCCGATCGTCGGGGATGATCTGACTGAGCTGCGACAGGCCCAGCAGGCCGTTGACGATCATCACGTCTTCGGCGTCGGCGTGCAGATTGCGCACAATGAACTCGCGCAGATCCGTGGGCATGTCGCCGTTGATGAACACCCGAACCACCGATCCCAGGCGGCGCTGACGCAGCATGGCTTCGAACTCGCGAACCAGGTCCTCCGCCTCTTCTTCAAGCTCGACGTCGCTGTCGCGCAGGACCCGAAAAACGCCTTGGGCCTCGACCTCGCAGTCTGGAAATAGGGTTTCGATGAACAGGCCGACCATGTCCTCCAGGGCGAGGAAACGACGGTGCTTCCTGTTCTTCGCATCCTGGATGAGGGGCCAGAACCGGCGCACCTGATTGGGCACCGGCACCAGGGCGTAAAAGACCCGAACATCCGAGCGGCGGCGCAGTTTCAGGGCGAGGGAGAAGGCCTGGTTTGGGATAAAGGGAAAGGGGTGGGCCGGGTCTATGGCCATGGGCGTGAGCACCGGAAAAACCTGGTTCAGGAAAATGGGCGAGAGCCAATCGCGCTCCGCCGGCGTGACTTCGGCCGGCCGCTCAACGATAAGGCCCTCAGCCGCCATCATCACTTTGATCTGACGCCAGATATGCTGTTGGCGCAGCTCAAGGTCGGTGGCCGCCGCCGAAACCTTGGTGAGCTGCTCAGCGGGCGTGAGGCCGTCCTGGCTGACCACGCTGACGCCCTCTCGGACCTGCCCCTGGAGGCCGGCCACGCGGACCATATAGAACTCATCCAGGTTGTTGGCGGAGATGGATAGAAACCGGAGCCGCTCGAGCAAGGGGTGGCGCGGGTTCTCGCTCTCGTCGAGGACCCGCTGGTTGAACGCAAGCCAGGAGAGCTCGCGATTGAAGAAGCGGGACGGCGCGCCAATGAGGGCCTGATCGAGGGGCGTCAGGGGGGTGCTGCCGGCGTCCGGCAGGGGCGATGCAGTCGTTATAGGCGCGTCGGTCATCTTCGTTTGGCTCCAGGTGTCACGGCGTGCGACGCAACTCTTTCCAAGGGCCGCCGGCCTTGACCGCCATCACGGACGCGGAGCCCCAGGATCGTCTTCGGTTTCGTCCTGCAGGATTTGACGCGCGAGAACGCGCGACACGGGCCTGCCTTCGGCGGACGCTGCTTCATCCAAGGCCTTCACAATGGCCCGGGCCGCCGCGGCCGAACGCTCGATGCGCCGGACGAGATAGGCCAGAAGATCCGCCGGCGGGCGAATATTTCTGTCTTCGAACAGCTTGATCAAAAGGCCCCTGAGGACGGCGTCGTCCGGCTCTCCAAGCTCGACGACGGGCAGGGCGTTGAGGCGTGAACGCAGATCCGGAACGTCCACCGTCCATTGATTGGGCGGCGTCTCGCCCGTCAGGAGGAGACAGCAGTCGGGGCGAGAAGCGGTGTTGAGGAGGTGGAAGAACCCTTCTCCATGGTCGGCTGCGTCTGCGTCATCGACCACCGCCGCGCCGGACGACCAGGCCCATTCCGCCGTCGCCGTCGGCGGCGGGGACAGAACGCGGGCCCGCGTGCGGGCCGCCCACGCCATGGCGAGATGGGTTTTGCCCCCGCCCTTCGGACCGATCAAGGCCAGGGCGCCGGAACCGTGGGGCGGCCAGCCGTCGATCATGCGAACCGCATCGCGATTACAATCGGAAACGATGAATCGCTCACGGCTGAAGTTCGCCTCGCGCTCGAGCCTTAGGCGAAGCTGGCCGGCCAAGTCCATGATCCCGTTGACGTCATGCCCGGTCCTTTAGCACAGGCGAGACGCCGGCGACATCGCCAAGCGCACGCCAAACGCCATCTGCGCCGCCGCTTAGGGTTTTCCGGCGGGGGCGCCTTGCGGCGTCGCCGCCTTGCACTCCTCAGGTTCGCGCGCGCAGAAACGCTTATTCACATCGGTTTGGATCTCCCCGCCAATGTCATGGATCAAGGCGGCCATGGGCGCGGACGCGTCGCTGGTCTTGGCGACGAAGGCCCGGCCGGCGGGACTGTCGTAGAAGGCGACGATGGCGGTCAGTTCAGTCTCGGTGAAGACGCTCGCGTAAATGCGCGCGGACCGCTGGAGGAATTCAGGAACCTTGTCCTTCACGGCGGCCGTCGCCGCCTCAATCATGGCGTCGCGCACCTCATTGGCCTTGGCCTCGCCTCCCGCAGGCGCCGGCATTCGAGACAGTAAATAGCGCGCGATAGTAGGGCCCTCATTGTCAAGAATGCGTTCGGCCTCCGCATCGGCGAGGTAGCGTTGGGCCAAGGCTAGGGCCTTGGGGCTCGGGTCTTGAGGGGTCTGGGCTAGAACCGGCGCCGGAGAGATGGCGAGGACGGACAAAAGAAAAGTGGTGCGACGGATCACGGTCTGACCTTGGGAGACGAGGGGAGGGACGCCAAGCGCCAATAGCCGTCTTGGGCCCCGCCTTGACAAGGGCGTGGTTGCATGCGCCCTTCCGCCGCCCTAATTCGAGGCCCCTGACGCGTCGCCTCCGGACGGCGATGCGAGGCCGGCGCAGCGAGATCTCCATGCACGCTTATCGCTCCCACACTTGCGGCGCACTCCGGGCCAAGGACGCCGGATCGCCCGTGCGCCTGTCCGGATGGATCCATCGTAAGCGAGATCATGGTGGGTTGATGTTCATCGACCTGCGCGACAACTACGGTCTGACGCAGCTGGTCTTATCGCCCGACACGCCGGGCTTCGCCATCGCCGAACGCCTGCGTGCGGAAAGCGTCATTCGAGTGGACGGCGCGGTGGTCGCCCGCGATCCGGCGGCGGTGAACCCGAATCTGGACACCGGCGCGATCGAGGTGCGGGTGGGCGAGCTCGAGGTGCTCTCGGAGGCGGCTGAGTTGCCTTTGCCGGTGTTCGGCGAGCCCGACTATCCCGAAGATCTTCGCCTCAAGCACCGCTACCTGGATCTGCGGCGTGAAACCTTGCACAAGAACATCCTCCTGCGCTCCGCCGTCATCGCCTCCATCCGTCGGCGCATGGTGGAGGGCGGCTTTACGGAATTTCAGACCCCCATCCTGACGGCGTCCTCACCCGAGGGCGCGCGGGATTTTCTCGTTCCGGCGCGGCTGCACCCCGGCCAGTTCTACGCCCTCCCTCAAGCGCCCCAGCAGTTCAAACAGCTCCTGATGGTCTCGGGCTTCGACCGGTATTTCCAGATCGCACCCTGCTTCCGGGACGAGGCGACACGGGCGGATCGGTCTTTGGAGTTCTATCAGCTTGACCTCGAGATGAGCTTCGTCACCCAAGAGGACGTGTTCCAGGCGGTGGAGCCGGTCATGCGCGGCGTCTTCGAGGAATTCGCCGGACCCGACCGCGTCGTAGCTCCGGGGCCCTTCCCGCGCATTCCCTACCGGACCGCCATCGCCAAATACGGCAGTGATAAGCCGGACCTTCGCAATCCCATCGAAATGCAGGACGTCTCCTCCCATTTCCGCGGCGGCGGCTTTGGCGTGTTCGCCTCCATCTTGGCCGCCGACCCCCGAGCGCAGATCTGGGCGGTCCCGGCGCCAGGCGGCGGGTCGCGCGCCTTCTGTGATCGCATGGGCGACTGGGCAAAGGGCGAAGGGCAGCCAGGTCTTGCCTACATTTTCTGGCGAGAGGGCGAGGCCGCCGGCGCGGGTCCAGTCGCCAAGAACCTTGGCGCGGACCGAACCCTGGCCATCGCTCAGTCCCTTGGGCTGAAGGAGGGCGATGCGGTGTTCTTCGTGGCGGGCGATCCTCGGGAAATCTACAAGTTCGCCGGTCTCGCCCGCACCAAGATCGGCTCCGAGCTCGGGCTGATAAAAAAGGGCGTCTTCGCGTTCTGCTGGATCATCGACTTCCCCATGTATGAGTGGAATGAGGAGGAGAAGAAGGTCGACTTCTCCCATAATCCCTTCTCCATGCCTCAGGGCGGCCTTGAGGCGCTGGACACCAAGGATCCCCTCGACATCCTGGCCTACCAGTATGATATCGTCTGCAACGGGACTGAGCTTTCCTCCGGGGCCATCCGGAACCACAAGCCGGAAATCATGATGCGGGCCTTCGAGCTCGCCGGCTACCCTAGGGACCAAGTGGAGGCGGAATTCGGCGGCATGCTGAACGCCTTCCGGTACGGTGCGCCGCCGCACGGCGGCATCGCCCCTGGGATTGACCGCATCGTGATGCTGTTGGCGGGCCAGGACGCCATCCGCGAAGTCATCGCCTTCCCCATGAATCAACAGGGTCAGGACCTTCTGATGAACGCTCCGGCCCCGGCGACGGAGAAGCAGCTAAAGGAGCTGCATTTGCGCACGGCTATCCCCATCAAGGTCTGATCTAGCGCGCGCGGCGCGGCGGCGCTTAAGGTTCGACGCCGCCCCGCCATGCGGTTTTTTGTACCAAGGCGCCTTCGCCCGGGTGACACAAGCCGATGTGAAAGCCCCGCGGAAGGCGAGTGGACGCGTCGCCGCAAGCCTTGGAAAGCTCGGATTGGGTGAGGCCCCTTGCCCCCTCCAAGACAGCCCCGGTGAAGTTGGCGCGGGCCAGATGCGCGCCGCGCAGGTTGACCTTAGTGAGGTAGGCGCCGGTGAAATTGCCCGCCGTCAGGTCCGCCCCCGAAAGGTCCGATCCCGTGAACACGGCGCCGAAGGCGTTCAGCGCCCTCAGGTCTGACCGCTCAAGGGAGGCGTCCTTCACGACGGCGGCGGAGACGTCAGCCTGACGCAGGATCGCGCCTGAGAGGTTGAGGTAGCGCAGGTCGCGGGCGGACAGATCGGCGCGCTCGAGATCGCAGCGGGGGCAGCTCTCCCCGCGCTTTACGTCCTCCACCGCGCGGACGCTTTGCGCCCGGCTCGTCCCTGGGGCGGCCGTGTGCGCCAAAACGGCGGCGATAGTCACGAGCATGAGGCGCGAGCAAGCCATGGGGACACTCCAGACGATGCGCCCCTGTCGTAAGGCGATGTCGTTAAGAGTGCGTTTTCTTTGTTCGTCCCCATGCAGGACAAAGCGCGACCCGAACCGTGGCGGCGCGCCCCTGCGACGCCTGAGACTTCAGGCCTTGTCTCGGCGCGCCGGCTTAGCCGAGGGCGCCGGGCGCCGCCCCGCAACTTTCGCAGACGAACCGACCGCCCGCTCCGTTAATGGCGAAGTCACCACAGGCTGGACAGACGTCCAGGGGCGTCTCGGTCTCGGCCAGGGCGTCCGCCATGCGCCGCACGGGGAGAAAAAGGAGATTGTCCGCCGTCGCGCCGCGGGAAAAGCCCTTGGAAATGAGCTGGGCGGCGGAGAGGGGCGCGGGGCGCTCTCCAGGGTTTTCCTGCGAACCTCGGCCAAGACCGTCTGCGTTCAGGGCTTGGGGATCGTCGCTCGCTAGGTCCTGCCGACCGAGATAGGACACGCCGAGTTCGCGGAAAATATAGTCCAGGATGGAGGTGGCGGAGCGGATGGTGTCATTTCCGCTCACCGCCCCCGCCGGTTCAAATCGAGTAAAGACGAAGGCGTCCACGAACTCCTCGAGGGGAACCCCGTACTGGAGGCCGATGGAGATGGCGATGGCGAAATTGTTCATCAGGCTTCGGAACGCCGCGCCCTCTTTGTGCATGTCGATGAAGATCTCGCCGAGCTCGCCGTCGTCGTACTCTCCGGTGTGCAGGTAAACCTTGTGGCCGCCCACGGCGGCCTTTTGGATATAGCCTTTGCGCCGGTCCGGAAGCTTGCGCCGCGTACGGTCCCGTTCGACGATCCGCTCCACCACCCGGTCCGGTCCCGGACGGGGGGCCTCGGACCGACGTGGTCGCGGCTCCTCCCGCGCAGGCAGGGCGAGAACGGGCGCCGCCCCCGCGGCGCGGTAGGGTTCAACGCCCTCCAACCCCGCGGCAAAGGCGGCGCGGACGGCGTCGATCAGGGCGTCCGGCGTGGCGTTCGTGGCGAGCGGCAGGGGGTGGATTGCGGCCCAGCCGGAGGCGCGGTCTACGGCGGCGGCGATGGCGAGGCGGTCGTCAAGGGCCACGGCGTCGGCCCCGTGGAAGATGCGCGCCTGCTCGTCCGTCAAACCGGGGGTCCCCTCGAGGGTCTGCGCGCCGAAAATGGCCGCGGCGGCGGCCTTGCGGTCGGCGGCGGAGACGCCGGCGGCGGCGAGGGCGTCGAAGCCGGCAGCGTCGGGATCCGCGCCCAGGACGTCCCTGACAAACCCTGCGCCTAGGACCTGGGGGCTGAAGGCCGCCTCGAGGGAAGCGGCGACGGCGAGCGCGCCCTCGGCGAGACCGATCTCGTGGTCAGTAAAGCCCAGGGCGCGCAAGGCCTCAGGGTTCACGCCCGGAGCGCCGGCGAGGGTGTGCAGACCAAGGGCGTGGCGCCGGGCGTCCGCCCCTGAGACGCCGAGGCGGTCTAAGCCAAGGAGCGCGGGCGCCTTTACGACCGGAAACACCACCCCATCGGCGGTTTCAGCCCGTCCAATGGGGCCCGCCCACGGCGATGCGCCCAGGGAAAGCCCGCCGAGCATGAGCCCAGCCTCCCGCGGCGCCCATCCTTCGAGGTCCGTCGCCGACCCCGGCCACGCGGCCCTCGCGGCCACAACCCCAGCCCTGGCCGCGGTCACCGCGGCGTCGACGAACCGGAGGGCGGGGGCTGACCCGAAACGCAGGGCTTGGGCGATGAAGCACTCATGCAGTCCTGCAAGGCCAAGGACGGCGCGCCCTTCACCCCCCTCGGGGCGTTGCAGCGCCGCGGCCGTGGCCGCAACCGCGGCGAGGGCCGTCAACGCCCCTGCGTCCAACCCCTCTGGGGCGAGGAAATGGAAAAGGTTCAGGACCAGGCCGGCCATGCACGGCGCCGACGGCGCAGCCCGGCGCTCCAAAACCACCCGACCGGTCTCCCAGGCGGCGAGGGCGGCTTCAAGGAGAAGCTCACCGTGTGGATCCTGGCCCGGCGCCACCGGCAGGCGGACGCAAAGGCGTTCCGCACCCTCCGCCATGGGCGCCGCAGGCGGCAGGGGGCGTCCAAGGCGAGCCAGGGCGATGACGTCGAGAACGGCTTGATCGTCGGCGCCAGCATCCCGGGCGCGGTGGACGGCGCGGGCCAGGGCCGGATTGGCGAGGGGATCGGCGCAGTCCGCGGCCGGACCTTCGCAGCGAAGGACGGCCTCGGCGACAGCTTCAAGGCGGGCGTGCAGGCGGCCGGCCGACTGGCGCGCCGCGGCCCGGGCGCGCTCCTTGGCGAGCCACGCCTGGAGCTGGCTCAGTCCTCCCGGCGCGCCGAGGTCGAGGCTCGGGGCGGGATCTTCGGGCCGAACCGGCGCGGCCGCGCCCGCCAGAAAAGCGTCCACTAGGGTGTCTGCGAAGGTCTGAGCTTCAGTCTGGGTCTTGAACCGTCCGCGACGAAGACCGGCCGCCGCAAGCCCGGCCGCGAAGCGCTCGGGGCCGCCGCAGAGGGGCGCCTCAGGCTCGCTGTGCGCAGCAAGGCCCTCCGGAAGGCTCTCGCCCCAGTCAATCCAGCTCTCCACCTGGGCGTCGGGCCAGTGGACCGGCGCGATGACGTCCAAAGGACCATTGGTCCGCTCCAGCGACCGCGGCGCCAGCTCCGGAGCCTCAGATTTCGCCCGCTCCATGACCGCCCGCACTCCGCTCCGCCCGCATTCGGCCTCGGATGACGCTAAGATGCCGACGCCGAAGACGCAAGGTGTAGGGATGGTTCATCCACACCCTACTATATCTAGGGCTCACCTGAGGGCGGACCGCACAGGTGCGGCTGGACGGGGCGGGGCGCGCGCCCTATAGTGATGGGGCCCAGGATTGCGGCGCAGCGAGGCGGTTCAGAGTGCTGAAAACCATATTCACCTGGTGGAACGGGGCCACCCCCGGCGCGCTTTTGACGATTTTCAAACGGGGCCGATTTGTGGGCGAGGACGCCTTCGGCAACCGCTACTACGCCGCCAAAACCATCAGAGACGGCGACGCGGGCCGCCAGCGCCGTTGGGTGCTCTATAAAGGCTACGCTGAACCGTCCAAGGTGCCACCCGATTGGCACGGATGGTTGCATAACACCTTCGTCGATCCGCCCACTGTAGCGCCGTTCAAGATAAGGTCCTGGGAGAAGCCCCATCAGCCCAATCTGACGGGCACCACGCGGGCGTGGCGTCCGGCCGGGTCCATTGCGCGCACCGGCCAGCGTCCCCCAGCCGGGGGCGACTACCAGCCCTGGCGTCCGGAATAGGGGCCCCGACCGGATGAACCGATCGGACCAATGGGCGGAGACAGGCGTCGGCGCCGTCGTCATTCTAGCCGCCGCCCTGTTCCTTTTTTACGCCCTAAGCCATGGCGGCGGCTTGGGCCGCTCAGCCGGCTATGAGCTCATCGCCCGGTTCGGCCAGGTCGGCTCCCTCGCGCCGGGCGCTGATGTCCGCGTCGCCGGCGTCAAGGTCGGCGCCGTGTCCCGGATCGATCTCGACCCAAAAACCTTTCAGGCCGAGGCTCATCTTGTGGTGGACCGCCAGGTGCAGCTGCCGAGCGATTCCACGGCGAAGATTACGTCCGATAGCCTTCTGGGCGGCCAACATGTAGCCATTGAACCCGGAGGAGCCGCCGACGTGCTGAAGCCTGGGGCGCAGTTTGAGAATACGCAGGGGGCGGTGGACCTGTTCGGCCTGATCGGCCAGGTCTTGCGCCCACAGGGCGCGGCGGCGACGCCGGCCGCAGGGTCCGCGTCGCCCTCGGCCAACCCCTAGCCGTGCGGGCCGCGCGCCCCGTCGTCTGCGGGCTCGTCCTCGCCGCCATGCTCGCCGGCGCCGCGCCGGCTCAGGTCGCGCCTGCGCTCGGCCCTACGGCGCCGCCTCAACCCCCGCCCGCACCCCCTGCGCAATCCTCCCAGGGCGGCGTCGTCTCCGGTCCCCTGGGCTTGCGTCCTGAACCCATCGCGCCACCCGCTCCTGGCGCAACGCCCCCCGCGCCGGACGTTGCGGCGCTTCAGAGGCCTGTCCCTGCGCCGCCCCAAAGGGTGGCGGCGCCCGCGCCGCGGCCGCCGGCCGAGCCTTTGAAGCGTCCACGCTATGCGTCGGCTATTCTGCAAGGCGTGGATAAGATCACCGCTGAGACCCTACGGTTTGAAGCCAAGGTGGGTGAACCCGTGCGCTACAAGGGGCTTATCCTCACGGTGCACGCCTGCGAAACGGCGGCGGCCGATGAAGATGCTCCGGAGGCGGCGGCGCATCTTGAGGTTCAGTCGCAGCCGGAAATTCTCGCAGGGGGTTCAGCCCCTCCGCCGCGTCTGGTCTATCGGGGGTGGATGTTCGCATCCTCCCCGACGCTTCATCCCTTCGAACACCCGGTTTATGATCTCTGGCTGATCGCCTGTAGGACCGACGGCCCAGCCGCTCCAGGCTCAAGCCGATAGAAATCGCCGTTCTGCTCCAGGGCCTCGCCCAGGCGGCGCCGGTACTCCCGGCGGGGGATCTCGATGGCGCCGAACTGAGCCAAGTGATCGGTCATGAACTGGGTGTCAAGGAGGCGGTAGGCTCCCACAAGGAGGCGCGCCACGAGGTGCGTCAGGGCCACTTTGGAGGCGTCCCTCTCCTGGGAGAACATGCTCTCGCCGAAGAAAGCGCCGCCGAGGGACACGCCATAGAGGCCGCCCACCAGCCTGTCCTCGCGCCAGCATTCCACGCTGTGCGCCTGTCCGCGGGCGAAAAGAGCGCCGTAGAGGGCTTCGATCCCCCAACTGATCCAAGTGTCTTCCCGCCCCGGCGCCGGGGCGGCGCAGGCGCGAACCACGTCCAGAAACGCCGTATCGACCCTGACCTCGAACCGTTCGCTGCGCACGGTGCGTCCCAGACGCCGGGAGACGCGGAACGCCTCCAGGGGCAGCACGCCCCTCATCTCAGGGTCGATGAGCCGAACGAAGGGGTCGTCCCGGCGTTCGGCCATGGGAAAGACCCCTTCGGCGTAACAGGCGATCAGCTCGTCCGGGCCGAAGGGCACGCCGCTCACCCCTGGTTCGCCATCCACCGCTCAAGCCAGTGGATGTCGTAGCGCCCGGCGCGAATGTCGGGGTCCTTTAGGAGGTCCTGGAACAGGGGGATGGTGGTCTCGATCCCGCCCACCACCATCTCGCCAAGGGAGCGCTGCATGCGCGAAATCGCTTCCTGACGGTCGCGTCCGTGGACGATGAGCTTCCCCGCCAGGCTGTCGTAATAGGGGGGGATGGAATATCCGGCGTAGAGGGCCGAATCTAGGCGGACCCCGAGGCCGCCTGGGGCGTGAAAGTCCGTCACCAGCCCTGGGGAGGGGGTGAAGGTCCGCGGATTCTCGGCATTGATCCGGCACTCGATGGCGTGCCCCTCGAAACGAACCTGCGCCTGAGTGAAGGAGAGGGGCAGGCCCGCGGCGATGCGGATCTGTTCGCGAACCAAATCGATGCCCGTGATGGCTTCGGTTACGGGGTGCTCCACCTGAAGGCGCGTGTTCATCTCGATGAAGAAGAACTCGCCGTCCTCATACAGGAACTCGATGGTTCCCACACCGAGGTAACCGATGGCGCTGATGGCGTCAGTGACGATGCGTCCGATCCTCGTGCGCTCTTCGGGCGTGATGGCTGGGGAGGGGGCCTCTTCGAGGACCTTCTGATGGCGGCGTTGCAGGGAACAGTCCCGTTCGCCGAGATGGACCACCGTGCCGAATTGGTCAGCGATGACTTGGATTTCGATATGCCGGGGTTTCTGGAGATAGCGCTCCATATAGACCGCGCCGTCGCCGAAGGCGGCCTTGGCCTCGGTTTGGGCGGTTCTCACCGCCTCCTCCAACTGGTCCGGGGACTTGGCGACCTTCATCCCCCGGCCTCCGCCGCCCGCCGCCGCCTTGATGAGGACGGGGAAACCGATGGTGTCTGCGGCGGCGATGGCCGCGTCGATGGTGTCGACGCCGCCGTCCGACCCAGGCACAACGGGGATCCCCGCCGCTTTGGCCGTCCTCTTGGCGCTGATCTTGTCACCCATGATGCGGATGTGCTCCGCCCGCGGCCCGATGAATGTGAGGCCATGGGCCGTGACGATCTCCGCGAACCGGGCGTTCTCCGATAAAAAGCCGTAGCCGGGGTGGATAGCCTGGGCGCCGGTGATTTCCGCCGCGGAGATGATCGCGGGGATGTTGAGGTAGCTTTTGGCCGCCGCTGCGGGGCCGATGCATACGCTCTCGTCGGCCAGGCGAACGTGCATGGCCCCGGCGTCCGCTTCGGAGTGTACGGCCACGGTGGCGATGCCCATCTCCTTACAGGCCCGATGGACGCGCAGGGCGATTTCCCCGCGGTTGGCGATAAGGATCTTCTCAAACACCGGGCTACTCGAGCACGACGAGGGGGGCGCCGTACTCCACCGGCTCGTTGTCCTCCACAAGGATTTCGCTCACCACGCCCGATCTCGGCGCAGGGATGGGGTTCATGGTCTTCATGGCCTCGACGATCATGAGGGTCTGTCCCTCCTCGACCCGGTCGCCAGCTTTGACGAAAGCCGGCGCTCCGGGTTGAGCCTGGAGGTAGACCGTCCCCACCATGGGCGACTTAACAAGGTCGCCTCGGCGCGGCTGCACCAGTTCAGGCGTCGGCGGTGCGAGGCTGGACGTCGGCGCCGGCGCCGCTGCGGCGGGTGCATAGGGGACGGTGGCGTAGCCGGACGGGGCGGGCGCCGCGAGGGGCGCGGCCACGGCGCGGACGACGCGAATGCGCAGGTCGCCCCGTTCGACTTCGATCTCCGAGAGCCCCGTATCCTTGAGGATTGAGGCCAGTTTGCGCACGAGGCGCGTATCAATGGAGTCCGCGTGCGGCTCCAGGGCGTCGGCTGCGTTTTTTGTTATTGCCATGCGTCTTCCTAAAAGTTCCTAGCCGGCGATTTTAGCCGCGGACCCAGCCAGATGGGCGGCGGCCTCGAGGGCCAACTCGTAGCTCATGGGGCCAAAGCCGGAGACGACCCCGCGGGCCGCCTGGGACACCATGCTGACATGCCGGAAGGCCTCCCTAGCCCCCGGATTGGAGAGGTGACATTCCACCACCGGCGTGTCCATCGCCTTGATGGCGTCATAGAGGGCGATGGAGCGATGCCCGTAGGCGGCTGGGTTGAGGACAACGGCGCACGCGCCGTCGGCGGCCTCGTTCAGCCAATCGACCAGCTCGCCTTCGTGGTTGGATTGGCGAAACTCGATGACCAACCCCAGGGACGCCGCGCGGCGCTCGCAGCGCTGGCGGATGTCCTCGAGGGTCTCGTATCCATAGATTTGCGGCTCGCGCGCCCCAAGCCGGCTGAGATTAGGGCCGTTCAGCACGAAAATCGGTTTAGACATGACCCCCCGCCGGCTAAAGAGGGCGGACTTGTATCTCCGCCGCCGGAGCGTCACAAGCCGCTCGGTGGATTGGCGCTCGGAGCGATGCGGACATGCGTTTGGTGGTGAACGGGGAGGAGCGGGAGTTTAAGGCCGTCCATCTGGCGGACCTTGTCGCTCTTCTCGGCCTTGACGTGCGCAAGGTGGCGGTGGAGCGGAACCTCGAAATTGTGCCCCGGTCGCTCTACGCCCAGACGCGCCTCGCACACGGCGATCGCCTTGAGATCGTTCATTTTATCGGAGGCGGATGATGAACGCGCCTATGGCTTCGACCCCGGCCGCCGAGCTTGGCGCTGATCAATGGAGGGTGGCGGGAAAGACCTTCACCTCCCGCTTGATCATCGGCACGGGCAAGTATCCGGACTACGCGGTGAACGCGGCCGCCGCTGAAGCGGCGGGAGCCGAAATCGTCACTGTCGCCGTTCGCCGGGTGAACCTCTCCGATCCCAGCAAGCCCATGCTGGTGGATTTTCTGAGCCCCGAGAAGTTCACTTTTCTGCCCAACACCGCAGGCTGCTTCACCGGCGAGGAGGCCGTGCGCACCCTCAGGCTCGCGCGGGAGGCGGGCGGATGGTCCCTGGTGAAGCTCGAAGTCCTGTCCAACACCGTCCACCTCTATCCGGACATGGAAGAGACGTTGCGCGCCCTCAAGCTCCTCGTAGCGGACGGATTCGACGTCATGGTTTATGCGACGGACGACGTCGTCTACGCCAAGCGCCTGGAGGAGGCTGGCGCCGCGGCGATCATGCCGGCGGCCGCCCCCATCGGGTCAGGTCTCGGCGTTCAAAATCGCGTGAACATTCGCCTTATCGTAGAGCAGGCGAAAATTCCCGTCCTTGTGGATGCCGGCGTCGGCACGGCGTCGGACGCGACCATCGCCATGGAGCTCGGCTGCGACGCGGTCCTCACCAATACGGCCATCGCTCACGCCAGAGATCCTGTCTTGATGGCCAAGGCCATGCGCCATGCCGTCATCGCTGGACGCGACGCCTATCTGGCCGGGCGCATGCCAAGGCGCCTCTACGCCGACCCGTCCTCACCCCTCGGAGGCCTGATCTAGCCAAGGGCCTGAGCGGCTAAGACCCCGCCTGCGCGGACTTGAGCTTGCTGCGCTCCGCCGCAATGCCCGCCTCTAGGTCGTCGGGGGACCACCCGTCGATGCGCTTGCCGTCGACGATGAAGGCGGGCGTTCCATCCACGCCAATGGCGTGGGCGAGGGCGCGGTTTTCCGACAGATGCTTTTGCGCCGTCGCCTTGGCCTGCGGGGTCTCGGCGGCCGCGAGGTCCACGCCGTTTTCTTTAAAGACCGCCGCGAGGGTGTCGTCATTGAGAGCGGCCTGCTTCATCAGTCCCTGGAACACCTGGAGATAATGGCCCTGCCCGCGGGAGGCGAGCTGACCCTCCGCCGCGCGGCCGGAGATGTCGGACAGGATTGGAAACTCCTTGAACACGAAGCGTACGTCGGGATTGTCATGGATCAGCTTGACCACCTGTTCGGCGGAGGTTTTGCAGTAGGGGCACTTGTAGTCAAAAAATTCGACCACGGTGACGCGCCCGCCGGGATTGGCCACGAAGTCGCCCGGATCGCGCTCAAGGCTGGTCTTGTTCTGGGCGATGCCGGCGCTGGAAGCCTCCGCGGCCTTGGCCTCCTTGTCGGCCTCAAGCTTGGCCATGGCCTCCTCGATCACCTCCGGGTGGCTGAGGAGGTAGGCGCGCACCTTGTCGTCGAACGCCTTGTCGGCGCTTGTGTCCTGGCTGCAGCCGATGGAGGGCAGGCCGAGGGCGGCCGCTGCCAGCAGACAGGGGAAAAGACGGCGAAACAGCATGGATGGGACTATCCTTGAGAGGAAGGGCGGCTTTCGTCCTCTGACGCGACGGCGTCAAGGGGCCGCAGAGGCCGGAGCGGTCAACCTGCGCCGCTGGGAGTGGACATGGCCTGCAGGTCGTCCCGAGACGGATTTGACGTAAGAACGATGTCGGTGGCGCGCCGCCACTCAGGACTGTCGCGCTTGAGGAGCGCGCGCGCGCGCAGGGCGAAGATCCGCGCCTGGGTCATGTCGCCAACGGCGTAATGCGCTTCCGCCGCCGCGAGGCGGGCGTCGCCGCCGTCGCCCTTGGCGTCGTAGGCCTGGGCCATCTGCTCCCAAGCGATGGAATTGTCCTGCTCGAGGGCGAGGGCCTTTTTCAGATGAAAGATCGCCTCGTCGGCGCGCTTGCCGTCCTCCTGGGCCAGGATCGCCTGGGCGAGATTGATCTGCAGGAGCGGCGCGTTGGGTTTAAGCTCCACCGAACGCCTGTGGGCGATTTCCGCCTCGGCGGCGCGCCCTGATTCGAACAGGACCTGGCCCTTCAGTTCCCAAAGATAGGGATTAGCGGGGTAGTCCTTGATGAGCCCGGCGATTTGATCGAGGGCCTTATCCGTCTCGAGCTCCTTGTAGTACGCGATGGCGCGCGCATAGCGGGCGGGGAAGGACCGGTCCGTCTCTTTATAGGTGACGAAGGTCTGCTGCGGCGGCTCGATGAAGCCGAACAGCTTGGCCTTCATGATCTCATATTCCGCAATGGACTGAGGGCTGTCGGGTTTATTCCAGTCGGGCTGCTCCTCGGCGCGGCGCGTCAGCAGCTCCACCCGTTCGGAGGTGATGGGGTGGCTCTGGAAATAGGGAAAGCGCCGCGCCTGATCGAACACCTCCTCGTAGCGGAACGCGTCCAGGAACGAGACCAGACCGCGGGCGGAGATATGCGCCTTGTTCAGATAGGTGATGCCGGCCTGGTCGGCGCGCGCCTCCACCTGGCGGTTATAGCCAAGGGCTCCCAGTTCGCCGAAGTAGCCGGCCGAGGTGGCCAGGGCCGCCCCGGCGCCCGGCGCGCCCGCCGCAGCGGCCAGGACGCCAAGGCCCATGGTCAGCAGGAAGGGAACCATGCCGGCGTGTTCGACCTCACCGGACCGTTCAATGTGCCCGCCGGCGGCGTGGCCGGTTTCGTGGGCCATGACGCCGATGATTTGATTGGGGTTCTGCGTGCGCATGATCAGGTCTGTGGCGATGGCCTCCTCGGACGCGGAGAAGGTCACGGCGTTCATCTCGCCCTGGTAGATATCGAGGTGCATGCGCCTGGGGTCTATGCCCGCGGCGGCGAACACCGGGTCGCATTCGCGGTGCAGGATCTCTTCGATTTCCGTGTCGCGGATCTGGTTGGGCACGCCGCCCTGCGCCGCGACGGTCTGCGCGCGCGCCGCCTCCACCGGCGCCGCGACGCCGCCCAAGGCCATCATTGCCGCCACGGCGGCGCCGCGTAGGCGCGGCCGACAGCGAGACGCGACGGGAAAAGCGCTCATCAGGATCTACGCTCCTCAGCTCCCCCGGGCCCTGGCGTGGGGGACGTAAAACCGCATCGCCCCCCCACCAGTTGTAGCGCGTCACACTAGCCGGCGCCACCATCCGCGACGAGGCTCGGCGGGCGGGGCGGATATTTCAGCCGGATCTCGCTCAAGCGCCCGCGCAGGCTCAGGCACAGGCTCCAGCTCCGGCTCCGCGAGCGTCGCCGGTTCGGCCGCACCCGCCGCCGCCAGCGGCGCTAGAGGCTCCATCGGTAAGGAGGCCTCAAGCGCCTGCGTCGTCGTGTCGGCGGGGACGACTTTCTTGGCCCGCGACCGGCGCGGCTTTGCAGTCGGCGCCGGCGCTTCGGTCCCGAGGGTCTCGGCCGCAGGGGCGTAGAGGGTCGGCTCCGGCGCCGACGCGGCGACCAGGGCCTCGGAAACGCCCTCCAGGACGGCGACCGCCGCAGGCGCGTCCTCCGCCGCGGCCGCAGGCGCGGTCTCGCCGGTCGCTACGACCGCGCCGTCTTCCGCAACGGCTTCGGCGCGGGTGCGTCGGCGCGAGCGGGGACGTTTGCGCTCCTGAGGCGCCGCCTCCTCGGCGGGGAGAGGAGCGGTGGGCTGAGGCGCCGCAGACTCTTCGGCGGCGGCGGCGGCGGCGTCGGCCTCCGGCTGCGGGCTGACAAGCGCCTCAGCCGGACGGGTATGGGGATCGCGCCAGATATATGGGTCGGACGGGCGGTCGTCCGGTCCGCGGGGCTCCCGGGCCGGGACGCTCCAGGCGTAAACGTCGTCGCCGCGCGGCTCTTCCCTGAGCCGACGGCCGCCTCGGCGACCGCGGCGGCGGCGGCGGCGGCGTTGTCCGCCGTCCTCCTCGGCGCCAGGGCGGGCCTCTTCCCCGTCTTCGGCCTCACCGTCGTCAGCCTCTGCGTCTTCATCCTCGCTGACGCTCTGGCCGGCCTCCACAGAGACCCGCGGGCGGTCTTGCAGCTCTTCATCGCGTCGACCGCCACGGCGGCGGCGGCGGCGTCGGCCCCGGCCGTCGGATCCGCCGTCCGCCCCTTGCTCGACGCCGGCTTCAGCGCCAGCCTCTTCAGCCACCGCCTCGCCGACATCCGGCCCTTCGGCGTCTTCCTCATCCAAGTCCTGGGGTGGAATCCAGTCCGCTTCCGGCTCGGCCGCGGGCGCGACCCGTTCCCGCGGCGGGCCCTCCCGCGTCTCCGTGCGCTCGATCTCCACTTCGGCAGCGGCGAGCCGGTCGTCGATGGCGATGGTCACATGCAGGTCGTGGGTCTGGTCGAGGGCGGCGAGGTAGGCCCGTTTCTCGTTCAGAATATAGAGGCCGACCGCGGTGGGGAGGCGCACGGTAATGGCGCCGCCGCCGCCTTTGACGGATTCCATCTCGATGGAGCGGAGGGCCGCCACCGCGCTAGACTCTACAGACCGTACGCGACCCATGCCTTGGCAGTGTTCGCACACGTGGGTCGACCCTTCCAGGACGCCCGTCCGCCGACGCTGACGGCTGATCTCCATCAGGCCGAAGCTGGAGATCTTGCCCATCTGCAGGCGCGCCCGGTCGTCTTTGAGGGCGTCTTTCAGCGCCTTCTCCACGGCCCGGTTGTTCTTAGCCTCGTCCATGTCGATGAAGTCTATGACGATGAGGCCCGCTAGGTCGCGCAGGCGCAGCTGTCGCGCCGCCTCCTCCGCCGCCTCGATGTTGGTCTTCAGGGCCGTGGTCTCAATGTTGCGTTCACGCGTGGAGCGCCCCGAGTTCACGTCGATGGCCACAAGAGCTTCGGTCTGGTTGATGACGAGGTAGCCGCCTGATTTCAGCTGCACCACTGGGGAATGGATCTGGGAGATCTGATCCTCGATGCGGTGCTTCACAAAAAGCGGCGTGGGGTCGCGGTAGTGCACCACCTTCTTCGCCTGGGACGGCATGATCATGCGCATGAAGTCCCGCGCTTCGCGGTATCCTGCGTCGCCTTCGACCTGGATGCTCTCCAGATCCTTGTCGAACATGTCCCGGATAGCCCGTTTGACGAGGTCCTCCTCCTCGTAAATCAGAGCCGGCGCGATGGACTGCAGGGTCTTCTCGCGAATGTCCTCCCAAAGGCGCATGAGGTATTCGTAATCGCGCTTGATCTCGAGCTTCGTGCGCGCGGCCCCGGCGGTGCGGATGATTAGCCCCATTCCCGGGGGAACGTCCAAGGACTGAACGGCGGACTTCAGCCGCTTGCGGTCCGTCGCCGAGGTGATCTTGCGGCTAATGCCGCCGCCCCGGGCGGTGTTGGGCATGAGCACGCAGTAACGACCCGCCAAGGACAGGTAGGTGGTGAGGGCCGCGCCCTTGTTGCCGCGCTCTTCCTTGACAACCTGCACCAGCATGATCTGGCGCCGTTTGATCACTTCTTGGATCTTGTAGCGCCGCATGAGGCGACGGCGGCGGCGCTCCACCGCCTCATCCATCTCATCTTCGTCATCGGCGTCCGCGTCGTCTGAGGGGACATGCTGAGCCTCCTCCTCCGCCTCTTCGCGCATGAGCGCTTCGCGGTCGGCGACGGGGATCTGGTAGTAGTCCGGGTGAATTTCGTTGAAGGCCAGGAATCCGTGGCGGTTTCCGCCGTACTCGATGAAAGCCGCCTGCAGCGAGGGCTCGACCCGCGTCACTTTCGCGAGGTAGATGTTTCCTCTAAGTTGTTTGCGGGACTGGCTTTCAAAGTCTAGTTCTTCAATTCGGCTCCCGTCCACCACCACGACACGGGTTTCTTCCGCGTGGGCGGCGTCGATCAACATTCTTTTCGTCATTAAAGTCTCCACGGCGCGCGCCGGGCGTCATGCCCAGGGGCCGGCGATGACCGCTGCGCGGCCGTGATCCGGCGCCGCGCGGCGAAGACCGCGCATTTTCGAGGCGAGGATCAAGGGCGGAGGCGAGGCGGCCCATGGTTTAAAGGTCCTGCGCGCGGCCCGGAACGTTCCGGACGGCGCGAATTCAAAGTGTGCGTGAGCCGCATGGCGGCGACCCGGCGCTGGGCGTTCGTCCGTCCACGTTCAGCGAAGAACGGTCGGAGCGTTACGTCCTTGGGACACTGCAACATCGGCGAAGGAAAGGGAAGGCTGCATCGCCGCAAAAGAAACGCGCCCAATTCGCGGGAAACGGACGTAGTTAAGACTTTGTCTAGAGACACCGCTCATAGGATTGTCCCGATCGCGCCGTCTTGGCGTCCCACCCTGTGTGATCCGCTTGCGACCTTCATCTGCAGTCTTCGCTCTCAAAAGCCGCGCCGGACGCCTTGTGGTGGTCGCCGCGGGCCTCGCCGGCCTCGCCCTGGCGGGCGCGGCCCTGGCCGACGGCCAGGGGGCTGCGGACCTTCTGAAGGTCCGGGTCGGCGGAGACGCGCACCAGGCCCGGGTGGTGATCGAACTCGACCGATCCGCCTCGGGACGCCTGGCGAGCCCGGCAGGCGCCGGCAAGAAGGTGATCCTCGCGCTTCCCCACGTGGAGGCCGCCGGAGACATGGCGGGCCAGGGGGAGGGGCTCGTGAGGGCCTGGAGCGTGGACACCGTCGGCGGTTCGGCCAGGCTTAAGCTGGAGCTGACCCACGACGCGGTGGTCAAGCGCCGCTTTCTCTTGCCTCCGGGCGACGGCATGACCGTTTATCGCTACGTGCTCGATGTGGACGATGGGGCGGCCCCCAAGGTCCCCGTCGCCGCCGCGCCGGCGGCGGCGACCCTGCAGAAGGCCGTCGACGTCGCACCCCTGACGCCCGAGGCGCCTCCATGGGTTCACGCCAAGAAGGTCGTCGTCGTGGACGCCGGCCACGGCGGGCGCGATTCAGGCGCCCTGGGGTCTGACAGCAAGGAGAAGGACGACACCCTGGCCGCCGCGCGCGCCCTGCGCGACCGTCTGGAGCGAACCGGCCGCTACACGGTGGTCATGACCCGGGATACGGACGCCTACATCCCCCTGGAGACGCGGGTGCAGATCGCCCGCCGGGCCAACGCGGATCTTTTCATCTCTCTCCACGCCGATTCGATGGGCGTGGTCGGCGCTGCGACGCGGGGCGCATCGGTCTACACCCTCTCAGATCGGGGCGCTGACCGCACGGCCAAAGGCGTTTTTGAGCGGTCCGACTGGTTCATGAACGTAGACCTTCCCGGTCAGGACAGCGCCACCAAGCGCATCCTTCTGGATCTCACGCAGCGGCAGAACGTCAACCGCTCCTCCACCTTCGCCGAAATTCTCCTAGATCGCTTGTCCGGGGTCACTGATCTGCTCCACCGCAGCCACCGGGACGCCAACCTCATGGTTCTGCTGGCGCCCGACGTGCCCGCGGTCCTGCTGGAAATGGGTTTCATCACCAACCCTGAGGATGAGCGCGCCATGGCCAGCAGCCAACATCGCGCGCGAATGGCCGACGCCGTGGCGGACGCCATCGACCTTTATTTCGCCGACGAGGCGCGCTACGCCCTGCGCTGAGCCGTCTCAGCCCGCCTAGGGCTAGAGGGTGTCTTTCCGCCGCGGGACAGACGCACGAAGCGGCTTGACGCGCCCGGAGGCCGCGTCATTGGTCCTGGCAGATGAAGCGTGTTCCCGTCCACTTCGCCGCCCGCTGGTTGGCCATCGCCGGCGTGGTCGCCCTCAGCGTCGTCGCCGTGGCTGGCTTCTCCCTCGCCATCTACTCCGCCTGGTTGTTCCATGACCTTCCCGACGCGGGGCAACTGGCCGAGTATCGCCCTCCGACATCGACCCGGGTTTACGCCTGGGACGGAACCCTCATCGGGGAATTCGGCCGCGAGCGGCGGATTTTCGTGCCCTACGATCAGATCCCGCCCTTGATGGTGAAGGCGTTCCTCGCCGCGGAGGATCGCAAGTTCTTCGAACACGGGGGCATCGACGTGGAGGGCCTTGGCCGCGCCATGGGCCGCGACGTGTTCAACCTCGCCCGTGGACGCAAGCTGCAGGGGGGCTCCACCATCACCCAGCAGGTGGCCAAGAACGTCCTCCTGAGCAACGATCAAACCTTCGGGCGCAAGATCAAGGAGGCCATCCTCGCCCGCCGGATCGAGCAGACGCTGCCCAAGGAGCGCATCCTTGAGCTCTATCTCAACGAAATCTGGCTTGGCTACCGCTCCTACGGCGTCGCCGCCGCAGCCTTCAACTATTTCGGCAAGCCGCTGAACGAACTTAGTCTCGCTCAGATGGCGTACCTCGCCGCCCTACCCAAGGGACCGGACAACTACCATCCCGTGCGCCACCGCGCCGCGGCCATCGGCCGGCGCAATTGGATCCTTAGCGAAATGGCGGCCATGGGGGCGGTGACCCGCGCGGACGCCGAGGCGGCCATGCGCGAAGATCTGAAGGTGCAGACCGCGCCGGAGCGCACGCACTACAGGGACGCGGACTATTTCCTTGAGGAGACGCGCTTGCGCGCCGCTCAGGCCTTGGGCGCCCGGGCCGACTCGGCGGGCCTCTACATCCGGACCACCCTGGATTCGCGGCTGCAGACGGCGGCGCGCGTGGCCCTCATGCGCGGCCTGGAGGCCTATGACCGCCGACACGGCTGGCGCGGCGCCTTTGGCCATGTGGACCTCAAGCCGGGATGGGAGGCGAAGGCCGCGTCGCAGTCGCCTGCCTCCGAGCGCCGCGCCTGGCGGCCGGCGGCAGTTGACCGGACCTCAGGCGGCGGGGCGCACGTGGTGCTGCCCTCGGGTGGAGCGGGGGACCTCGATCCCAAGGATGTGGCCTGGGCGCGGGCGGGCAAGGGCTTGAGCGTCGGCGATCTGGTGTTTGTCGAGCCTGAGGAGGGGACTAAGCTGTTCGGCCTGCGCCAGGTGCCGGTCGTCAACGGCGCCCTCGTCGCCCTCGAGCCCCGATCCGGACGGGTCCTGGCCCTCGTCGGCGGCTATTCCTTCTCCCTCTCCAAGTTCAACCGCGCCACCCAAGCCGAGCGGCAGCCGGGGTCGTCCTTCAAGCCCTTCGTCTACGCCACGGCCCTGGAGAACGGGTTCACCCCGGCCTCCATCGTCTCCGACGCGCCCGTGTCCCTTCCCGGCGCCAACGGCGCGGTGTGGGAGCCGGAGAACTATAAGCATGAGACCTCAGGACCCGGTCCGATCCGCAACGGCCTCGTCTATTCGCGAAACCTCATGACCCTGCATATCGCCATTAAGGTGGGCATGAAGAAGATCGCCGCCAACGCCGAGCGCTATGGGGTGGCGGACCATATGCAACCCCTCCTGCCCATGGCTCTTGGGGCCGGGGAGACCACGCCCCTCAAGCTTGTGGGCGCCTATGCGGCCTTTCCCAACGGCGGGTTGCGCGTGGAGCCGCATTTGATTGAGGAGGCCCAGGACCGTTCGGGCGCAACCATCCTTCGTGCGGATCACCGGGAGTGTCCAAGGTGCTCGGACCCCTTCACGGGCGGCGAATCGCCCCGCATCCCCCCCGAAGGCGAGAGGGTCATGGATCCCGTCACCGCCTATCAGATCACCCTCATGCTCCAGGGCGTGGTGCAGAACGGTACGGGCGCTGCGGTCTCATCCCTCGGTCGTCCCCTCGCCGGCAAGACGGGGACGACCAATGAATACCGGTCCGCCTGGTTCGTCGGCTACTCGCCCGACCTTGTGGCCGGGGTCTTCGTGGGGTTTGACGACAACCGCTCCCTGGGCGAGGGAGAGACCGGAGCCGTGGCCGCCGTGCCGATCTTCATCGACTTCATGCGCGAGGCTCTCCGGGGCGCGCCGCCCACCGACTTCAAGGCGCCCAAGGACGTGAAATTCATGTTCATCCACGGCCACAGGGAGGCCTTCAAGCCCGGCACGGAGCCTCAGCCGACCGCCGTGGCGGCGGAGGCGGCTGACGCCGTCGCCCCCGGGGAGCCTGGGGGGCCGCCCGGGCTAGCCCTTCCGCCCATCGGCGGCGACCGCCCCTTGGGACCGCCCCAGCAGCCCCCGCCGCCCGCGCCGGCGCCGCCTACGGTTGGGCGTCCGCCGGAGGGGTGGAACGAGTTTTCTTGATCCATGCCGTTGCCAAGGCCTTCGCTCGCGCCTATCACCCGCCGCCTTATTCCTCCCGCGAACTGAGCGAGGCTTAGCATGAGAGCGGATGTCGAGGCTGCCGCAGCCGACATCGAGCAGTCGATCGACTTGCTCAGGAGGCGTCTTTGACTGGGATGCGGCCCTTCGCAAACTCGACGAACTGAACGCCCGCGTCGAGGATCCGACCCTCTGGGACCGGCCGGCCGACGCCCAGGCGGTGACGCGGGAGCGCTCCCGCCTCGCTGCAGCCGTCGAGGCCGTTCAGGCCCTTATCCGTGAGAGGGCCGACGCCCTTGAATTCGCCGAGCTCGCAGAGCTCGAGGGCGACGCCGCCTCCGGCGATGAGGCCGCCGCCATGTTGCGGGGGCTGAAGGAGCGGGCCGCGCGCCTTGAGCTTGAGGCTCTCCTCTCCGGGGAGGCGGACGGCAACGACGCCTATGTGGAGATCAATTCCGGCGCGGGGGGCACGGAGTCGGCGGACTGGGCCCTTATGCTGACCCGGATGTACAGCCGTTGGGCCAACGCCCACGGGATGCAGGTCGACCTTATTGAAGAGACCCCTGGCGAGCAGGCGGGCGTGAAGTCGGCGACACTGCAGATCAAGGGTCAAAACGCCTATGGCTGGCTAAAGACCGAGGCGGGGGTGCACCGGCTGGTTCGTATCTCGCCTTATGACTCCAACGCCCGGCGCCACACCTCCTTCGCCTCGGTCTGGGTCTATCCGGTGGTGGACGACGCCATCGAGATCGAGATCAATCCCGCTGACGTGCGCACGGACACCTACCGCGCGTCCGGAGCTGGCGGGCAGCACATCAACAAGACCGACTCGGCCGTGCGGCTGACCCATATTCCCACCGGCATCGCCGTCGCCTGCCAGGCTGGCCGCTCCCAGCACGCCAACCGCGAAGAGGCGTGGAAGATGCTGCGCGCCCGGCTCTACGAGGCTGAGCTTCAGAAACGTGAAGCGGAGAAGGCGGCTCAAGAAGCGCTTAAGACGGACATCGGCTGGGGACACCAGATCCGCTCCTACGTTCTGCAGCCCTACCAGCTCGTGAAGGATCTTCGCACCGACGTGGAGACCTCCGACACCCAGGGCGTCCTGGACGGGGACCTCGACACCTTCATGGCCGCCTCCCTGAGCCAAAGGGTCGGCGCGGTCCGCAACGAGGCCTAGGCCGCCCAGCGCAGGCCAGCGGAACGGCGTTTAAGAAAAAGTCGCAAAAGCCCCTTCCCTTGCTTCTCTAAAGCGACTAAATCCTCGCTCCTCGCGAAAAATCTGATTCTCCCGAAACGCGATTTTTCGCGCGTGAACGCTCCGAGGCAGGTCCAGCCGCCCTCCGGCCCTGCGAAGGAGCGCCCTCCAAGCCCTCCGGGCTTGGCGGGCTCCGGCGTCCGGCGCTCCTTTGGAGCGGCTTGAGGGTGGACGCATGGATCAATGACGCGCGGAGACCTTCCGCGCCCTTTGGGAAACATAGATGGCGCAATCCTTCACCGGAAAGAAGCGGATCCGTAAGTCTTTCGGCCGCATCCCCGAAGCCGTGCAAATGCCGAACCTTATCGAGGTTCAACGATCGTCCTACGAACAATTTCTTCAGCGCGACGTCCGCAACGGGCCGCGGCGGGACGAGGGGATCGAAGCCGTTTTCAAATCTGTCTTTCCGATCAAGGATTTCAACGAGCGCGCCGTCCTAGAGTACGTCACCTACGAGTTTGAAGACCCAAAGTACGATGTGGAGGAGTGCATACAGCGCGACATGACCTTCGCCGCGCCGCTGAAGGTCAAGCTGCGCCTTATTGTGTTCGAAAACGACGAGGAGACCGGCGCCCGTTCGGTCAAGGACATTAAAGAGCAGGACGTCTACATGGGCGACATTCCGCTCATGACGGACAAAGGCACCTTCATCGTCAACGGCACCGAGCGCGTCATCGTATCCCAGATGCACCGCTCGCCGGGCGTGTTCTTCGACCATGACAAGGGCAAGACCCACGCGTCGGGCAAGCTGCTCTTCGCGGCGCGGGTCATTCCCTATCGGGGATCCTGGCTCGATTTCGAATTCGACGCCAAGGACGTGGTCTATGTGCGCATTGACCGGCGTCGCAAGCTGCCAGCCACCACCTTCATGTACGCCCTGGGCATGGACGGGGAGGAGATCCTCTCCACCTTCTACGACATCACCGGATACGAAAAACGTGAGGGCGGCTGGGCGACGGAATATCGCCCCGACCGTTGGCGCGGCGTGAAGCCCGATTTCCCCCTCATCGATGCCGACACGGGCGAAGAAATCGCGCCCGCGGGCGTGAAGATCTCCGCCCGCCAGGCCAAGAAGTTCCAGGACGGGGGTCTAAAGACATTGCTCCTGGCGCCCGACGCCCTCATCGGACGCTTCCTCGCCCGGGATGCGGTCAATTACGAGACCGGCGAAATCTACGCTGAGGCGGGCGACGAACTGGATTCGGAAGCCATCGCGGTTCTCGAGGCCCAGGGCTTCACCACCATCGACGTCCTTGACATCGACCACGTCACCGTCGGCCCCTACATCCGCAGCACCCTTCGGATCGACAAGAACGCCAATCGTGAGGAGGCTCTGTTCGACATTTACCGGGTCATGCGCCCGGGCGAGCCGCCCACGGTTGAAGCGGCTGAAGCCATGTTCAAAAGCCTCTTCTTCGATTCGGAGCGCTATGACCTCAGCTCCGTGGGTCGCGTGAAGATGAACATGCGCCTCGAGCTCGACTGCCCGGACGACGTGCGCGTCATCCGCAAGGAGGACGTGCTTGAAGTGCTCAAGACCCTTGTGGGCCTTCGCGACGGCCGCGGCGAAATCGACGACATCGATAACCTTGGCAACCGCCGGGTCCGATCCGTGGGCGAGCTTCTGGAGAACCAGTACCGCGTCGGACTTTTGCGGATGGAGCGCGCCATTAAGGAGCGCATGTCTTCGGTGGATATCGACACGGTCATGCCCCATGACCTCATCAACGCCAAACCGGCGGCGGCGGCGGTGCGGGAGTTCTTCGGCTCCTCACAGCTGTCCCAGTTCATGGACCAGACCAACCCGCTGTCGGAAATCACGCACAAGCGGCGTCTTTCCGCCCTCGGGCCTGGGGGCCTGACCCGCGAGCGCGCCGGGTTCGAAGTCCGCGATGTGCACCCGACCCACTACGGGCGCATCTGCCCCATCGAGACGCCGGAAGGCCCGAACATCGGCCTCATCAACTCTTTGGCAACCCATGCCCGGGTGAACAAGTACGGGTTCATTGAGAGCCCCTACCGGCGCATCATCAACGGCAAGGTGACCGAAGAGGTCGTCTACATGTCGGCCATGGAGGAGGCGAAACACTCCATCGCGCAGGCCAACATCAAGATCGAAGGCGGCGCCATCGCTGAAGACCTGGTTCCTGGCCGGGTTTCCGGGGAGCCCACGCTCCTGACCCGGGACGCTGTCGACTTCATGGACGTGTCTCCCAAGCAGGTTGTGTCCGTGGCGGCCGCGCTGATCCCCTTCCTTGAGAACGACGACGCCAACCGGGCGCTCATGGGCGCCAACATGCAACGTCAGGCCGTGCCGCTGGTTCGCTCCGACGCGCCCCTCGTCGGCACGGGGATGGAGGCGGTCGTGGCCCGCGACAGCGGCGCCACGGTGGTCGCTCGCCGCTCGGGCGTCGTCGAACAGATCGACGGCACCCGCATCGTTATCCGCGCGACGGAGGAAACCGATCCGACCAAGCCCGGGGTGGACATCTACCGCCTCTCCAAGTTCCAGCGCTCCAACCAGTCGACCTGCATCAATCAGCGTCCCCTCGTGCGGGTAGGCGACCGGATCAAGGCGGGCGACATCGTCGCCGACGGGCCCTCCACCGAGCTTGGCGAACTGGCCCTCGGCCGCAACGCTCTCGTCGCCTTCATGCCGTGGAACGGCTACAACTTCGAGGACTCGATCCTCATCTCTGAACGCATCGTCTCCGACGACGTCTTCACCTCGATCCATATCGAGGAGTTCGAGGTGATGGCCCGGGACACCAAGCTTGGGCCCGAGGAGATCACCCGGGACATTCCCAACGTCGGCGAGGAGGCCCTGCGCAACCTCGACGAGGCGGGCATTGTCGCCATCGGGGCCGAGGTGATGCCGGGCGACATCCTGGTGGGGAAGGTCACCCCCAAGGGTGAAAGCCCCATGACCCCGGAGGAGAAGCTCCTGCGCGCCATCTTCGGTGAAAAGGCCTCGGACGTGCGCGACACGTCCTTGCGGCTGCCGCCGGGGGTTTCTGGGACCATCGTCGAGGTGCGGGTGTTCAACCGGCATGGCGTGGACAAGGATGAGCGGGCTTTGGCCATTGAACGCGAGGAGATCGAGCGCCTTGGAAAAGACCGCGACGACGAGTTCTCCATCCTGAACCGGAACATTTCCGGCCGTCTGCGCGAAATTCTCATCGGCAAGGTCGCCGTCTCCGGGCCAAAGGGGCTTGGCCGCGGCGAAATCACCGCGGAGAAACTGGCTGAGATCGCTCCGGGCTTGTGGTGGCAAATCGCCCTCGAGGACGAGAAGGCCATGGGCGAGCTCGAAGCCATGCGCAGACAGTTCGACGAGGCGCGCAAGCGGCTTGACCGGCGTTTCGAGGATAAGGTCGACAAGCTCCAGCGGGGCGACGAACTGCCCCCCGGCGTCATGAAGATGGTCAAGGTGTTCGTGGCGGTGAAGCGCAAGCTTCAACCTGGCGACAAGATGGCTGGCCGTCACGGCAATAAGGGCGTCATCTCCCGAATTCTTCCCGTTGAGGACATGCCTCACCTCGAAGACGGCACGGTGGTTGATCTGGTGCTCAATCCCCTGGGCGTGCCCTCGCGGATGAACGTCGGTCAGATCTTTGAGACGCACCTGGGCTGGGCCTCGGCCGGTCTTGGCAAGCAGATCACCCGGCTCCTCGAAGAGTGGCAGGGCGGAGGTCAGCGGGAAGCCCTGACCCAACGGCTACGGGAGATTTACGGACCTGACGAGGAGCTGCCTGACACGGACGAGGAGCTCATTGAGCTGTCCCGCAATCTGGCCAAGGGCGTGCCCATGGCCACCCCGGTGTTCGACGGCGCGCACATCTCCGACATTGAGAACCTTCTCGAGCAGGCTGGCCTCAGTCGCTCGGGTCAGGTCACCCTCTTTGACGGTCAGACGGGGGAGGCGTTCAAGCGTCCGGTGACGGTGGGCTACATCTACATGCTCAAGCTGCACCACCTGGTGGACGACAAGATCCACGCGCGCTCCATCGGACCCTACTCCTTGGTCACGCAGCAGCCCCTGGGCGGAAAGGCCCAGTTCGGCGGTCAGCGGTTCGGCGAGATGGAGGTGTGGGCTCTGGAAGCGTATGGAGCCGCCTACACCTTGCAGGAGATGCTCACGGTAAAGTCCGACGACGTGGCCGGACGGACCAAGGTCTACGAGTCCATCGTGCGAGGCGACGACAGCTTCGAGGCGGGCATTCCGGAGAGCTTCAACGTGCTCGTGAAGGAAATGCGGTCCCTCGGTCTGAACGTGGAGCTGGAGAACTCCTGATCGGCGCGGCGACGTCTAGCCGGCGCGCGAGGGTTCTGGCCCCGTCCTTCGGGACGGGGCCGGTCCTCCCCCGGAGGCGTCAGAGCTCCCGCCGTTCAGGTCCCATTTTTTCGCGGCCGACGCCGCAGAAGGAAATCAGATGAACCAGGAAGTCCTGAACATCTTCAATCCCGTGGTCGCCACGCCGACCTTCGACCAGATCCGCATCTCCCTGGCCAGCCCGGAGAAGATCCGCTCCTGGTCTTTCGGCGAGATCAAGAAGCCGGAAACGATCAACTACCGGACGTTCAAGCCCGAGCGGGACGGATTGTTCTGCGCGCGGATCTTCGGGCCCACGAAGGACTACGAATGCCTTTGCGGCAAGTACAAGCGGATGAAGTATAAGGGCATCATCTGCGAAAAGTGCGGTGTGGAAGTGACCCTTGCGCGGGTCCGCCGCGAGCGTATGGGCCACATTGAACTGGCCTCGCCCGTGGCGCACATCTGGTTCTTGAAGAGCCTGCCGAGCCGCATCGCCATGATGCTCGACATGCCGCTCAAGGACATCGAGCGCGTCCTTTATTTTGAACACTACATCGTCACCGAGCCGGGTCTCACGCCCCTGAAGCTGCATCAGCTTCTGACGGAGGACGACTACCTGCGGGCCCAGGACGAGTACGGAGACGACAGCTTCACCGCCGAGATCGGCGCTGAGGCCATCCAGGGCCTGCTAAAGGCCATCGACCTTGAGAAGGAGGCTGAAAAGCTTCGCGTCGACGTGGTCGAGACCGGCTCGGAAATGAAGCAGAAGAAGTACTCCAAACGCCTCAAGATCATCGAGGCGTTCATGGAAAGCGGCAATCGTCCAGAGTGGATGATCATGACCGTGGTCCCGGTGATCCCGCCGGAGCTTCGGCCCCTGGTTCCTCTCGACGGCGGCCGGTTCGCCACGTCCGACCTCAACGACCTCTATCGCCGGGTGATCAACCGGAACAACCGCCTCAAGCGCCTCATCGAACTGCGCGCGCCTGACATCATCATCCGCAACGAGAAGCGGATGCTGCAGGAATCGGTGGACGCCCTGTTCGACAACGGCCGGCGCGGCCGCGTTATCACCGGCGCCAACAAGCGGCCCCTGAAGTCTCTCGCTGACATGCTCAAGGGCAAGCAGGGCCGGTTCCGTCAGAACCTGCTCGGCAAGCGGGTCGACTACTCCGGCCGCTCGGTGATCGTGGTCGGTCCCGAGCTGAAGCTGCACGAGTGCGGCCTGCCCAAGAAGATGGCCCTAGAGCTCTTCAAGCCATTCATCTACGCGCGTCTGGACGCCAAGGGTCTTTCGGGCACGGTCAAGCAATCTAAGCGCATGGTGGAGCGTGAGCAGCCCCAGGTCTGGGACATTCTCGAGGAGGTCATCCGCGAGCACCCCGTGCTGTTGAACCGCGCGCCCACCCTGCACCGCCTCGGCATCCAGGCGTTCGAGCCCAAGCTTATCGAGGGAAAGGCCATCCAGCTTCACCCCCTGGTTTGCGCGGCCTTCAACGCTGACTTCGACGGCGACCAGATGGCGGTGCACGTGCCCCTGAGCCTTGAGGCTCAGCTGGAGGCGCGGGTGCTCATGATGTCCACCAACAACATCCTCTCGCCCGCCAACGGCCGGCCCATCATTGAGCCGTCCCAGGACATCGTCCTTGGCCTCTACTACCTCTCCATCGCCAAGGACGGTGAGCCGGGCGAGGGGAAGGCCTTCGCGGACCTGGGCGAGATCGAAGCGGCTATGGCCGCCGGCGTCATCACCTTGCACTCCAAGATCAAGGCGCGGTTCCGCGAAGCGGATCCGGACGGCACCAGCCGCACCCGCCTGATTGATACGACGCCGGGACGGATGAAGGTTGCGGCGCTTCTGCCCCAGCACCCCCAGCTGGGCCACCGCCTGATCGAAAAGCCCCTCACCAAGAAGGAGATCGGCAACCTCATCGACCAAGTTTACCGTCACTGCGGGCAGAAGGCGACGGTGATCTTCGCCGACCAGATGATGGGCCTCGGCTTCCGCGAAGCGGTGCGCGCCGGCATCTCCTTCGGCAAGGACGACATCGTCATTCCGGAGCGAAAGAAGGTGCTGGTGGGCGAAACCCGCAAGCTCGTGGAGGAATATGAGCAACAGTATGCGGGCGGCCTCATCACCAAGGGCGAGAAGTACAACAAGGTCGTGGACGCCTGGGCCAAGGCCACCGACCGGGTCGCCGACGAGATGATGGGCGAGATCTCGCAGCGGAAGAAGGGGCCCGACGGCCGTGAGCTCGAGATCAATTCCATCTACATGATGGCCCACTCCGGCGCCCGCGGCTCCCAGGCTCAGATGAAGCAGCTTGGCGGCATGCGCGGCCTCATGGCCAAGCCCTCGG
>Ga0116231_10001965_pt1 | contig 42834 bp, 31 predicted proteins | sample S1TSphgellanicum_2_FD_89695 | JGI IMG/M metagenome (GOLD analysis project Ga0116231, IMG submission 89695) | Host-associated microbial communities from peat moss isolated from Minnesota, USA - S1T2_Fd - Sphagnum magellanicum MG | ecosystem: Host-associated > Plants > Peat moss > Unclassified... | reverse complement strand
GGGGAGGGATGAAATAATAAAGGATGAAAAGTTCATTTCAACTTGGGGAAATTTACACCAAGGAAACTCCTTGTTGAAACACTTTGTGTATTTTAATGTCGGTTTCAAACATGTGGATCCGATAAGGCAGATGAAAGGGGGAGGGATGAAATAATAAAGGATGAAAAGTTCATTTCAACTTGGGGAAATTTACACCAAGGAAACTCCTTGTTGAAACACTTTTTGTATATTTTAATGTTGGTTTCAAACATGTGGATCCGATGAGGCAGATGAAAGGGGGAGGGATGAAATAATAGAAGATGAAAAGTTCATTTCAACTTGGGGAAATTTAAAACATGTGGATCCCATCACTACAACATGTGGTGAACATGTCTTTCCAATGTTGCAAAACGAGAGACGTGGACTACAAGTTTCTATTTTGGGACGCAAACATAAACAGGGATTGATGGACCAGTTTGGTATCCACGCAGCAATAGCCTGGAAGCAAGTATGGTATCCACGCTGCAATAGCCTAGAAGCAAGTAGGAGTTTGCTTTTCATGATTCTGTACTCCAGGTGTGAAGCCTTGATGCCCTCTACATACCATGTACGGAACTTCTCACCGCATGTACACAAGCAACCAACTTGTTTCTCATTGCACAGAAAGTAATCGTTTCAGAGTTTAATGTGTAGGGTTTTTTTTCTCTCTCTCTCTCTCTTGATTAGAGCATCTCCACCGGTGCTCAGTATGTCACGCTGGATAATAAAATTAAATGTCTTAAGTTTAGCTGTTTTTTTTTTGGCAACTCCACCAATGAAACTGCAACTGCATACATGTGGGAACTACTAATAGCAAACCACCTGGACCAATCATTATGATCGACCAATCAGAAATACTGAGCTGCAGTTAGGTCCCATTTTTACACTCTTTTTTGGAGGTGCACAACTGTGTTGCGCCTTTTACCAGCCACTGCAAGCTGCACGAATTTGGTGCAGAAAAACCAATTTCTTGAGCTGAACCGGCACATTTTGACTTTTTCGCATTAATTTTTACTATGTCTGGAGTCACATACTGAGCACCGTTGGAGCTGCTCTTACTACCTGTAAATTATTACACACAAGCGTCCTGGAACTCCACATGAAACATTATGCAAATCCAAATGAAAAACCTACCTTACGTAAATGGAGTGTGTCACATAATAATGGTACATGTTTTGCTGCTTGATTCAAAATTTGGGCTTGCCCAAAACCCTGGCAAGCACCTCACTGAGCACAATGGCATTTGCCCAGCATGTTTCCATAATACAGACTAGCACTTCATTGGAAATAGACAATCAAGAGTAAACAAGGGGAGTGTCATACTCTGGCCTTGACATTTACATTACCAAGTATCTTAAGGCAAAAGAAGAATTATGGAAACTCAAATATTTCACCATAGCAAAAATATAATCTTCAAGAAATCCTCTAATAGAAACCAAAAATCCTTCAAAATATTATAACTCTATAACTAATCTCAAGTTTCAACACAAGCCACAATATCATCTTTTCAAAAATCCTCATATAAAAATAGACCTATAATTACCTAGGGGCCAAAATCCCTTAGGCTACTATATGCTATAATGAATCTAAACAAATATCTAGGCCAGATTTTTTTTTAATATTCTTCTCTGCCTCTATAGGTAGTCTCTTTTATAGATTATAGTCTCTACAGCATTTTCAGAGCAAGTTCAGTGTTAGAAATTACATTGTCCCTTTCTTCGAACCCTCTGCAGAAGTAGAACTCTAAGGCCCACTTCACACCAGGTGTCAAGGCCAATTTTCAACTCAAATCAAGCATTCCTATTGGTGCAAATATTGAAATCAGGCCCAAAGTTCTTTACACTGGGACTCAGGGCTGAAATAGAAAACATCTTTTCAATCTGCCCAAAGTTACGAATAAATACTGAACTTTATGGCCTTGTATTGGCCCCAAAGCTGAAAAAAAGGATACCATCAAATTTGGGAAGCCAATTCCCAACCCTTGGGGCCAATGTTCCAGCATTTAGATTCATTATAGAGTAGAGTAGCTTAAGGGATTTTGGTCCCTAGGTGATTAATAGGTCTATTTTTATAGGAGGATTTTTGAAAGATGATATTTTGGCTTGTGTTGAACCTTGAGATTAGTTATAGAGGTTGTAATCTCTTGAAGGATTTTGGTTTCTTTTTAGAGGAATTTTTGAAGATTATATTTTTGCATGGTGAAAATTATTAGAGTTTTCATAATTCTTCTTTTGCCTTAAGATACTTTTTAATGTAAATGGGAAGGCCAAAGTGTGACACACCCCTTGTTAATATCTGTCATGCTTTTTTTTCCTTGTGATACCTAGAGGGTAGTTGCCGTATACCTGCTATGTATCACAGGAAAATATTAAAAACGACAAGTAGTGTTGAAGGTATTATAGTATCTTCCACACTAATTATATTATTTTCAGAAATTTTGAGACTTTCTATCTATCTATATATATATATATATATATAATTTTTTTCAAAGAACAAAAACTTGTGAAGAAAATTAAAATAATTTAGAATGTTTTATGATTTTTTTTTCTTTTGAAATGGATTCTCAAAAATAAATTATTCAACAAACATGTGTTGAGTCTGCCTTTATACTACAATAGAAACCACTAACTTTCACTACCTACTTATCCAATTACTGATAATAATCACGTAGGTAGGTAGTGTGAGAGGGAAGGAGGGTTTACAGCATAGGACCTATCCTTGGTAGATGTCCAACATCTTATCTATGGGCAGGGCCAGCACGTTTGTGATGCTTTGTTTGTGGTACTCCTCAACTCAGAATCCAATGGAGCCTTTTACACATTTCAAAGAATGGACTTTGGGATCTTAATAACACAGTTATCTATCTGTAAAGTCATCCTGTCTTCACCCTATCTTTGGACCTCCTCCTTTCACACACACACACCCTTGTTTGTTTCAGTGATATCTGCAAAGCAAGGAAATTTTTATTATATCCGGGTTTGAAATGCTGAGACTTTAGCATTTAATGCCCAAGGTTCGAGACTAGGTCATTATTATCCCATCTGTACAGGTAGGAGCAGTGAAAATATATGTAGAGGCAGTGGAGGCGCTCAGGAAAAAGTACTCCTGGACTCCGAGTTCCATTTTTTTTAAGGGTATCTAGGATTTTTGTTCATGGAAAAAAGTATATATGTTTTTTATTATTATTACTATTTAGTGAGCTTGAGCTTGAAAGGTTAGAATTGACTTGTGACTTTTTCTGAGTCCTCTCTGGTACATGAGATGGTTTGAAGCTCAATGGTGCTCCTTGATTTGCATGGGCACTAGCAAATTGAGGGTTTCTATAAAATAATTAAAAGATATGATATTATTTTCCTTTTTGAACACTCAAAATGTGAACATTATAACCTATGATTCTTAGGGTCACCCTCTCCCTCTTACTTTCCCTTTTGCATCCAACTTGCTTGTTTGTTTTTTTCATTTTAGTTGTAATGGTTGGGGAGCAAGAAGTGAAAAATCTTTGAGGTTTTTCCTACATTGTCACGATGGTTGTCATCATAGTGGTCTTCATGGTGCAAATTTCTCGCTCTTTTTGGTTGTCTTTGTTTTTTTCTTTTTCTTTTGTCTTCACATTTTCTTGTAATTATTTTATTTTCATGTTTTTCTTTTTTTCTTTTTTGCAGAACATTGTGGTTTTCATGGCAATCATCTAACACATTGGTAAAGTTCCACATCATGATGGTCATCTTCTTTTTCATCATCAAACATCTTTGCAAATGTTTTCCAAGTTTTCATTGTTGATATATATTTATATGTTTATTAAAATAATTGTGTTTTCATTTTAATTGTCTTTATGGGCTTCATGTTTGGTGCAAAGTGTAGAATATCATCATCATCGTAATGGTCACAATTTAGGTTTCATCTTTGAGTTGTTATAGAATTTTGATTCAATGGTCATCTTCTCATCTTCATCATCTTCTTGATAATTCATCTCCATCATCATTTCCTTTGTTGTTGTTTTTTTTTCGAATGTTTTTTTGTTTATTGAACAATCTAGCACTTGCTAAAACAAGGTAAGTTCTATGCCTTACTAAGAAATTACATGGTACCTTTTTCATCGAATGTTAGGCTATGGGGCATATTTCATTGTGAATGATGGTGTAAGAGTGAATTATTGCAACCTATAGATGTGGTGTGTTGTGTGTCACCCCATTCCACTAAAACATGTTGCCATGATTTTAATGTGGGGGAAAAGTGAAGGGCTTATGAGTTACAACAAAAAAAGGGGTACAAGTGTTTTGAAAAAACATGTCTCTCATGAACAATTAGACCAATATAAAAAAAGGTAGGGTTTTTTTAATTTTTTTATAGAAGGTGTCAAAAATTGGAAGTGGCAAGCAAGTTGCAAAGAAAATGAACATTGCCCCACCTTCTCATATCATAGACTTCTTTTGTAACCAACACCTTCACAACAAAGAAGGCCTTGCACAACATGCATGTTTGGAAGACCGAATGTTATATGTTGCAACAAGTTATCAACCTATGTCTTTTGTTGAAAATGTGTGGCTAAGGTGGTTGGTTTTATGTAAGTGTGTGCAATTTCCATATCAACACCAAAGGGTGATTGAGGTGTTCCCAAATATGTCAGGTTTAGGGTATTTAACAAATTCAAGTTTAGGTTCTAGGGTACCCAAACCATAAATCCATAATTTGTTAGAACTAAATCTAAAATTGAAGTTCGAAATGACCTTTGTCTTGAAACTAGAATTTGAACCTAAACCAATCTATTGAGTATTTTTTAAAACAAGTCCATGTTCTCTAAGTGACAAATATAATTCAAAAAATTAAAATGAAAGTTAAACCCTACTTTTTAAACAAATGACCTTAAATTAGACTAGTTATGCATAGTTAATAATATACAATTTTTTATTTTGAACATTGTGTACTATATGAAAAAACTAATATTATACCAAAATAATTATCTTACATATTGTATGTACAGATACATGGAACCAAATCTTGTCATACAATGGACCAAGCTCCAATTTTTGTGAAATCACTAGAACTAGAGGTTTCATAAATCTAAGGAATTGTTCTCATAACCATATTAAAGATTTTTCAAAAAAGGACAAAAAATCAAAACCTAAAGTAAAAGTCTTTTTCATAATAAAAAACCAAACAAAATTGGACAAAACCAAGAAAAAATGTGTCATCCTTTCCTTTGCTTCTTATGTTACTTGTACTTTGTACTTTGGTTGTCTTTTGTTAATTATGATACCCCAATAAAACCTTTGCTATGATTGTCAACTTCATCAATAGTTCATAAGAACCCACATGTGTGATTATTAGAATTTTTGAAATGCACAAAATGACAAGTGTAGCTATGGAAAACCAACTAAAAGCTTTGTTAGATTCCTTTAGTTTGCTTGGAAAAATAATTACATGTGTCAAAGATGAGGGGTCTAATTAATGCCTTAACTTTTACATTAATTTTCATGGTTTTTTTGTTATGCCTTTCAATTAACATGCATGTTTTATGCATGCCATGCCAAAGGCATCCCAACATGCTACTAATAATGCCAAAGTTTATGTTGGGAAGTTTTTAATTCTAAAACAACTCAATCACCATTAAAAAAGACTATTGCTTGGATTAAAAATATGGAAAGGGGAGGTAATAGTGGGAAAAATATTGTAGAATGTTGAATATGTGATAGTTGAAGATGAAAATTTGTTTTTTGGGCAAATTTTATCAAGTGATGATGTAATCATGTCCAGCTTGAAGAATGAATTGTAATTTTGTATGAACAATTGTTTACATGTGACCAATATGTGACCAATAGAGCCTAAAATCCCATGGGTTTGATGGGTCCAAAACATGCTATGCAATTTCCCCATGTCTTTTTCATGGTTCATCAAGTCTTTAGTATTGTAGGATCATAGATTGAAATAGAATGGACTCTAGTGTTGTCGGTTCATCACTTATCTAAAACAATTTAAGCTAGAGATTGAAAATCCAAATTAGTTAATTTTCATAATAAAAAAAAAACCTAATGCCACATGTTGGGCCTTTGAAGCTTGAAAATATATTTGGTATTTTGACATGTTCGGCAACTTTGATTAAAGAACACTATAAACTAATTGAGGAATAAGATCTCTTTGAAAAGGATTCAAGATTTGATTTCATGTGGCCACGATTGAGATTCCAAATTCTATTTTTTCTTCCAACCAATGTTTTTTTTGTTGGCATTTCTTTTTGTGTAAATGTTTTGTTAAAACAATTGAGCATTAAAGGAAATTTCAAAAAAGATCATGTTTAAAAGTTTCTAAAATATTTAATTGGTGGAACCTTTTAAAAGGATAGTTGATAGAAGCTTTTAAGTGATGTAGTTGGAAAAAACTTTTTAAATGATAATTGATAAAAGCTTTTAAAAAATGTTATTGGCAAAATATTCCATAAGCTTATCTATTATAAGATTATAAAAGGTTTAATTGGTGGAAGGTTCATGGGATAATATAGTAAATGTCTCAAAATCACCATCCTTTGATCTTGCTAATGCAAGTTATAATCTATGTACTCCGCTTCCATGTCAAGTCTAGTTTTGTATCATGTTTTGCTCCATCAATAACAACTTGTAGTTCACGTTCATTGTCAAATTATTCATTTTGACATGTTTGTATTTTTTTTTTCCTCTTCTATTTTTGTTTTGTCCTTGACATATTCCAATTTTGTTCTTATCTTGCCATGTTTGTAGTGTTGGATCTAGATGCCCTAATATGTCAAAATTAAAAACTTGCTTGGTTTTATAATGTAGGATATTTCTTTATCTCACATTTTTTACAATTTCTTGTGGTGAAATGCATAAAACCCATATATGGCCTTAAATGGTCTTTAATTAAAGTTTAATTAAGTGTGGGAAGTCTTTTGTAAATTTTCCTAAGAGTTGTAAGTTTCATGTTGAAATGTTTTGTAAGTTCTATTGGTCAAACATTGGAGGTATTGTCCTCTTTAAGATTTGTTGTCATGCGTAGGGTTCTAGGAGGTCAATTTGGTTTTGTTTTACAAGTCATGTGGTCAAACTACATTCAATTTTTTGTGCTAATTGTTGATGTTTTAGAATCAAATGTTGAAGCTCAGTTTTAATTTTTTGTGGGTCAATCATGTATTGATTTTGTGGCTAAATTTGTCCCTAGATTTTGAAATGATTTGTCAACTATATATGGTTGGATTTGTCCTTGAGTTTTGAGGCGAGTTGTCAATTTTGTGGTTGGATGTGTGGCTAGAGATGTGATTTTTTAAGGTTTGTCAAGTAAATTGTGTTGTCATTTGTCATGTGCAATATTGAAGTCATATGCTAGTTGAGATGAAGTGATGGTCTTTTTGATGTAATGTAATTGTATGGAATTTATAAAAGGTTAGACCCTTCAAATCTTTCAATGTCAAATGTGCTCAAAAGCCCAATTCTAAATAAGTATGTTGCATTTGTGAATGAACATGTAATTGTCTTGGAAGTTAGACTTTCACATTGATAAATTTATAGCTTCATTGTTTTCAAATTGAAACAAATTCAATTTTTAACATGTATTTGGCCTTGTAATTGCAATGACAATTTATTTTTGTTTGTGACAATCTAATTGATAACCCTAAATGTAACCCCTACTAGAACCAAGCCCTTGTCAACAAACCTAGTAAACCTTAATACCCAAAAACCCTTAAATACATGTTTTAATATATTTTCTAAATTTTCAAAACTTTGCATGGAGGTTTTAATAAAGAGCAATTGATGGACCAAAAGTTCCTTAAAACCCATAGAATTGCCCAACACCATTGGGCACTGAGGCTTGTTATGCATATGTCATCATTCCTTCCACACTTTTCCATTCCCACCATTCTCCTTACCAAAGGAGGGCATTGAACTTCTTCCATTGAACTTCTTCCATGACCAACATAGCAATACAAGTTTCATATAAATGTGCAAATTTGCTCATGATCAACTATATTACAACTCCTTGGAAATGTAAAAACTACAATTTACAAAATTTTATTCATCACAAATTAATCAAAACATTATTTCACAATAATTGAACCTACTAACAACTTTTAATATCTAAAACTTTAATGGACATGCTATTTTTTATTTAAAAATTTTAATATTGAAATTTTTACACCTATTTTATATTAATTATAGTTTTATTTTCAAAATATACATAACTCAATTTTTGAACTAATTAACTTTTTTTTTATTCAACAACCAATATATTGCACCCTCCATTTTTACTCACATATTTTATTTTTATTTGTTTTGTAGTGTTCCCCCAAGAACAAAAGTAAAATCATGCATAGTGGAAAGTTATGTGCCTTATTAGCATAGTACTAACTTCAAATTCAAGGAATCATTGATTATTGACCTATATTGCACACATTGTAACTAGCAATGGGTGTTGAAGAATTGACTAGGGGGTTATTCATTTGTGGGATACCTAGTCATCTTTCATTAATTAATTGAAGGTTGCATTAAAAAAGCTTTTTTTAAGGAATCACTTTGATTGACCCATCACAATTGTTTTTGAAACATTGGGCACTCCCAAATAGAAGCACAAGGGTGTTTCCCTTTGGCCCCCCTTTTCTAGTTTATATACATGAAAGTTCAACTTTGGCCAAAGCATATGAGATAAAAAGTGTGGTGTCATTGGGAACAACTTTGGAACACATTGGGAGCTTGAAGGAAAACCCTTTGGAACTTGATGCAAACACATTTGGGAATGAGCCCCATATTCATGAATATGGCTCTTTCAAAAAAAAAACCACCAAAAATTATGAGCACATCCATGAACTAATTAATATGAATCACACTAAGGACCACGTATCATATCAATGATTGTATCAACACTTTTACTTAATAAATAGATCAATGATTGTAATACCCCGCGTACTAATGTGAGCACCAAAGTTCTCAATGTTGCTGAAACCCATCCGTCCTTGCTGTTATTCATATTTGTGCATACAAAATTATCTCAAGACTAGTTTATGAGATGAAAATCCCAGCTATTTGCAACAAATAAATATAATGTGATAGAAGCATAGGTATTCTTGCATAGCTTCTTCACAGTCAAGTAAAGACAAGAGTACAAACCAGTGTTGGGTGGCTCTCAAAGATATGTGACCATCTTTCTCAAAAGAACCAAAAGTCAAGTAAAGACATGAGTACAAACCAGTGTTGGGTGGCTCTCAAAGATATATGACCATCTTTCTCAAAAGAACCAAAAAGATCTGGTACTGATATGTAACCGTAGTCCTTAAACAATCTAAGAACTGATTAAATAACCTTCTATAAACCTGCCAATTTTTTTCTAGTTATTTCATAAACCCTGCCAGTTCTTTGAGTCTTCTTGACAAAACCAGGACCAGAGTTCTTTGATTCTGAAAGTTTTCCCTAAAAAAAAAAAAGAAAGAAAAAAACCAGAGATTCTCTCATTCTTAAACTTTTCAAGAAACCAGAACCAGAGGCTATTAAAAAACAACCACCCAACTCTGGTACAAGCCATGGGTAGGAGATTAACCTTCAATTCAGGGCTTCTTGTGTGTTTTACTCCACCAACAAATGAGTTTGGCACACCCACCCTTGTGGCAAGTTGTGATATTTGCAGAAACCAACATTGAATTTGCCACATTCAGATTTTGCAAAACAGACCTGTTCCAGGAATTGGCAGATCCCCAAAATGCAATTGAAAGTGTGCTTGAAACTCCCAGCAGAAAGTGGCCCTGTCTACTTCATTCCAACCTGAAATAGTCAGAAATCCTTCCAGCTAAAGGAAGGAGTCAATAGCCTACCATGTCAATCTTTGGAGCTTTTCAAACTCCTCATTATGCTCAAACAACAATGCTTGGAATTGCTTGAAGTTCCAGCATCCTGCCAGCCAAAAGACAAGAACATATAGGCACAATGTTTTGAATTGATTTCCACTCAATTGGAGCTACCTATCCCACAGCAAAATTATACAGACAAGCATAAAATGCTTCCACCTCTCCAAAGTTGTGCTCACAGTTCACACTATTTGTAGAATTCATAAGCAACCAGCATCAATTGGCTGTGGAAGAGTATCTCTAACTATAGCGACCCTATTAGCAGAAGCAGTGGTTCAACAGAACTGTGATGCATAACTATGACATCATGCACTTTGATATAAGCAACCCATAGACATAATACATCTGAAACTCCTCTGAATGCAAGCTCCTGATGTTATTCACAAGAAGCAAACTAAGCAACTAAGAGATAGATTGACAGCAAACTAACACACTGATAAAGAATGCACTTGTTGGATGCTACAGAGATCTCAAATAACCCAATTGCCCTCCCAGAGTCAATACAATGTGAAGTCATCAAAATTATTTAACTTAAAAAGGAATGTATTTTACAAGAAAGCTTTCAAAAGCATCATAAATATAGTGGAAATCAAGTGCACATGAATGACAGGCTTGAGAGTCTCATTCCAAATATCAAAGACTTTACTCTACAAATGCACCCCAACTTGGCCACTTGGATCAATGGAGAGAACTCTGTGGTCAGCTGAGTCCCCGTTAGGAGTTGGATTGATGAAGTAGAGCAGGAAGCTGACAAGGGACAAAGGGAGGAAAAGAATACCACAGACTGCTTGAGCTTCCCTTCATGAGTTGGATTCATGAAGTAGAGCAGTAAGCCCCCCACGAGAGGTGGGACAGCCACACCCAGAGGCCTTGAGGATCTCTTGCAACACAAGCAATTCCTTTATTTTTCCAGTAGTCTTGCCCAAGAAAAATACTTCCAGCCATGAATTTTGTTTACATTCACAGAATCACCCCCCACTGTGCTTACCTCCTCTTTATTCCCACCAAATTTGTTGCCTGTAACCTCCTCTATTTCTGAGTCAATATGGAAGTGCCCAGTCTCCTGTTATGTATCTGCACCCAAACAATGTAGTGTGAATTGTGAGAAACCTTAAACATCCATATGGAAAGAATTATGACATATTTTGAGAAACCCCTGACTGAGATGCAACTTGCAACTTTGCAGTATGGTCTTGACCATCATGCACATCTGTATTGTTGGTTGAGGTATTGGTCCCAGACAGTACCATTACTGCCCTGCTTGTTATTTGTCTCAGAGGTCTTCAACTCATTTTCATGTGAATCCTTTGCCTCAGCACCAATACTGTTGCCTGTAGTGTTTGATGATTCATTCACATCAGAACTTCTATCATCTTTCTCCTCTTCAGAATTGTGATCCCACTTTTCACCCTCCGATCCCTGATCAACACCTCCCTTTTCTTCCTCCTTTGTTTCTTGAGAATGCCAAGCACCTTCATCCTTGGTACCTTGTTGAGGTTGGACATCAGGCTTATCTTCCTCCTCCTTGCCGGCTGTAACACTCTCTAGATTCAGTGTGTCTGCCTGTTGCTGGGACACAATGTTCTCATTCTTCTCATCTGTTCCATCTTTTTGCTCGTTGCTTCTCTGATCCTCCTCCTTCCTTTCCTGAGACCTATCCTCCACCTTCTCCATTTCAGTTTCCTTCTCAGGCTCATGATTTCCCTGTTCTTGATAGCCATCACCACCTGTTCTCACCTCTGCAATCTCCTGTGCCTGACTACCCTTTTGCTCTATTACTTCTTTTGAGGTTTGGTGGTTGCTTTCATTGAAATCCTGATCCACCTTGTCTTTCACCTGCATTGATTCAGACTCTTCATTCATGGTCTCTGTTTCTGGTTGTTTCCCCAACTCCAAGCTGTGTCCCTGTTCTGGCTCAGAAGTTGCTGTGGAGTCCTCCTCCCACTTTTTCTCTGCCATGGACTCAGAGTCTTTAGTGCTCTTAGCCCTCAGAGCTGTGTCTTCTCCCAGTACTTCCATGTAGGAAACCTCATTCTCTTTTGCCTTCTCATCCCCATCCATCTCACTCACCAGATTAACCACAGAATCTGATGTTTTTGTCTCAGTCTTTTCTCCACTCTGCTCTGTTGTAATCCCATGTCTAAAACCATGATTGAATTCCAAGTCCTCGTCTCCAGATTCCTTTCTAGATTTCTCCCAATTGTTCCTCTCTTCTTCATTCTTGATATCTTCTAAGTCTATCCCCACATCTTGTTGCAAATCTGCATCTTCTCGTTGCTGATCTGTAGCCAACCAAAACAGAAAGAAACATCAGAACAACATATGTGCAAGCTGCAATCAGCAAAGCAAGTCAATAATCTTGCAAAAGAGAAAGGGGTTGTTATACTCAAAGAAACAGAAGTTCAACTCTGGTCTGTACATTCACTTCTCTGCTGGAATGTTTCCTACAGCTCACATTGGATCTGTCATCCTGGAAGGCCCACCCACATACTTCCAGATTTCTGAAATGAATAGTAAGAAAGACTGTTTGAGAGAAAGTTGGAAAAACCTAGATCACGGTCATCTGGGTCAATGGCTTTCTGTTTGTTTTCAGCAACTTCTGCATCTTGGTCTTCCTCCTCATCCTGCAGGCCACCATCCTCCTCCGCCGCATGCTCTCCAGAATCCAAATCATCCCTGACTGTCTCCTTCTCAGTCCCTACAGTAGAAAAACAATACATTTAGGTTTTTGCTACTCTTCCTCCCTCTCCTGTATGTGATTCAGAAGATATGTTCCCAATAAGTGCAAACATGAAACAGCAAAAAAGACTGGCTTGCACAAACATGAGGCATAAGGATGAAAACCACAAACCAGGATGCACTCAACCATTACTTGTGCAAGTTGCATAGCAGGCAAGGGTTTTATGATCCTCAGCAAACCTATTAACCTTCACACATCCCAGCAAATGTGCAAGGAGAACTAGTTCCTGTTGTGAAGTGTGCCATACCATCATCAACAGCATTGAATGCATTTCCTTCATCTCTTTCTTCATCTGCTGGCTCATCCCTGTCCACTTCCTGCTCCTGCTCCTGCTCCTGCTCTTGCTCCTGTTCCTGCTCTTCCTCTTCCTCCTGCTGCTGCTGCTTAATGACTTGGAGATCGGGCTTCAACTCCTTCCTACCAAAGAGGTCCTCTTTCCTGGAATCCCAAACTGCACCAACATGGTTGTTGGCGGCAGCCACATTATGTGATGTGTTTGCAGGTCTCTGTGAATGGTTAAGTTGGTAAATGACCCATGTCAACACCAGAGTGATCATGGCAATCTGCACCAAATGCTTCACCTTCAAACCCTTGGACTTCTGATGGCGTTGCGATGATGGAAACATTGTGGAGGCCCAGATTGGAGAATACATTGAGCCGAGCTTCACAAACTCCCTTTGCTGCTATCCCCGAAACATCCAAATCCTCTTCTTCACATCTCCAGTCCTTCAGATCCGCCTCTCAAACCCTTATTGGAGAATACATTGAGCTTGCTTCACAACTAACTCCCATTGCTATTATCCCCAAAACATCCAAATCTTCTTCTTCTTCACATCTCCAGTCCTTCTTCAGATCTGCCTCTCAAACCCGTACAAACATTCAGGAAAAATCCAAACCACATTGCTCAAAACAAATGTAACTCTGCATCTTTCTTCCAAGTCAAGAATCATACCAAAACTGCAAAAAATAAATTGCAACCATGTGGGAGAAAGCAGCTTCCAAAGTTCGAATCCACTTTTCTTCAATCATAAAGATCTGATATATAAACCAACTGCTGCGCGCCTTTTTTAGATGCACGAAGACGCTTCCAGCAAAAGCGTCTACCAGCAAGAATTTTTCTGAGCTTGCTACCAGCAAAGCCCCAAAACAAAACCCTAAATCACCCCCCCCCTTTTCCCAAAACCAAAAAGCTTCAGGAAAGATCGAATCTTCTCTAAAACATTTTGCGAAAAAGAGGCAAATCTTTTCTCATGATTGTCTCTCTATTCCTGCAAGCATTCGCGATACCCAAATCTTAACGATTCTGTTCCCGACACTTTCACACAAAATCCCTCGAAAAAGTCCCGAACTACTCACGAAACTCGCTTGCTCGCAGCTACAACAACCGGAAATGCACGTATTCGTGTATATGTACGAATATACACATGCACATACGTATTAGAATACAATTGGATAATATAGAGTATGTACATATATACGTACGTATGCAGAACACAAGGTTAGATACTTGGTTTGTTATTAAACTTTATACGAAGATCTCCACCAACGCTCAGTAAAAGTAAATTCTCACAGCCAAGTGGTAATTACCAACTTCTTTTTCCTCTTCCCCGGGGTTTTTTTGCCCTTTCCTTTCCCCAAAATTTTCCCCTCCTCCCCCCCCCCCCCCCTCCCCCCCCCCTCCCCCCCGCCCCCCCCCCCCCCCTCCTACCTCCCTCACCTCATTTCCCATTCATTCTAATCTCCAAAGCTCAAGAGAGCTCTCAAGCTTGAGTAGCACAGAGCTTCAATTCAAGGAGACACAAGACACAAGGCTTGAAGGTGGAGAGCTTAATGTTGAAGGAATGTGGAGAGGAGAAGGCAAGAAGAGCGCTTCATCCCAAATGTAGAAGCAGAGAAGAAAGGTGAGCTCCCTCCTTTCTTTGCATTTTTTTTCTTCTTTATGGTTTTGGCTTTCTTGAGAAGAAAGGTGAGTTCCTTCCTTTCTTTGCATTTTTTTTTTCTCTATGGTTTTGACTTTCTCTATGTTTTTTTTCTTTTCTTCTATTTCAAAAGAAGAAAACAAGAAAGATAAGCTCCCTCCTTTCTTTGCATTTTTTTTTCTATGTTTTTTTCCATCTACTTCAAAAGAAGAATACAAGACAAATAAGCTCCTTCATTCTTTTGCATTTTTTTTTCTTGTATGGTTTTTTCTTTTATTTTGCTTCAAAAGAAGAAGACAAGAAAGGTAAGCTCCCACCTTTTTTTGCATTTTTTTTCTATTCTTTTTTTTTTCCATCTACTTCAAAAGAAGAATACAAGACAAATAAGCTCCTTCATTTTTTTGCATTTTTTTTTCTTGTATGGTTTTTTCTTTTATTATGCTTCAAAAGAAGAAGACAAGAAAGGTAAGCTCCCACCTTTCTTTGCATTTTTTCTTCTCTATGGTTTTTTTTAATCTCTGTGTTTTCTTTTCTTTTCTTCTACTTCAAAAAAAGAAGACAAGAAAGGTAAGCTCTCTCCTTTCTTTGCATTTTTTTTTCTTCTCTATGGTTTTTTTTTTCTTTTCTTCTACTTCAAAAAAAGAAGATACCATCCACTTTTTCTTTCATTTTTTTGGTTTTGTTTGAAGCAAAAAAAATGATGGCACAAGCGTGTGTCACCTTTTTTTTTCTTTTGTTTTTTATTGTGAATAAGGCGACAACAACAAGCCTACTACTATCACTTAATTTTTGTTTCTTTTTGTTTGAAACGAAGAAGATGATGGCAGCAAGCTTGTTGTTGTCACATTTTTTTTCTACTCTTGTTATTATTTTAAACAAAGCAATGGTAGTAAACTTGTTGTTGTCACCATTTTTTTTCTACTCTTGTTATTATTTTAAACAAAGCAATGGTAGTAAACTTGTTGTTGTCACCATTTTTTTTTCTTCTTTTTACTTGAAGCAAAAATGAGTAACAACAACAAGCTTGTCGTCATTGCCTTTTTTTTCTTCTATTGATGTTGTTACAAAAGAAGTGACAACAGTTGTTGTCACCTTTTTCAAGTGTTTTATTGCAAAGAAGGTAATGGTTTACTAAACTTTAAACCTTTTTTTCTTTTTTTTTTTTTCAGCTTGTTTTTTTTTCTTTTTTTTTGGTCCATTTGTTACGAATAATTGTTAATTATTCATTAAAATTGATAATTAATAATGATCTAGTGGTTTTTTAACTATTTAGGGTTATAATGGTTAAAACAAAGAGACAGAAGAAAGTTGGTGGTGATTTAAAAGTTTAAAAGCAAAATGTTATTTCATCATAATTAGCAATCAAGGAGCAAAATGTTATTCCATTAAAACCAAGAATTGATGAATCAAGCAATCCATGTGGCTTAAAATTGGCAATGGTGGTTGTTTGTAATTCAAATGATGAGATCCCTTCTAATATAGATTTGGAATTTTGATTGAAAAATGTTGGGTTAGATTAGTTTAGAACCTACATACATTGATCAAATGTAGAAAAAAAAATTGTAGAAAAAAAATTTAATTTAATTATACCTACATCTTTTATCATTTGATGGAAAGTGTGAGATATTTTTTTCAAAAAAAAATTATTGCATTACTTGAAAAAGGTTAAAGTTTATAGTAATTATATCTAATTATGTGATCTTATGTTTTGTAATACGTACATTCTGTTGTGTGATTTTTTTATGTCTAAGGTTTTAAGGTTAAGGTTTTTTTATTACAAAGTAGAGACTTATTTATTTATATAGTTTTTGGTGTAGGTTCAGAGCTTGAAATTGACTAAACTTCTTAACCACCGACACCCCCAAGTCCATCTAATATGTCTTGGAAAAACAAAAAATGGATGAAGGTTGGGTTAAAATGGAAGTGGAATGTTAGCATCTTGAGAGATGTCATGGCCATGCAGAGGCGATATGAAAAAAAGGTTATTAATTACATTCGTGCCAAAGCCCAACATGAATGGGATAAAATGGTAATTGTTACAAAACAATGTCTAACATTACCAAAACCAACTTTGGTTAAATTAGCTTCAAAACAATTGTTGCAAATGTTGAATTTTAATGCCTAGGGCATGAGAATCATACTTTGAAATGCAACATCATGAATGGAGAAAGATGAAGATTTACAAGACATGATTTGATCCACCCGTTCTACATATGCACAACAATGGAAAATGACATGGGATGTCAAAAATTGGGATTTAAAGTCCATTAAAGCGTGTCAAACACAAAAGTTGACAATTGTATTGAATTTTCGTGAATTTAAAATGATTCATGGAAGGTAAGAAAAAATAATAATCAAAATTTATTGTTTTTTTATAATTTTGTTTCATCCAAAGTGTGTAAAGGTTTAATTTGGTGATTTTTTGGTGTTTATAGGGTTTAGGGCAAAACAAAGGAAGAGTTTATTACAAATGTAGTTCATGTTGAGATGCAATGCTGCCATTTATACATTGTTTGTCATGTAATAAGGGTTACAAATGTGATAATTGTTTACCGAGTTAAACACGACATTGTAAATAATGATATGGTTTTAGGTTTCCACTTTATATAGTTAGCTAATTCATTTTTTCAACTACCCATTTTTTGAACTTTGGTCCTTTAATATATTATAAAATACCTTTTTTTTTCATTAGGTTCTTTAGCATTTTTTGATCCACCCATTTTTATAGATTTTTTTATCAATATAATATTTTCTTTTAATCACATTAATTTGATGAGTATATGGTTAATATATATATACTAGTGCATGCCATAGGAAAGGGTTCAATGCATTCTCCTTACTTCATTTAGTTTCAAGGGTCTATTCTAATTAAATTTTTATGTCTCATTTTATTTTGTTTTGGCGCAAGTTATGGCTTGTTGGAATTTTGGCGTTTTGTTAAATAATATAAGTATATGTAATACTGGTTTAGCCTGAAATTCTTTAGCTAGTGGAGCAAGAACTACCTTTACAAATGGAGGATTGCATGGACTGTGTTGGTTATATCACATTCAAAATGCAATTTTCATGTCACCAAAAATTCAATTAAAATTTGTGATATTTAAACACCTTTAATGACACCCATGAAAGGGCTAGACATGTTACACAACATCTTGAGCCATTTGCCAACAAATTCAACTTAATTTTCATGGAACCATGGGGAGGCCACTCCCTCCATATTTTAGCAAGCACTTGAAATGAAAAATTATTTTTTGATATGCTAAGAAATAATGATTTTTTAATTTTGATATTGAATTATAAACACCCAACATGCATAAATTGTTTTTAAAAAAAACTCCAATAAATTGAACCCTATATTTTTTTGGGTTTTGTTTAGAATGAAATGGAAGTAACCTCCCCAGCATGGACCCAATGTGGAAGGCTTGACAATCCTCCAAAAAGTGTTTTCAAACATGCATTCATTATTATTATTATTTGAATGTTCAAAGTCTGGAGGAACATTGTATTATGATTTCAAGGACCTGGATTAATTTTCACATAGAAAGAGTACCACCATCAAAAGTTTAAAGTTCATGTTGTGTGCATCATGTGAGGCCATTATGTTAGTACTACAATTACTCTTGAACCTTGTGCATTAAATGCTGAGTTTCAGCATTTCATACTGAGATGTATTAAAATTTCCCTTCTTTGCGGATACCACTGAAAGAGGGGATAGGGAGTGGAAGCAGGCCCAAAGACAAGATGACTTCCTGGATAACTCCAGTACACAGAAAACAAAAGGGGGACCAAAACTGGTTTTGTCACCTAAAAGCATCACTGCACTTCGACCCCTAAAGGACGACCACCCAGGAATATTATATAAATAGATATTATATTTTTAATGTTTTAGATGTAATAATGAAAACTCAAATAATCCCATATGCACATTTTATAATTAATTTGTGTAAGGTTTACACATATCAAAATGAACATTGTGCAATATCTACATCTAATGTATTAATATTCATATAACTTAAATATTTTTAAAATAATACGCACATTTTAATTAATTTATTGACATTGTCATGAAACCAAACATGTAATACTTACATCCTTTCTATTCTAACTTCCATAAAGTCATTTCAAATATGTAATACCTGCATATAGGTCTTATAAATAGTTGTTTTTTACATCCATTACAATACCTGCTTCTAAGTCTTGTAAATAGCAACTGATTTTTTTAACATTCATTGTAATACCCACATATAGGTTTATAAATAATTGTTGATTTTTAACATCTTTTGTAATACCCACATATAGGTTTCCATCATAATATTTATGGGATTCATATGATTTAATAATCTAGTTTAAGTACCAACAAATAATGTCATAATTAAAAAATTACTAAAAAAAATTCAAATAATGTAAATGATTAATTATCATATTTAAAAAATCATTTTTTAAAATATTAATTAATTAATTAATTGGTTGAACCTTCATTATTCAGATAATTAAAATTTAAATCTAAAAATAAAATTAATAAATTGATATTTAATTTATTATATTACTTAATTTTTTTATGTTGATAAGCTATTCAAATCATTATTTTAGATAATCATTCATGATAATTAATTATCATAAAATTAATTTAGGTATATTAAAAGACATATTTTGGGTACCCAAACCATTTATTGGTTATTTTGAAATGACCGTACATGTGAATATTACATTTAGGGTTGATTCTTCATTTAAGGTTGCCTAAATCACATATGGATTATTTGATTATTTCAAAATGAACTTACATGTAGGTATTGTATACAAGCTTTGGTCTTCATTCAAAGGCCACCTAAACTACATATTAGTTATTTCAAAATGACCCAACATGTGGGTATTACATTTAAAGTTGGGTTTGTAACTCAGGTTATCTAAATCATTTATGGGTTATATTGAAATGAATTTGAATATAAGTATTACATTTAGGGCTTTATATTCATATAATTTTTCATTACCTACACACGTACTTACTTTCACCAACTAAAAATTTGACTTTAATTTTTTGAATAATTAAATAAAATTTGTAACAAAACACAAAAGAAAATATGTTTTTTACCATTTGGTAATATCTCCAAGCTAAATTCTTTCATTTTTAAAAAAAAAATATAATGACATTGCATTGTTTTACATATGCTTAAGCCCTACAAATTCCACCCAAAATGCACCCTAAAATTTATTTTAATAATTATAAAATTGTAAAAAAATGTTAATTAATTTATATGTCCCAAACTTTAAACATAATCCATAATTGTAACATTAAGTAGTAAATTTTACATTAAGCCCTAACCCCTTATACCATTAATGTGACCAATTTTACAATATGTTCATTTTTATATATGTTAAATCATATTATAAAGTGAATAAATGATTTTGAAAACGTGAATTTCATGATATATTGGTGGAAAATCAAATATTTAAAAATTAATTTTATGTTTCATGGTTAATGAATTATCACAATATGATACGGATATTACATTTAAACAAAAATGGGTTCGAAAATATTGAACTTTAACAACTATGGAACTTATGGAAACAAAGGATATTCATAATTATGTTATAGATCTAAACAAGTGATAAAATAAAAAAATTAATACGATGAACAAAGTCTGTAGTATAAACTTTAAGCCTTGATATATATGAACTAAAATATTTAGCATTAAATCATAAGTCATAACCCTAAAAATCCAAATAATATTTTGTCATAAGCCCTTTACAACTTTAACTATACAAACCCTAACAAAAAAAGTCTTAGTGATATATGCCCAAAACCCAAGAAATTATGCAAAACATACAAATTATATAATGTAAAAAATTTTTTAAAAAAGAACATTGGAAAAAATTTAGAAACCAAAATTTTAAACATTTAAACTTCAAACATTTACTAACTTGGAAAAAAAAAACCTTAATATATTAAGTAAAATATTTTTAAAAATTAAAAAAATCAAAATAAAATATATATCTCTTACCTTTGTGTGATATCTTTAAGCTAATTTTTTTTCCATTATCTTTGAAAAAGATATAGAATGAAATTGTATTACTTCACATATATCTAAACCCTAAAAATTTCCCCCAAATTTAGCTTAGTTTAGGTTAATTACTATATATTTGTGAAAAACTTGCTAATTAATTTATGTGTCCCAACCTTAAATTTAAACCATAATTCAATAATACATACTTATAATAATTACATGAAAAGATGTATTGTAATATCCATTCCATAAAAAAATTAAGTAAACAAATTTAGTAAAATATGCATTAATTAAACCAAAATGGTTGCAATTATGACATTGTTTCCACTATCAATTGTTTGTAACCTACATATGGGGACTTATGTTCATCATCTATGAACTAAGGCAAACCTTAATAAATTGATAATAAGATTGGGGCGGGGGGGTGGGGGGTGGGAAAAATGAATGGGTAATTAGTTATGTAGTTGGCTATGTAAAAAACGTAAGTAAGGTAAATAAGCATAATGTTAGGTAAGAAGGTGGGTGCAAAGGTAAGTAAATAGGTATATAGGTAAGTAGTTGGGTTAGGAGGTAGGTTAGTAAGTAAAAAGGAAGTTCAAGGAGCAAGGTAAATAAATTACTAAGGTAGGTAGGCAAGTTAATAAGTAGGAAAAAAGTTATTTTAACAAGGTAGCGAGATAAATAAATTAATACATAGGAAACAAGCTACCTTATAAGGTGGTTAAGTTTGTAAAATACTTATGTCAATAGGATGGTTGTGTATATAGGGTTGTTAAATGGTAAGGTAGCTAAGTGAGTAGGGTAGGTAACTAATATAATGGTTAGGTCAGTAAGGAAGTTAAATAAATAAAGTATGTAATTAACATGGTAACTAGTTTAGTAAGGTAGGTAATTAGTATAGTAGCTAGGTCAGTAAGATAACTAGTTAGTAGGGTAGCTATGTTAATAGCTGATAATTAATAAAGCACCAAGGTTGGTACATTACTTATGAAGGTAGGAAGGTGAATAAAATAGTTATGTGTGTTGTTAAGTCTAGAGAAAAATGATCAAGAACAAACCCAAAAAAAAAAATACAGTGATCAACAATGAAAAGAAATGGACCATGATGAACCCCATCTAACATCGAATGAAAAATCGTAGCCCATCCAGTGGACAAAACGACCAATTGGTGCATTGGCGGCTGCTAGTTCACTTTGGCCAGTTCATTATATTCGATTGATGAACCTCATCCAAAGAATTCCAATTCAGGGTCACATACTGAGCGTTGGTGGACATGGTCTCAAAATTGCTATTTTATTTTAAAATTTTTTAAAAAATTGATTATATTCTAGAAGATGGCACATGGCCTTCCATCATGATTCAGAAGCTTGTTAAAGTGCCTTTTGGATTGTGGAAGGGCACTCCTTTCACATTCTATTTTTTTCCCTTTTTTTTTAAACCTTCCCCATTGCTAAATGGAAAAAAATAAATCAACATTTCTTTACGCAAGGAAAAGGTTTATGTTTATCTTTAAAGCCTTCCAAGATTTTGGGCAATCTTGCACTGGGCCTAGTGACAAGCACCTCAAATCCAGGAAGGGGTCTAAAAATAAACCTTACCCTATACTTACTAACTTGAGCTCTGCACTACTAGTGACAATCAACTATTTTATTTTTTCCTTATGTTTTGATATGGTTTTTAATAATTCATCATTATTTATGTCAATGTCAAATTTAATTTAAATTAATATGCATTTCATGTACATGAAAAGACACTTGTTAATTTATTTTTTCATATTCATGCTCATGGATATGGAAAAAGAGTGAGGTAATTATAAAATGGAAGTAATTAATTATTAAAAAAGGTGAGAGATAATTATTAAGAAAAAAAAGAAATAATTAGACTTGAAAATGAAGTAGTTATATTTTGAAATTGTCTTTGGAATGGTCCATGGACAATTCTAGGAAGGATTTCAAAAAATCCCCCATTAGAAGAAAAGTGGCAATTTGGATCTAATCCTTGCCCCTAGTTTTTAATTACAAATGATATTCATCATTATAATCTCATTAGTCACATTGAACAAGTTGTATACAACAATAAACTTTGGATGAACAAAAAAATCAACAAAATACACTTTTATCGTTTCATTGGTTGTATATGTATTGTCGTTTATGATTAATATGTTGAATAGTGAGAACAAATAATGTGTTGTCATATATCCCATTTTCAAGTTATTTAAAATATAATTATGAAATAATCTAAATCATCCAATTTATATATTTGGATGGTTCAAGATTGATATGTGGCATGTTCAAAATGTGGCATGCGACATATTAATTGAATTTGTCCAAAATAAATTTAGGTAAGCAAATAGGATCTACCTGCCTATAAGTATTTAAGCTAGACACCTACTTACTTAGATTAAATATCCTACTTAGGTAGGTAGGTAGGTAAATAGCTAGGTTGATAGGTTGGCTAGGGAGGTAAGTATATAATTTTTTTTTAAAATTTAAATTAAGCTCATTAAATTAACTAATCCCACATTGGCCAAGTTTTTCAATATGGAAATGTAAGACAACAAACCTAGACTTTTCAAGATGAGAATGTAAGACAAAATTTATGGGATAGATTTTGGAGTACAATTTACTTGCAAAATAGGTTGTCACCAAACAATTTAATTACAAACTATTTACAACTAGAAGATTTATTCCAAATATTTTATCCTCATTTTTATTTTTGTAAATTATACAAATAAATAAATAAATGACTTACTAATTAGGTAACTAAACAACTAACCTATAAACTACCTAAATAACTAATGCACAAAAAACTAACTAGTGAACTAATTATGTATAATAATAATTCATTGATAATTTTAAATTATATATAATCAGAATAATGTAGCTAGTAGATAGCCTCGGCTACTTAATTTATTATTATTCATATTATCATCTCACTTGTTATAACTATTTTTGAACTATTATTATAAATATGAATTTAAAAATGAATATATATATATATATATAATAGGTAATAAACATTTCTGCAATTACATCCAATAATTGATAATTTCCTTAGAAACTATTATAGTAATTTTATATTAGAATAATAAAATATTGAAAATAATAGTAATAATATATTTTAGTAATTTTAAAATGAAATTTTATTACTGTTAAATATTAATAATTCGTAGTACAATAATCTGTAGTATTTACATTATTTTTCTAAGTACAGTATAATTACTCTAAAATTATGTGATGTTAAGTAATTATAAATAAATAATTTAATTTACTGTAATATCATCAATGGAATTACAGTAATTATAAATTAGTTACATTAATTAATTTTTATTAATGTACAATTAATAATTATTATTGCAAAAATATATGTTGTAACAATAATTATTTACTATATAAATAGGTTATAATAAATAAATAGATTTACTGTAATTATTCTTGTAATTAGATTCAGAAAATCTCTTCTTTAATTTATCAAGATTATAAGAAAATTTTGAATACTAAATTCAATTATAAGTTATATAATTAATATATTATCATTCTAATTACAGTAATTATTTTTAATTAGTCAGAATAATAATTATTAATGTAAATTTCTAGTAATTATATTAATAATTTATTATAATAAAAGTACTTTAATTATATTTCAAATAGTTTTTTGAAACATAATTAAAAATTTATGAATATTAAATTCAATTATGAATTAGATAATTTTAATGTAAATATAATAATATTTTAAAGATAAAAATAATGATAATAATAATAATTTGTGCAACTATTATACATAACTTGTAAATTATACACATATACATCTTAATATCTACCCATATATAAACAAGTAGAATACATTACACACCATTACAAATTTATACACTTTAGAATGCATAATATGCATTGGATATACATAAGGGTGACACTCATTTGATCATTTTGCAATGAATGGTACATAAATGGGTTTTCTTGGATGAAAACCATGTTAAATGTTGTCCTAATAAAAGAATGAAAAAAACTTTAGTTGTAAGTTAGTTTTAGTGTAGTTGCAAACATAACCACATGAAAAAAAAAATTGTATAAATAACCAACAATACTCACAAATGACAAATAATTACAAATAATTACAGATTGATTGGTTACAAAAACTTAGTTTTCTTCTAATGTGAGAACTAGATGAAGATTGAACTTGCAATAATCAAAATTAGTATCTCAAAATTACAAGTTGTGTTGATAATAATTATTGTCTAGTGCCAAAAGCTCATATGTATAAGAAATAATGGAAATTTCATTGATCGCAAAATTTGTTCACCTTACAAAAAAAAAATTGTTAATAGCATTGAGGTAACTATTTTTGCATGTTTCAACTCATCATGCAAGAGATCCACTATTTAAATGATAATCTTGATTTTTTTTACAACTCCAAACTTATTAAAATTAAAAACTTAAACAAATATAGGATATTGAAATTGGACGTAAATTACATTTATAAAATTAATGTTTACATTTGCAATGGCAAATCACCCTATAATATAACCTCCTCCTTTTTTATTTGCCTTTTTGTTAAGTTTCTTTTGCACATGGATAATTTGCATGCTTGTTGTTAGAGTCATAAATAGAATAACTTTAACGTTTGAAGTGTCATCTCCAAACATTAATTTGAAGTTTGTCTCATAGGGTTACTAAGCATGTGAGGTGCTTCACAAATAACATCCTTTTCATCACTAACTTTCACAACCTCAATATCTAAATGCATCATATGCACACCTTTATTGGTAACGTTAAATACACCATTTATTTTGGTACTATTAGAAAAAATGTCATTTAAATGTTCAAATCAAGGCCAATCTAATGAGGGTGCACGAGTCGCTTCAATTTTTTTTTTTCTATATTTCATAAATCTTCTTCATCTTGTTCCACTTGTTTCAAATTTGCTTTCAATTCCATTGCATATCATTTGGGAAATTTGTATTCATAGTAGTTGTGAGAGACTTCCAATTGTTTTCCTTAAATGATTTATAGTTGTATTCTCAATAAAAAAAATTCACAAGGAAACCCAAAAACAAAAAACTAATATTTGTTCACAATCACTTGGCATTTTTCTCCTTCCTTGTGATATCTTCTATGTGAAACCCTAATGCAAGTGGATTTCATGGAATGCTCCAACAAGTAAAATTCTATCATGCAAATGTGTTGTGCTTTTTAAAACGATTTTTCTATGTTGTGTTTGTATTATGCTATGTGGTTCCTTCTATTGTTATTTTCATGATGGATAATTCTATTTTTTTAGTTTAAGTAAGAATTCTTTTTTTCAACAAAGCTATTCACTGAGCTACACTACAAGCAAAGACAAACCATTGTGAAGAAGCTAACAACATGCATATAATTTCTATTATGTTATGTGGTTCCTTCTATTGTTGTTTTCACAATGGATAATTTTGTATTTTAGTTTAAGATAAGAATTTTTGTTCTTCAACAAAGCTATTCGTTGAGCTACATCCTTGAATCAAAGACAAAACCATCATGAAAATTACTTCTTTGAGATCATCATGCTAAGAAACTAACAACATATTAGCATATTATTTCTATTATGCTATGTGGTTCCTTTTGTTGTTGTTTTCATGGTGGATAATTTTGTTCTTAAATTTAAAATAAGAACTTTTGTTCTTCAACGAAGCTATTCATCGAGCTACACTACAAGCAATGGCAAAACCATTGTGAAGAGCTACACTACAAGCAAAGACAAAACCATTGTGAAGTTCACTTCTTCGAGATCATCATGCTAAGAAGCTAACAACATGCATGTTAGCCTTCGTTGGCCGGCCCTCGGTGCACATGTCTTTTGTGTCATTTGCACACATCAAGAGTGTACCAAATTTTTACATCAAATTGGGTGACTAATTGGGGCCAGAGTGAACCACCACCCATCAATGCACCATAAAGAACGGATGGATGGAGGATGAACGAGGAACATCAAGGACGGACGAGGTTCATCCAGGCGAAGCACTACTAGGGTTTGGAGATCCGCCGCAACGATTGTATCGTCTTCCCTCGTTCTCTCTTCGTCTCTTTGAATCGTCTGCGCTGTCTTTGCTGCGTTTTCTTTCTCTGGTTTTTCATCTCAGGGCGAGGAGAATTTTTGTTTTGGTGATTCTTCTGATGGCGCCCGCAGTAGTAGCGAAGAAGCCGGCTGGAGGTACCAAGGGGAAGAAGAAGGCGCAGACCTTCACCATCGACTGCGGAAAACCTGTGGAAGACAAGATCATGGACATCACCTCTTTCGAGAAGTTTTTGCAGGATCGCATTAAGGTGGCGGGGAAGGCCGGCGTGTTGGGGGACACCGTTACCATCACCAGGGAGAAAAATAAGATCAGTGTTACTTCAGAGAATGCCTTTTCAAAGAGGTGAGTTGATCTTTGCGTATTTATGTATGTATGTATGTATGTTTGTGTTTGTTTGTGTGTATGTGTCTGTCTGTCTCTCTTGTAGTTTTCAGCCACTGAATTTTCTCAGCTCAAAGCCCTAGGCCGTGTCTTTGTACTATGGATTATTTTTTCCCTCATCCTCATTATCACTGAGCTCCTCGACAAAGTTCCCCCACGAGAAAATTGTATATGACCAATCTTTTAGGGTTTGGAATGGCATCCCGTCTTTCCTTTGGCTTCTCCTTTCACATTTCTGCTGTGAATAATGTCGTGTCCCAAGTCATTTGATTGTTTGTTTCATTGGTGAGTTTTGAGGGAATCTTCTTTCTGGATTTGACAGAGGTGCAAATGCTTGCTACCATGCCATCTGAAAGTGTCTAATTTTGTAAAACATGGATTGCAGTCAGATTCATCTGATGAGTAATCCTCGATGAAAGAAAACTTGATGGAAACCCCAACTACACTCCATCATTAGTTGTTTGTAGAGCCTTGGGCATAACTCCTGGTAGCAATACCCTTGGCAGTTATGCTCTTAGCTGCACCAATTCTGGATTAGCTTGTTTTGGTGTTTTGCTAATGCATCTACACCATGCTGTTCAATAGCATTCATGAAGGGCCAGGCTTTGATGAGACTTGAAGCTGAAAGTCAAGCTGAGATTCAACTTTTCAGTGTCTGTTTAACCTAAGCATTGACAGTTATGTCACTTAGATTCATATGAATTTCCAGTAGTGAATCCAGCAGCTCCTTGACTTCCTCTGGAGACCTCTACTCTTTCTGGTTATTATGGTTGACTGTGGTGGGTCCAATGTGCTTAAAGACCTTTCAGTAGTTTTTGACAGTTTCTAAAGTGTACATGTGTTGTTTTGTGAATGTCATCAAACTTTCCTGAAATGAGGAATTGTGTGTGATGGCTTGCAGGTATTTGAAGTATCTGACGAAAAAGTATCTGAAGAAGCACAATGTGCGGGATTGGTTGCGTGTGATTGCTTCGAACAAGGATCGTAATGTCTATGAGTTGCGATACTTCAATATTGCTGATAATGAGACAGAAGATGAGGATTAGGCTCATTAAACCTAGCAAGAAACATAACCACCTTGTGTTTGAACTCCCATTTAATGTAGCATTATGCATTTCCAGTAGGAATAGGCACTTTCATTTTCTACACATGAGATCTCCAAACAGCATGATGAAGGAATCTATATGGCATCAAAACATCTTTTCTGCAACTCTGTAAATGCACAGATATATGCATAGATCAATTGGATTCATATACCTGGTGAATGTGAATGTTCCACTGGATGTGAGAAGGAGAAAATATTTGCTCTAAACCTTCCCAGTGTTTGAGATTGCCTCTCTCCTATAGTTAGAAGTTGTGGTTCTCTCCCTTGATTTCTTGGAAGTGCATCCAAACTTCAGGTCATGAGTTCTTCAGCTACAAAGAGAGAGGAAGGTCTGTTATTTCTGCAAATGTGGATATCCTCTCAAGACTTAGGTTGATTGAATTCTTTTCTAGAGTCAACTTGTAGAGAGGGTCTTTTCTTTCTCACATGTCTGTAGAAAAACTTACACAGAAAGGTCTCAAAAAGATTGTCAATAAAGAATAATTAGGAAGAACTTCTTGGAGTTGAAGATTCATACCAAAGGGCTTTTCTTTCTCGTGCACCAATGGGATAACTTTTTGAGAAAGAATAGTTCTTTGTTTTTGTTCTGAGGAGGACCCGATGTTATATTTGTCTTTTCAATATTACTTTTCTATTCCCACAGTTGATGAAGATCACCTCAAAATGTTTCATTAACAAGTATAGTTATAATTATTTTTTTGGTCTGTTAAATGAACTGTGCTTCTTCAGTTTTCTTTGAGCTTTGTTCTCCAATAGTATAATGGGACTTGCTTTTCTTTGTGCCGTTTGGAAGTTCAGTTCTTCCTACAAAACTATACTGCCTTTGGTCAACATTCTTCAGAGTATCAAAGCCCAGAAAGGCTCATTTTCTTTTTGTTAATAGTGGGGTTGTCAATGAATCCACAGGAGCAGCAGATGTGATGGAGATCCTCAATCTTTCAAGATTGGAGGCTGATAAAGCTTCTCCACTTTTGTTGTGATCAATTTTGCACATTAAAGCCAGTGCCAAAAACATGGGGAACAATTATGTCCAAAACAGATTGACCAAATCTTGTCAACCCAAACTCTCAATCTCAACAACTAGAGTTGCATACTTCTCACTTTCTGACAACAAAATTGGAAAGCTGATGTGACCAACAATATCTGTTGTGGGGAGTACTGCTGAATCAATGTGGTCAAGGTTATGGGGGGACTTACTTGTTTGGCACACCTCAAACTTAGATGCTGAGACTAGTCTGAAGATTCAGAAAGCACCAGAAAGGAAAATGGGTTTATGTTGATCATGAGAAGATTTCTGGTTTTGAAGGTTCTCTAGCATTTCTTCATCCATTTACCAGATTCTGTATAGGATTTTTTTTGCAGTATAAAGTCAATGAGAGCTGTTTCATTTTCATGTGAAGTGTGAGACTTGCAAATTTGGCAGTATGGTAGTAGGCATGCTAACTGGTGAATGAGGAAGAATCATGGCTTTGAAAAGAAGGGAAGAGTTTATTCCAAAGTGCCTGACAAAAACAACCAAGATGCCATGCTTTTGCAACCATTTGATTCAAATCCTAAGATTACACTTATTGCAGATGAGAAATGGATATGCTTTTGGAAATCGAAAAAGCTAACCTAGAGTAACCGACATGTGTGTGAAAAGTAAAAGTACAGAATCTGTTCTGCTCCACATCCAGTGAGCTTTAGATGGCCACAGCAATAGAAGATAACTTTGTGGATTGGGCAAAGTTGGCCTTGGCTGATAAAAAGAGTGTGCCAAGAAGGGGAAGTCACGGCATTGTGGTGTATGCCTGTAAGAGGCTCTTACAGATCATGGGTGCATTAGCAATGTTTGAATTGAATGGAATTTTATCATGCTTTACTACTGTTTTCCTGCTCTTGCAAGTTTTGGTGAACTGCAAACTCCATGAAGAGGAGGAGAGGAGTAGGATGAGGAGGATGTTATTCACATGCTCAGACACTAAGCTTTGCATCGAAGGTTGTCCGTAGGCACAAGTAGAAAGAGGTAGTTGTGATAGAGAAAGAGATATTTGTAACTTTTAGGGAGAGACAGGGAGTCTGGGATTGTTGTCACAAGGAACAAAATATATACAGTCTTGTTGTCACGTGCAATGATGCAAGCTTTGTTGGAGTGCAGGCAGCATGGGCAAGTGTAAGGAAACCCAGTGATCAATTTCTTGCTCTCGGGTTGATTGCCCACATGATGAATCAGTTTCCATATAGAATCCAACCAAAACAGTTGGATTCAGGCATAATAGTCCACTCTGTTTTGTTCTTCCTCATCTGTTTGTGTAAACCAGTAAAAGTTGGAGGAGGTCAGAGGAGAACAGAAAGGCCCCTGATGTTCAAAGGTTGGATTCCAGAAACAGTCATTTCATCATGTGGACAATCAATCTGAGAACAGGAAAGTTGGTCAGATTAGCGGGGTACTAATCACTACATTTGCTTGCAAAGTAGTGTCATCCATTTCATCTAACATAGTATCCTTGATCATAAGCTGAATGGGAAATCAAGGATCTCTATAAAACATTTTTAGCAGCCTAAAATGCTGACAAACAGAAACAAGACATTACTAACAAGATTCTCCCAATGACTCTCATGAATGAGGAGATTCTACAAGTGATGCCCCTTTGTGTTACTGTTTAGATGCAGCCATGAAGCCTAATCTCAATCTTGATTCCTTCCCTTCACTGTGTTGTCTGGGACTGATGAGAGTGATGCTGTATCTAAAATCTGCCCTGCAACAGGCATGTGGTTTAGATAGCTTGCTTTGAAAATCTGAGTCTCCATTCCACAGATCTAGCAGTTCCAAGAGCTTCACATCAAACAATAATGTCACCAGTGCTTCAAAAACAGAATCAGTCAGAAAGTTCTGAGAGCGTCTACTCAGTGTTGTGGACAGAAATGATTGTATGGACCTGTGAATTTGTCACAAAATAGGCTGGTCATTGTGAAAGTAAGAATTGTGACACAAGATTTGCAACCTGGTTATAAAGCATAAAAATGAATGAACTATGTGAAACTCCTGGACATCGTATTGATAATTCTAGGATGCCGGACATGGCTTAACGACTTATGGCAGAGTCTATGAAGGACCAATCCTCATGAGTTAAGCTTAAAAGAAATCAAGTCATCTAGAAAAGACTTGCAACTTTTTCCGCAGCTGAGACACCACTAAGAACTGCATCCTCTACCCGGGGACCAACACAGAAATCCCCACACACTGCTATGTGCCTTTCTTCCTCCAGAATACATTTCTCTTCACTTGCAATGGCTGTAGTAGGGAAAGCTCCACCCCTGCACACTCACCAAAGCTTTTAGTGTCACCTTCCACTGATCTAAAAAGGACAGCCTGCAACCAAGCCAGCTAAAACAAGTGCACTAAGTACAATGAGACCACGCATCTGTGGGCAAGTACGCAAGCAAAATGACAAGGCCCTTACCAACGATGTGCTTTCAAGAAACTAGGAGACGGAATGTTTGGGACAGCTGCTTGAAAAGCTGCCAACAGGTCAAGAGCTACAGCAGAAAGCAACTCATTTGAAGGCTTGTTGAGGCCAGTCTGACTGATTATATTAGATGCATACTCTGCTGTCGAGTGAACCACCCAACACTCACTGCATCCATTATTCACATTAAACAGGTGTTACCATCAGCAAGTTACAGCCGCAATCTCAGATCAGCATTCTGAAAAGAGACCACCCAGGAGTTTGAGAAGAAATTGCACAAAAGAAAATTTGAAGGGCTTGAGATATTGAGTTGCTGATGACATGAAGAACTACCACCCATTGTTACAGAAGATTGCATCAACACATTCACTCATCAGTGCCATGCTAAAATTGACCACAATCTCTGCCAAAAAGGGTTCCCTTTGCTATTGGGGGTCGAACCTGGAGTTTATGGCACGGCCAGGCTTGCTGCTGTCACGGGCAACCCAAGATATTATCTTTGACCCATCAATAACTGCACCATCAAATGGCACCTGTATAAAATAAAGTGAGATAAGTCAAACAGAAGAACTTTCAGCTGCAAAGAGAAGCTAAAGTTAAAGGATGATTCTCCTGAAAATCAGAAGATTTGTTACAATGCTGAGAATTCAAGTGAAATGAGCATCACATGTACATCAGGTGAGCCAGAAAATGTCAAAGTGACCTGCCACGTCCTATAGAATCCTCACCAAAGTGAGAGGCTTAGCAAAGGCCAGCATGAGTGCAAAACATGGAGCTGTTGTCACTGCTGCAACTCTTTTTGTCAGCTCTGGTACTCCAGCTCCTTCTGCAAGGCAAGCATAGCCAAATTTCTCTCTCCTAATTTGAGACAAAGAGTTATGCTTATTGCTTCTCTTCCGACTTCAAAACTAAAAAAGTGCAAGTACATCCACCAAGACCATAAATAATACCCATTCCCCTAAAATGTACATATTTCATGGAAGTGAAAAAATGTAAGAAAAATACCAAGGGGAGGGGGTACGCCCGTTTGTGCCAAAAACCTTGCTGATGCCAGGCCTTTGTCAGCTATAATCACTGCATCAAACACCCCAAGACTTTCTCCACCTTTTGCTTTTACATTCCACAACCCATCCTTCCTCCACTCCAGGCCTGTCACTGTCACACCGTAATTTGCTTGCACTCCTGCATTTCAGACACCAAATGTGGTGGTCAAGCAATGAGCTATATTTGCACTAACTGGAAAAAAGTTGATGTTTGCTTAGTTGCTTGCTGGAAGAATGGGGTGGTCAAGTCCATTCATAATAGACCAACTTCAGCTGAAACAAGTTGTACAGTAGTTCATACCTTCGGAAAGTGATAAGGCCTTACAAATTGAATTCATGCCAGGAACACCAACATATCTTCTTTTCTCCACCTTTGGAAAAGAAAACACATGAACACCATCCAGAGGATTGTCAGAGAAACCAGCTTGAAGTAAACTGCAGTCAAGAGAGGCACTTGTGGCCATTGTAAGTAAAACCATTTCTCAAACTAGAAACCTTGGGTTGGGTATCCCAATGGTTTATGCATTTTAAGAACCTGTCCCCACGCAGAAATCATCTGATTAGTGTTCTATGGCACCAATGATTGATACCCAACCCAAGTGTTGTGAGTACATACAAAGCAGTACTGCAAAACATTGTACAAAAGTCTGTAAAATCAAATTGCAGTCGGAATGAGAATGGAATAATCAACTGTGAAAATTTGCACCTACAGTATCTTCAACAAAGTTTCCAGTCTGCACATCCAATGTGCCAAACCGACCTCGCCATTCAGCAACAAGCCCAGACATCTGCCACCTTTCAACTAGCTTTTGCACTTCAGGTTTTCTCACTGTGAAGTACTGAGCACCATGGTCAAACATAAGCTCCCGACCATCTTCTGTTTGCTCCCTGTAGATGTATACAAAAGCAGTTTAGAGAACTTGGTAGCTTATATGTTGCACACTTGGTTTTTGCAATGGAACTGTGTTCCAAAGCCACAACATGTTTCAATCCTGTGATCACAATTTTGCTGGTTTGCAAGTTTGCAAGGGAACATGTTTCAAAGCAATATGCAATTCTGTGGATTGAAACTTCTGGTGTTGACAATTGCAGCCCTTGATCTTGACTGAATCAAGTTGGAAAGAAAGAGGAGATGGACATAAAATAGAACCGATAGAAGTACCTGCGTTGAGACATACGGCCCCCTGGACCTCTTCCCATTTCAAACACCTTCACTGCTATCCCTCTTTCTGCCAACATTGATGCACAAACCAAGCCAGCAACTGCATTTTCCATGTCCAACACAAACACACCACGGCTCCTCCTTGGGTTCAAACCACAATGCAGGTAGGACAAAAGACTCAGAAAAACACAATGGCCAGAGAAACAATCAACATACATGCTAATCTTCAAAGTATAAATTCAGTATCAAGTTCTTATGATCTCAGCTGCTATGGGAACCACAACTCATGCAAAACCTGAAACCCTGGAACTCTTGATCCTAAGCTTAAGCTTGAAAATGAATGTGCCTTTCCTTGATTAACTAAGCTAATCCTACTCTGCAGAAAGACCAATTTGGGTCCCAAGAATCTCTGCATCTGTTAACTCTTGAATTTTGAATACAGCATTCCAAAGAAGCAGACACATAGAAGGAGAATGAATCCCATTGGGAATCAAAGAATGATCAGAAGAGAGTTACAGTTGAATTGCAAATGCAGCCATTCTAAACAAAAATGCAGCAGAAGCATATCCAGAGAAAAAGAGGAGATGAGTGATCAGCAAAGGGGTTGTTCTGCATTTGTAAGCATTGCAAACTTCTGTGCTCGCAGAAACACACAAGTGTAGATATTAATCATTGATACCTTGTACCTTGACATGTTGAAAAATAGAAGTAATTCAAGGAAAGGATATGAGGGAGCACACCTCCTGCACCAACAACAGCAGCAAGTGGACTAGTCACTTTGGCAACAACACCAGCGACATCCATGACTTCAAACTCCGAGGACCCACAAGACCCACACGGACTGACTTTCTCTCGCAGTTATAACACTTCTCAGAAATTCTGTCTTGCAACTCCGGGATCACCCTGTGCCATGGCCGTTCGTGAGCTTCATGTCTGCACACGTCTGCTTTGCACAAAGGGCAGTGAAAAGATCGGAAGAAGAGTGGGACCCATCAGTCCCATTTTGGTGCAACTCGTTTCTCTCTCTCTCTCTCTCTCTCTCTCTCTCATGATGCGCAGAGAGAGACAGAGTTTCTTACATTTGAGATGTGGGTATGGACAGAAGCTGGCATTGGCAGGAGACTTCTATGGCACGAGTTATCACGGTCATGCGGGATGGAGAATGGCGGAGAACAACAACAATACTTCCACAATCTATTATTGCACACTACTTCCACAAACCCTTTTGAGTTCTTGAAGAATTGGAGACTTCTGCAGCAGATGTTATGTGAGAGTTATGTACTGCTCCTCAAACAGTCTATTTGCACAACACATGCAAAAAACCTTTGAGTTCACGAATCGGACAAATCTGCGGGAGGTTTTGTGTGAGGTATATGTGCTGTTGCTACTCAAACAATCTATTGCACAACACTTCCACAAACCCTTGAGTTCTCCAAGAATTGGGCACTTCTCTTCTGCAGCAGATTTTATGTGAGGTATGTGCTGCTGCTACTCAAACAATCTATTGCACAACATTTCCAGAAACCCTTTGAGTTCTCCAAGAATTGGAAACTAATGCACCAGATGTTATGTGACCTGTATGTGTTGCTACTGAAATCATCTCTATTGCACAACACTTCCAGAAACCCTTTTGAGTTGCCAAAGAATTGGACACTTTCTGCAGCAGATGCTGTTGTGTGAGCTATGTGCTGCTACTGGAACAATAATCTATTGCACATCACTTCCACAAACCCTTGAGTTTCTCACAGACTTGGACACTTTCTGCAGCAGATGATGTTGCGTGAGCTGTATGTGCTGCTGCTGCTGGAACAATAATCCATTGCACAATACTTCCACAACTCTTTGAGGTTCTCAAACTGGACACTTCTGCAGCAGATTTCATGTGAGGTATGTGCTGCTAATCAAACAATGTATTGCATCCTGTTTGCAAGCAGTATATTACAGTTATCCGTAAAGTCAGGTGATTAGGGGGCTAGAACGGCCAGTTTTGGGCTGGGACCCAAACTAGTTTTTCCACCAATTCTGGTAGTAAACTGAGTTTCATCCTGTTTTCCCTTTTCTTGAGCGCCTGCACTGTGCTACATATATTTGCACTGCTCCTACATGTAGGACTAGTATAATTACTCTCGAACCTTGTGCATTAAATGCTGAGTTTCAGCATTTCATACCCAGATTTAATAAAATTTCATTACTTTGCAAATACCACTGAAAGAGGGGTTAGGGGGCGAGAGCAGAGGAGATAGGGGTGAACACAGGGTGACTCTATTGTCATTGCAAAACTGCTTAAGAATAGAGAACAAAAAGAAAGGATTATTGATGAAGGTTTCACCCTGGATTCAATTGCTGCAAAAATTATAAAACAAAAATTGCAAACATATATTTTGTAATACCTTGAAGATTCAAAGACAGACCACCATCTTAAATTGATTGAAATTCATTGCAGCAATTTCATTGCAGGAGGACTGCCCTAACAGAATTGTTTGGAGCAGATACAAAGCAACCTAGGTATGTGCCACATACACCCCCCAAAAAAATCCATTTCCTACTTGGGTTTTTGTGTGTGTGTGTGTGTGTGTGTGTTTGTTTTTTGGGTGTGTGTGAGTCTTTCAAAAAAAAATCCTCTCTTTATTTAAAATTCTGGACAAGGTTTTTTTTTTCTCTTTCTTTCCAACAACCCAAAATATCAGGAATATATACACACTTAAACTGACCCTGAATAACATTGAGAGTATGAATATAAAAAATTCAGAAATCAAAGAAACTATAATTTTTATTTATTTCATATTAGTATATATATATGAAAATATTTCATTCCCTTTCATCATTAGTCCATTCAAAATATTTATCCAATCACCTCAATTAGGGTTTATGGTAAATAAAAGGTTTGACAATTGGAGGGCGTGTGTATTTGTATGTGTGGTATTGTGCGTGTACAATAATATATGCATTTGGCGACTTGCTACATGTTACATGTTTGGTGACCTTTATTTTGAATATTTGATTTTGTTGTTGTATATGATGTTTTATTTTTATGATGTAGATAACAAACAAAGGTGGAATGTGTCATCATATTCAAGACATTGGCCAATTTTGGAGCTTCAAATTTTCAACATTACCTTGAGGTGTTCCCTCTTTGCTCAACCTAGCATCATTAAGAACTAGTTTGGTACATGACAAACATATCATTCTTTCATTATTCAATGGCAAAAGAAAAAAACTTGAAAATTGTGAAATAGTATCTTTCATATTAACCATAACATGGAATTCATGTGATTTTCATATGAAGTTATGAAAATTAAATTAATTTGAAATTTGTACAAGCCTATAAAGCTTGGGAAGTTTATAATTTCACTCAAGGATTTTATATCACACAAATTGTAGTTGGATTTTATTTTATTTTTATAATGTGTTTCACAACTTTTTAAAAAATTAAATTGTTTATCTCATTCTCTTTATCAAAGATCCAAAAAATCCACAAATGTTTGATAATATGTAATATCAAAATTGTGAATTAAATTCATGTAAATGTTTAATAGAGATATGATTCAAAGATTGAAATGAAACATCAAGGTAATCAAGGTACCCATTACAAGGACCTCCCACATTTTTTTTTCTTATTGCATCCAAAATTTTGATCATCTTTACCTCTTTTTGTATTTTTAATTGCCAAATGTTATTATAACACCAAATATTTTTAAATTAATGATACATTAAATTTGTGTGTTCAAGATTATATATGTTCACAATGTTTATATTAATGTTTAGTAGTTGAAATGTAATTTGGTTTCAAACCCTAAATCATTCGCAATGTCCATAAAATGTAATGTTCTTTTTACACAAATGTAAAATTTTTGAATTTACAAAATATATATATCATGTTAGTTTTAGTCCACCATGGTTATTTTCATAGGCTCCGTTTTTGTGTTTCCATTAACTATTCACATTTTTAAATAAATAATAATCAAAATTCAAGAAGTTAAAACCCATTTCAATTTTTCAAGCCACTAAAAGCCTATCAATTTAATTTGTATTAATTATTCAATCTTAGGAGTTAAATAACCTTACTTTTAGAATGAAATGTAAAATTACATCCATTTAACATTTACAAATAAAATCAAAACCAATTTTCATATCCTTCTTATTAGTCTTTTAATCACTTATGCATAGATTTTTATGTTTTAATTAATGATAATCATATTAGTGTTTTATGCATCTATTCATTACAGTGAATTAAAGAATAGTATTACATTTCAAACTTATAATAGAATCCTTGCAAAAATCATTAAAAAATATATGTGTAAAATTTGTGATCTTCAAAGTGTAAAAATGGCATCAAAAATACATATATTACTTTTATATAAATTTTGTGTCTTTTCTACTTGTGGTGTTTTGATACGAAGTACGTATGATTTTTATTTTAATTAAATTTGTGCAATTATCATGATGTAATTTTGAACAAAATTTTCATAATGCAATTTTTGTGTATTAAATATGAACATGCATGTATGTCATTCAAAAGTAATATCTTATTCATTTGAATATTTAAAATGTTGAATATTTACAAATATCGTTTATATTAACCATAACATGAAATTCATGCGATTTTTGTATCAACCTATCAAAACCAATTTTTGCATGAAATTTGTATGAACCTATGAAACTTGATAAGTTTATGATGTATGGTTTTAAAAATTATTTTACAAATTATTATTATAATGTATCAATATTTAACATAATAAATTAATATACTAATGCATGATAATTGAAATTACAAATAATGAAACATTAAAGTGAAGTTATTCATACCACCTTAATGCAATACCAATGGCCAACGTAGCTTGAAGAATTATTGTGAATGTAATGGTGGCTACAAAATGCCAATGTGTTAGCAAATTCAGATGGAATCTGGCTTTTCCATTCCCAATTGATAATCCCCATCCTACCTTCTAAAACATACCATAAGCCAAGTGCAAGATGTGTTTATGGTTTGATCGGCCTTGGCATATTTTTTCTCAAGTTCAACAACACTGATTGTGACTTTTTGGACCACATTTCGTCATTTTTCATCCAACTTTAACTTCATTTTACCTTTGTCCAAATTTTTTGTGTGTATTTGATGGAATTTCCTTAAGCAAATTCATCTTCTTTTTTTTGTTAACAAAGGTTGTGCAAGTTGGGGTTGATGAGAAGGGCCACTATCTATCCCACCTGTTGATTAAAGAAAAGTCATGAAAGGTGTAGGTATTGATAAAGGAGGAAGGGGGATTACATATTTTGTAAATGTGATAGATTATTTTTGAATTCCAATTGTAACTAAAAGTGAAGGAAGTGGAATAGGGTTTAAAGATGGAGGAAGTGGAATATGATCAGTTCAAGATGTAGGAGGAGGTGGATTAGGAGTTGGTGGTGGAACACAAAGTGCATATGGGGGAGGAAGAATGGAGGAGGAAGGGGGAATGATATGAGATAGTTTGAATGATTTTTCCTTTGGGAACATGCGAAAATACAATGTTGGCCGCACTAATATCGGTGCCTATAATTTTCATTGTCATCACACTCACAACACATAACACATTAGCACGCTAACACCTTGAATTATACATCACATTCAAATTGCCCCCTTATTTGGGGTTGAAGTTCCCTTAAGCTAGATAACACTATAAAAATATTTGGGCAATCCACCATAGATGAATCCTTCGATTCCAAGGTAAAAAGATCATTAAGCCAAATGCAAATGTGAGCCCCATCATTAGTCGCTTATATGGAATCCTTCAAATCTTCAACCAGAGGTGAAACATCATGGGAAAAAAACCTTAAACTAGTCCTATTATGTGGGAACCAAGTCTATTGGGTGCATCGAGGGCAAAACCATTGCCAACCAGTATCTAGTCCAAGGATGGTGTCAAACATGCCATGTGTCATCCACTTGAACACCATGTCATGCCCGTACATGGCTTCATACATGATCGCTATTTACGGGCATGCCCATGTGCGCTTTTAGGGTTAATGCACGGTCTTAGGTGACTGTATGCTATTAGGTACTTAGGGTTTCAGTTTGTTGGCAACGGTATAAAAGGCCCAACCCTTTCTTTCTCCTTTTAATTTTTCTAAAATTCCTTTGTTAGGAGAGTTCTTCCATAATAAACTAGGATTTTTAGATGCTCACGACGGCCATTGCACGACCATCATCTACATACATTTCATTTCCTTCTTTCTTTGCAACCTAATTCTAGAAAAACTCCACTTTCTGTGCTTCATGTTGAAAGCCACAGATTTCTTTTGCTTGTAAGTTCTTGACTTATTATTGTTGTTACTACTGTTGCCGGAAGGTGTTGGTGTTGTTGTTACCCGAGGGAGCTTGCGTTAGTACTGGAGGGAGCTTGCGTGTTACATTCTTATAACCAACAAAGTCGGGACACTAGAGAGCAGGTTTCAAAACTTCTCTCTTTTTCCCATTCTTTTTCTCTTTTGAAGTTGTCAAGTAAAAAATTAAAAAAAACACTATAGCACAGCGTTGGCTAGGGTTGTAGTGCATTGTTGCCATCGTTGCAACAATGCCGCAAGTTGTAACATTACTGGCCATCACCACAGCAACGAGCTGCAACACGTTGTCGGCCTCACTGCAGTGTTGCACTGCTAGCCTCGTCACATCAACGAACTGCAACACGTTGCCGGCCTCGCCACAAGGTTGTGTTGCCAGCCTCATCGCAACGTTGCATTGCCAGCCTCGTTGCAACGCGCTGCTGGGCTCACCGCAACATTGCGTTGCCAGCCTCGCTATAGCAACGAGCTACAACATGCTGCCACCCTCGCCATAGTGTTGTGTTACTAGGAGCTACAATGCAGCGCCGCCACTTGCCATCGTAGTAGTTATGGTTGAGTTCTACCTGTCCGGCGGTCATAATACCATTAATAAAATCCATTAATTATAAGACAACAATTTGATGATGCATTAGTTGCAAATGAGTTATAATGGACATCAATAGATTTTGTTCATCAATGGATGAATGAAAATCCAAGTAAACACTATGTTTGTTTGTGTTTATTTTGCATAGGAAACCTATGTGGACACCTTAGTTACAATGTAATTACACCTAGTTGCATAGAGTTGAACGTATATGCTTCTATGTATGGCAAGTTGTGTCCAATAAAACTAATGCAATTTGTTTGATAACACTCATGCCATAAAAGTATTTAGATTGCAAGTGTCTTGTACAACTCAAAAATCCAATTGCAAATGTCTAATGCAAATCAACAATCCAGTTACAAGCCAAGTTGCAAAACCTTATATATTTCATAGCATGGATTGAATGTTTTACACAATGTTGATTTTTTTTTTTCTATAGATATGTTGATTATCTTATTACCTTATTGCAATTTCACACCTCTATATGTTTTCCTAAATACAATACTCACATTATTCTTTCAAAATAATAATTGTGAGTTTGTGGCATATTGCAATACCCTAATATCACTTTTAAAAACATCAATAAACATAAAGTTGAATGTGCAATACCCACATAATTAAAAAGAAGCTAGATTATGAAATGTGTTTGAAACTACAATACATGCATATGGGTCATAAAACATGCAATGAATTTTTGGACTAAAGTTGCAAAACCTACATTGGGGTCACAACAAATGCAATGGTTGTTTCCTTTTGCATTTGAAATGGCATGTTTTCATATATGGGTATTACATTTTGGGTTTGGGGTTTCAACTATTTTAACTTTCAAACAATAACTACCAAAATATGTGATACTTGCATTTGATGATTGAGGAAATCATAATATTGAGATAGGTTAATAACTGTCTATTCAAATCCTTCCCCTCCTCCTCAATTGTGTATATGAATTTTCTTTCCCTAAATCCAACCTAGGAATGGTTTTAATCAATATTAAAAATATATAAAAAATCACAAATGTTTGTTATCTCCCTAACTCTAAATTTATTGTCTATTGTTTCATTAAATTATATACTACCTATTGCTTAATTAAATTAAGTACGCCATTCATTAAATGGTCCAAAGTGAAGCAAAGATTTGGAATCAACATTAAAAAAAAATTGATCACAATTGAAATACCTGTATTCAAGGCTAGCATTTTATCATCATCAAGAGTTTGAATAAGACTAAAATAGCGATCCGTGGGTTCATTGCCATACTTGCATTCTACACTATATAACTTCATCAATCAATATCCCCAACATGCAAGTGCTAGGTGAGTGGGTAGAGGGATTGGTTGGTAGGTTGGCACAAGATGGAAGGTTGGATGGAAAAAAACCAACTAGGAAAAGATTTTTAAAAACTAAGTAAAAGGTCAATACCCAAAGAATTGACTATGGTACCAAAGGTTCAAAACCCCAATGCAAAAATTCACCCCATCCAAGTAGTGTGCAAGTGAGTGCTAGTTCTTTGTGGCTTTCTTGTGTCATGTGAGGACGACGAACGAAACCCTAATTGTTTGAGGGCGAACGAGACTGCGCCTTGTGTACAGGGACTGAAAGAGTGCGGGCGGGTGCGCGCAAGACCCGAGCCGAGACCAGACCAGACCAGACCAGACAAGACAAACGTCGAGGGATCGGAAGGAGAGTGAAATCAGGCGCGCGAGGGGATTTTTTTCCCCTCTACGGAGCGATGCATTCCTTCATGTTCCGTGCAAATGCGGTGCTCACTTTCGGTGTCACTGTGCTGGCTCTGCTTTGTTGTTTGGCTTCTGTTTCCGATAACCTGCATCACGCTGAGCCTTCCGTGGATCTCCAGGTAGGCTCTTTTCCATCTTTGTCCTTGTGTCGTCGCTTGTCCGTTCTCGGTAATGCTGCCGTTCAGTAGCTTTTTCTTTTGTCATTTGTGTACGTAGTTGCGATGGTGAGATGGAGTCTCGGTTTTCGAGTTTGGGTTCCAAGATATGTGGTCGAATGTAAAGATGTGGTTGCACAATGTCAAGCTTCTTTTTTTCTGGGAAAGGGTTTTGCGAGGGGGGAAAGAATCAAGTCACCTGGTTCAATTTTTCTACCCATTTTTGTTTTTTTTTTTTTTTTTTTTTTTGTTAATACCCGAGTTTCAAACCCCAACTTAACCCCCTTTTCCTTCTCCCTTTTCAGGACAATAAGCCCCCCTCGGTCAG
>Ga0116231_10001964_pt1 | contig 42835 bp, 36 predicted proteins | sample S1TSphgellanicum_2_FD_89695 | JGI IMG/M metagenome (GOLD analysis project Ga0116231, IMG submission 89695) | Host-associated microbial communities from peat moss isolated from Minnesota, USA - S1T2_Fd - Sphagnum magellanicum MG | ecosystem: Host-associated > Plants > Peat moss > Unclassified... | reverse complement strand
ATTTTAATAATAAATATTTTGATTTTTTTTTTTTTTTTTTTTTTTTTTTTATATTATGATTTATTTTTTTTATTTTTCTTTTTTCTTTTTTTTTTTTTTTTTGGAGAACTGCAGTTATGAATCCTAAGAACCACACTGACAACCTCTTGTGTATGTTTTGGTTTTTAATAACCGTCCAACACTTTCAATTTCAGATACATGGTATAAATAAACAAAATTGAATTCCATTGTTAGCTGGCACTGTGCACTGCGCCTGTAGCTCAGTGGATAGAGCGTCTGTTTCCTAAGCAGAAAGTCACAGGTTCGACCCCTGTCTGGCGCGAATCAAATTGCTGCTCTGCCTTGTTCTTTTGTTCGGCAGTGCTGCAGTGCAAAAAAGCATAAGGTTCAGGTGTTCTGTTTCCATGTGGATGGATGGATGAATGGAAAGCATAAGGTTCAGGAGTCTTGTTTCCTTTTGGATGGATGGATGAATAATGAATGCAGAGGACATTGCAGAGAAGTAGAACACCCTTATGAATTATGTGGTTAATGAAATGCTGCAAAACTTTAAAACAAGGAAATAGTGGACTCCGATGAGTATTGTTTTTATTTTTGGAACAAACAGAAGATATGAAGTAGAAAAACCTACTCACATAAAACACACCACGAGCTATCTGCAGTCTATGTAATAATCTTGTGCAAACACAGAACTAATTCTATTAACATCCAGAAGTTGCTCACATTTGTACAGTATAATGAGAATCAAAATCTCACCTGGAAATGCTAACACTGCGGTTTCTACTGTGATTAATTAATTCCTAATGAACTTCAAAGATCTAATTAGCCCAATCAAAACTAACTGCAAGAGCAAGTTTTGGACCATTTTGGTTTTGCTTCTTGATTTCAGTGTGGGCTAGAAAGCCAATCATCAGCAAAAGTAGCAGCTATCAATATGGTCACCACTGGCATGTTCAATGCACTGCTGATGGGTCATCGATGAATGTTTTGAGCAAGTTCTGGCCATTGATGAGCTTTGTTGTTGCCACAATAAAGTCGTACTTCATGCCCTCCTGAACCATCACACATGCGCCATAGATTACTCATGCACTTTTGACATCTTAAACCAAGAGATTCGTCACTTCCGCTTGAGTAATTCTAAATCTGTAGTGACTGACAACTTCAAATTCATCTCATTTACCTAGATCAATGGGAAAGACTGAGAGTTTTGGTGACCCAGAGAAGGATGAGACAAAATAGAGAAACTAACAGTAAGTGGGAAACCTGAGCAGAAAGGAAGCGAAGTGCTGAGATCTCTGCAAATGTCACACCCCCAATGAAAATGACCAATGCCACTAGTCGGCTTGAATCTCCTGCTGGTCCACTGTTCCATTGTCCATCAAGATAGCTTTTAATAAAGACCCTCCACAACTGGGCATGTACAGCTAGAATCACTAGCTCACAGAAGGATTTGACCAGTGCATAACCAAAGTAGAAGGGACAAAGATGTGGGAAGAGGATAACTGCCTCAGTATACCTCCATCATCTGGGACTCAAAGCTCATACCTGTCTGGTGCTGGAGAGTTGTCCCATCTAGGAGCCTTCACTGCCTGCATAAGATGACACGAGCAAATGATAGGATTTGAGAGAATCACAAGTCAATGAAAAGACTGTAACTGCCCAATAAATAAATAGTCAACCAGATATCAATGCGAAAACACCAAAACAGATTCATTCTTAGGAGAAAACCCTGAATACAGTCTGCAAGACACACAAAACCTTAGCCCAGAAAGGGGAAAAGTTGAAGAAAAAGAAGTGCAGATGATGTTTGACAGAATAGACAAAGGCACACCTGATTCTTGTCAAATCTCTCAAATGTTGGTCCAGGAAGCAACCGCAACAGCTCTGATTGTCGCCTGAAGCAAGTCCAATACAGTATCTTAGCGTTAGAACTCAAACACTCAGCATGAAACACCATTTCTTTAACAGAGGAGTTTCCCTGGATACAAGCACAACATACCAGTCATTCTTGAGTGCGCACTGGACCAGCCGAATGCTCAATGGAGCATATCCTGAGAATACATATGATATGTCGGTTGGACTGATCAATTCACAACACAATTAACAGGACTGTCAGAAAAATGTGCTGGAAGTCCCCCAGAGGCAGAGGGTAGTACCATCAAGAAGTCCAAGCAAAAGCAGCAAATTGTACGGGAGACAAAAGGGAGGACTCACTTCACATCACTGCTTTCCTCTGGAACCAATTTAAGACCCTTTTTAATTAGTTGCCAGTTATTCTTCATCTCCTGCAAAATGCATGAGCTTGCAAGTGTAAGGTGAAGTACAAAAATACTGCACCAAGGGCATCCATACAAAAAACCAAAGGTGGGGAGAAGTTCATGCTAAAATACTGAGAAAACTACAGCACATGGACACATGTTGTATGATCTCTTTGCATAATGTGGACAAGTTTGATCAAATATAGCTAGATTGTGTAAATAGAACACACCTGTTTTGTGAGTAAGCCACTTTTCTCCAGGTTGTTTAGAGTGAACAGATGCTCAAAGCCATAGCTGTGCAGCACCTCCCTCCTGCAACACCCCTAAGTCTTTGTCTCTTGTAAAGATTCCTGACTGCCAGGATCACCCCAATCAACATCTTCCACCCTCAAACAATACTGTGCATCACTGTCACCAGGTGGGTGTTGGCTGGACCACCTGGCCTAGTAGGAAGCTGATTAGTAACTAACAGAGGTAGTTAAACAAATAGGTAACGAAATTGTATGAAACTGGGGAACTAGGTCACTGCCCATGGTCAGAGAATCCAGATAGCCCTTACTGTATTTGGCATACAACAGCAAGAGATCACAGGAGATCCTAGAACACCCAATAATATGAATAACTAGCTTATGTGTCTGGGTTCAAAACCCATGTCAGGAAGCCAGGGTACATTTGGATCTAAGAATGACAATTGAGAGCTACAATCAGTTCTGAAACTGACATCCAATTCTAGAAAGGAGGGGAAGGAGAGTAACAAGAGAGAGATCAAAGAAAGCAAGAATGAATGTGAGTGCTGTGATTTTTGTACCAAGGAAACCTGGCCCTGTGAAATTTCAACAAATGGCAGTCTTGATTGGAGACCATGAAAAGAGATGTTTCAGCTCTGTTTCAGAAAATTCACCTGAAGTAATCAAAGTGCTTCTTTGGAAGGCCATTGTTAGTGATTGAAAGTAAGATGAGAAGTCGAAGCACACTGATCAAAGGCTCTTGTCTTTGAATCACCTCTTCAACACACTCATATGACCTGCAGAGAACCTGACAGTCAGATCATCACCTGCAGATGTTACTGTATTCCAGTTGACAAAAGAAGTCATCACATTTCACACATCAGAAATTCACAACTATGTTAAATAATTGAAGCTTGACACCCATTGAAACATGTGCTGTTTGAGTAGATCTACAGTGAGAGGACAAAGAGAGCTTACACATCATAGCTCTGGCCTTCAACCAGAGTCTGTTCAACACTAAGACGACTTAAGAATGACGGTTTTGTAGTAAATGTTGACAGATGCTGTGCTATGTTCGTGTGCCTCTGTGCAGATGATGCAAAAGGGTGTCAGAATCATTCACTACTTGACAGTAGCATGTTCAGCAATAATGAGCAAGCCTTGTGTATCAGCAAAGACCCATGTTATACAAAGATGCAAGGATGCAAGAGGATGCTAGCCTAGAGATAACATTGGCTTCATTACCGTCATCTCAGGAAGTGCATTCAACTTCTTCACAAACTCTTTCACATCAGATAGCGACTGGTTTTGCTGTTTCAAACAAACCCACCACCATTAGAAGAAAAGTCTGGCCAATGAGCTGTGCTCACCCATGCCATGCCTTCCAGCTACAAAATAAACTTTGCAACATAGGGTTCATGAAATTTCCATTGTGTCTCTCATTTTCCTTTACTTTCTTGATTCTCTATATGATCAAAATTAGGTTCCATGAAGGAGAGAGGAGACAAGAATAATGGAAAAGAGGGGAAGTTATTTACAGTGTTGGTCACATCAGAGTAGTCCTGTTTCATGCTAGTTGCCTTCTGGCGCAAAACCTACCATGTCATACAAACAGATGCCAACCAACAACAGATAGTGATGCAGTAAGAAGACAGGATGCAAACAAGAGAAAGGGGTAAAGACAGCAGGACCCAGTAAAGCAATGAACCTAGGCCCACATCAGCTAGGCCTAAAAGAACAGACTGCATACCTGTCCAACAACCCCAAAATTAAGATCACGGAGCTCCCTGTACAACTTGTCACTGCACACAGAAGGAAGGAAAACACTGAATTGCATGGTCTGTCTGTCATCAACTTGTTTATGTGGTTCTGCTTCACGAAACTAAAGATGCTGAGTGCATTGGGATTCCAAGTGACTGCACACACCTGGAGTTCAATGGCACTTTTACTTTCTTGGTGGTGCCCTGTTGGGCTCCCATTATGATGGGGTCAAGCTCCACTGCACCGTTGTTTATTTGCAAAAACTGTAGTCCAACAAAACTGCTGTTCAAGTACAACTCTACCAAGGGAAAATGCTGCAATGAATGAAGCTAGAAAGGCAAATTGCTATGCTTAAGCAAATATTAATTGCATAATCACAAGTACCTCATCAATCAGTCCCTCATACGTCAGTTGTGAGCACATGGGGGTCACTATATCAACCTGATTCATAGGCCAGTCCTCTTGTTAGCCTAACCAGTCAGTGACTGCATGAGACTGCAAGGACAGGAGACCTGCCTATCTCAACAGGGATAGGTCTGAACATATTTTGCTTAAACTGTGAACCTAAAATCCTTCCACAAAAGAATAAATCACACTAAACCAGATTTGCACTCTGTACTGGTAATCCTTTCCTCCTCCTGACTTGCTCAAGAAAAGAAAAAAATTAGGTTTTAGTACAAAAGGTTAAGCCCACAAAAAGGTTCCCAAGCACAACAGCAATGGTGAAACCAACTATGCTGATCAACAAGGAAGCAAATCTCAGGCAGCCTGGCCAAATTGCCCACAGAGACAAGGTGTGCTGAGGGTTTAGGGTTCAGAAGGCTAAGCTAAAGCCAGCAAACACCTATACTATGATACCAACAGCAACTGCAAAATATGAGACTGGCCTACTGAGATATGTGTCGATCTATAAGGATGAGAGAATCAATCTCAGGCAGCCTGGCTTACACAACAGAAACACTTCAGAAACACCTATACTATGATACCAACAGCAACTGCAAAATATGAGACTGGCCTACTGATATACCTGTCGATCTATAAGGATGAGAGAATCAATCTCAGGCAGCCTGGCCTACACAACAGAAACACTTCACAAATCAAAACCCATAAGCTAATCCAACAGATGATGAAAGAAAGCATAAGTCCATTTCAGCTATTCCAATTTCCCTTCACTATCATACAAACAGAAATGTCAGTGTGCAAATGGTTGGAGGTACTGCTAATGACATCAAATTCCGTCAGGCTTCCCCTGTCCTCTGTCCCAGCATCCAAGGGTTTCATATTCTTGCAGTTGCTAATAGACATAGATAACAAAGACAAATAGATGGGTGAGATCACCAGAGGGGACTGACCCCCCCCAGAAAGCTTGACATACAGAGGCAGGAGGAGGACGTGGCTGCTCGCGTTGCATTCGACTAAGAATATCAGAGACCTGTGCAGCTGCTTTTCCCTTCCCCTGAATATGGGGTATGACACCATACATCTCCTGCCAGAGAACCACCACACTCCTTTGGTACAATCACTACTTCCATTGTAAGTGGGGACCCACAATTGAAATAGATGTCTAACTGCAACGAGCAAGGCATATAGCAGAACTCAAACCTGAAGCTTGGTGATCGCCCGTGCTAGATACCACAAAGAACTTGTATCTCCATCCACCTTACATTCCTGCCATGGGACAATAGTACACATGCGTATGCCGCAAGAGGGGAAGGTCAATAATACACACCTGTATGGCACAAAAGGACATAAATGATGATGATGTGAATCAATGAGAAAATGAGGAGCATGTGGAAACTGCACCTTGAGGGAATTGTCAAGCTCCAAGGACAGAACATCTTCATCAAAGGGGATAAAGTACAGAGGGTACTCTCCAATTGTGATGTTTGCAAGAACCCCCTCCTCCTCCAAAACCTAATCCATGGGTATGTGAAACATGACAAACATTATACCAATTTCATCTGTTTCACTAACTGCAAAGTGAAGGATGTTATGTGAACAAATACCTTGAAAGACTGTTGCAAGGAATCAATGAAGCAAATCAAACCTTTTCGCACACAATAGTCCGGCGAGGCATGAAGAAGACAGCATAGTTCTTTTGCAGTTGCCGCTGATTGTCTTGCTGTATATGTGCCGCAATTTGCCTCATGAGTGCCATTTGTGGCCGCACAAGATACACAACATTCTTGCATTCTGATTGTACAGGATCCGCTGAAACATAGAACAGATTCTCAACTGCATGTTCCTGCCACAACAGTTGCAGAAACACAAAGAGTTTCACAAATAGATGATCAGACAAAGACAGCCAATGAGATATTGAGGCACAATCTCTGACCTGGAGAACTTTTCAAAGTATGGTCCATTACAGAATGTGGAGATAAAACAGCTTACCTTAAGAAGAGATGTTTGGGCAATGAGGGCAAGAGGACCACTGAGCTGAGGATCCAAGACAAGAACTTTTTTTCCCCGCATCTGTAACCAAAACCATTACCTAAACATCATGCGCACTACTGTGATACATCACAAGACACATAAAAAAGGGATTTAAATCACAGTTGCAGCAACCTTCCAGATACCATCCAGAGGCATGCAAACCCTAACCCTAATCCTGGATCACTAAGAAACCCATTCCCACGTCTCATGCTTTTGCAAATTGCAAGGGCGGGCGTCATTGCAACCTGCCCCAAATCTCAACATCAGTAACTTCCTCTCATTCTTCAAGCTAGATGTATATCGGAGACAAAAAGATTTCCCACACAACAACCACTTCACCATTGCTTACTGCGTCAAAACCCTAGCAAACCAAATCTAACTCAAAAAGAAAATCACAGCGACCAAAACAAACACTTACGGAATCAAGAACAGCTCCCAGATCTTTCTGTGCTCGCTCCCTGCACACAAAAAAAACACGCCAACAAATAAGAAACCCAAACTCTCTGTCTCTCTCTATCAAATTTTTTTCAAATTTCACACTGGCGTGTTTTCCCGGCATAGATGTGATCCGGTGAGCATCATCGATACGAGTGGTTGCAGCTCAAGATTTTTACCTCAGAGCTGAGATGTTAATGGGAGCATTGTCGAGATTTGGGAGCTGCGCCATGCTGCTTCTTCCTCTCTCTCTGCACCAGCGCACTCCCACGCCCCTCGCAATCCAAAAGTCCCTACCAAATGGGGCACACAGTCTGATGAAAATCCATTCCCAACGACTTCATATAAACCATAACATTTGGCTACAACTACATTTCTCCGTATTTAAATAATTGCCTTCATCTCCACTCTCAGAGAATGTAGGGTTTTGCTGAAAACTTGAATACTGACTAGTTTTTTCGATCTGCTTTTCCATCGTTCTTTGGTGTGTTTTGTTTTAATGTTATTCTTTTGGAGAAGAACCTTCAGGTCTGGTTTCAGTAGTGTTATTTTTTTAAACAGAGAAATACGGTAATATCCTTGTAATTTTGAGGTACAGGGTTTCTGAAATCCAAATTGAAGGCTCTTCTCTGCCCACAAAAAAATTCAAATGTGAACATTAAAAGTTAATTATGTGTTACCTAATAGTGTTAATATAACCTGAATCATTAGAGTTAACTGTCAAGTCAAGAAAAGACAGCACCAGTACCCTGAATTTGGTCATAAACAGGGTGAAATTCAAAAAAAACTTGTAAAAAAAGTACATTAGAAAGAAAAACAAGATGAAACTCAGAAAAGCATCAATCAAAATTGAGGGTTTTCTGAGTTTCACCTTGTCTTTCTTTTCTCTTGAGCGCCTCTAGTGCTGTGACATATATTTTCATTGGTCCTACCCGAATAGCAAAATCTCCACAAAAATCCAATAAAAGATCGATGGCCAGAACCATCACAAGGGAGACAAAAAGAGAAGGCCAAAGAAAGTTCAAAAGATGAATAGCTTGCAAGAACCAAAAAAAGGGAGAGAGCTAGTCCCTCTTGTGGTAGGAAGTTATCTCACTCATGACCTCTTTAATGTCGCCTACATGTAAATCATGAAATCTAATAGAAATGGGAGGTTTAGAACAAGCATCACTTGCCAACGCAATCTTCCTCTCTATAATAGAGGTTAAAACACATTAAAGAGCAATATTAACATGTTGCTTAAAAAATTAAATGCAAAAAAAAAAGATAAATGACTTTTGATGGTCTATCATGGAAAAGACAAGCACGCTCTTTAATCAAATGATCCATATCACGTTCAAATGTGTCGTGCACCTCCATGGCCATCGGAATAAAATGGTGCCCCTCATGAAGCCCTCTATATTTGCGAATTTTAGCAATGGCATTAAATTTCGCTAATTGACTAATGACATTCAAAGCCACCATCTTTCATGTCGAATCAATAACCACCACATCGACAAGGAAAACCTAATCCTCTCAGGTTAAGTAAAAATTGGCTCGTAATGAAACTCCTAACATAAGGGTATATGGGTTTTCTCTATATAATATGTCCATTCTCTCAAGCAAGGGTATACATGACATCTCAGATGGTGTCATGTGTGGTTATCCACTGACCTCCAAATGAGTAACAAATTAAATGCATGCCAAATGCATCCAACTTCTATCCACACTCACATGTGAAAAGATTAAATGCCAAGGGCTGAATCAAACCGAGACAAAAATGCAACGCTGAAGTGAAAATGAAATGTGCAATGCAAAACGAATGGGTAGATGGCTTAACAACCAACCATAGCCCTACCCCCTTGCCTGAACGAAAACAAATGCAAGCTCTACATGCTGAGGAAATGGAGTCATCTTCCAAAATAAACTTAAGGGATGTGTCATGGTGGATGTCCATTAAAAAATTTTATAGACTCGAGGCGTCAGTAATTGCCAAACTCTCAAAAGAAAGGTGCATATCCTTGGTTGCAAGAAGAAGGTCATTTCACACTGCACATAAACATGACTAAAACAAGTGTGGGCCTCCTTCAACCTAAGAAACATACTCCTCCAAAATGGGTCTATCGAAAATACGAAACCTAGAACACAAATACAAAGCCACCAAAGCCCAACCCCCTAAAAAAGCAGATGGGGCGTAATCCTCCATAGAAAGAGGGCCTATACCACCAATGGATATCAGTAGTCGATCCTGACGCCTCGCTAAGGGGCCTCAAAAAAACTCCCATAATCCTAGACCCATAATGTCCCCACATACCTACATAACTCTCTTGTCAAAACCCACCAAAAAATATAAACAGGAAAAAGAAAAAAATATTGTTCGTGTGAAATAAGAAGGTTGATGAACTACACATGAAGATAAAATGCCCAAAACAACTTCGACATTTCCCAGGAGAGGAAGATCATCAATATGCACCACATCTTGAAATAAAATCTCATCCAAAAAATGCATGGCAAAGTCTTGAGAACCCATTGGCACACCCAAAATTCATAAACCATTTGTGACCAAAGTGCAACCTTGAGGAATCTTTATGACTAGAAAGATGATGGATGGATTTCAAAGCTTGCATTTTAACACTTTGACCTTAAGCCCAACTAGGGTTAATTAGGTCAAAAGGTGGTCAAAGGTGTGGGTAATTTCATTCATAAGCCCCATAATGTGGGTATCACCCGTTAGGATGGAAAGACACAACTAAAGGCCCACGTGATGGTCTTTAAAAAAGTTTGATAATGGGCCAAAGCAAATAAAGGACCTTTTAGGAGGTCATCTTGCCTCATGCCTGAAAATGATTCAATAATGGTGACCCCTTCCACATGCCACCCATGTTAGTAGTACAAAGAAAAATGAGCACCATAAAACAACTTGGTAAAAGGTACAATGTTCGCCAAAAGCCCTTTAGCATCACACATCTCTCTAAAAATAACAGCTCGAAAAAAATTATAAAAAAAATTTTCAACATCGACTTACATCACAACCCAATCCAGGTCTAGGTTATGGAGGGCTCAAATGCCAAAAAGGATGGCCTCACAAATTCTAAGGGTCAATACTCCAAATTAATGGGGGGATGGGTGTTCTTAAAACGACCACCAAAGTTGTAATACAATGGAATGACTAATAAATTGAAAAAACACCTAGCCTAGGGCAATAGGATGAAGACCACCAATGTCCTTTATCATTACCAACAATCTACTAACCCCCAACACTAAAGCCCGACCTAAAGATATCCCCACATGTAATAACAACCTGGAAAATTTCGAAAACCCTAAGGATGGGTCCTTTGGTATGAAGCATCTTAAGAGTTGTTCATATACCATCCCAAAAAACCCATCCAAAGACAAATGGGGAGCAGTGGCTAAGGCTTAGGCAAATAGAGTCTTATCTAAGACAAAAGTGTGTTTAACTTGATAACCAAAAATAAGTGGAAGGACAAGGTATAAAGGAAGGCAATGCAGCTGGCACAAAGTAGCAACAATGTCCTCCAAAAGAATAACTGGTGTCATGGGTTGGAGAGCTCTAGTAGCATAAATGTACTCACCAGCTCTCCTTAAAATTAGATATCAGCAAAAACGAATGGAAAAAGAATCTTCCCATAAGTGGTGAGAATAGGGTGCACATGAAGCACGTGAAGACTTTTTTTTGAAGAAAAGACAATCGCCCACCATAAACCTCTTGAGGCGAACAAAAACCTTTCATTGACCTGAACGACCTCCTTGAGTATGATGCAAACACCAACATGGCAATAGGAAGAAAAGGAACCATGTTAAATCATTTGTCAGGTCTCAAACAATTCGGCCGAGGGATCAACCTATTTAACATCATCTTGGATGGTTCGAGGGATCGTATGAAACAAATGAAGGCATATGAAATGAAACTCAAACAACCCCAACATGAAGTTAAACTAAGCCCGAAACAAACCCCAAGAAGCAAAAGGAATAGAACCAAGGAGAAGCATAGGAGGGGAGGACACTTGCAAAAATAAACTTATACAACTACTATAATTCTTCCTGAAATTTGTGCATTAAATGTTGAGTTTCAACATTTAATACTAATAAGATTTCCTTTACGGATACCATTGAAAGAAGGGTTAAAAGGTGAAAGGAGACCCAAAAACAAGGTGAAAACAAGGTGAATATATGAATTTATCTAATGTTTTAGAAACCTTGATCAATGTAATTGACAATTCATTCGAAACCACCAAAATTAATCTAGGCATCAAACCAACTAGAAAACTTAGGGAAGAATTTTCATTCACAAAAACCAAAATTACAAGAGTATTGCTAAAAAACCAACAATTACTACTACTACTAAAACTAGAACCTTTTTAATTTGGCTTTAAAAGCTTGATCAATGTGATTGACAATTCATTAAGAACCATTAAAATAAATCTACTCATCAAACCAACTAGAAACTAGGGAAAAAATTTCACTCACAGAAACAAAAATTAGAAACTATGTTGTTATAATTTTGTTTTAAATACCATTGAAACCAAACCTTTGTAATTACTACATGTCATATCAATTGAAGGAAACCTCATGAGGCTTGGGACCCCTTCCTTCAAAAAGGAAAACTAGTTATGTTTGCCCCATAGATGTTTGGTAAAAGCTAAAAGCATATACATGCATGTCTACTATCTTAAGGCAATGAAAAAAAGTTTATAACATAACATGCAACAACAATACAAACAAATTAATCAATTAAAAATGAATTTCATTATGATTTTTGTTATTAAATCTTCATCAAAGCCTTATTGAAGTTCTTAAAATAACATCAAATTAATTTAAAACATTTATATTTCAAAAAAATTTACATTAAAAATTTTAATTTATTTTAAAATTGACATGTTTTATTTTAATCAATTTTTGCATAAGCTTTCAAATCTTTTTTTAAGAATCTCATTTTAATAATATTTAAAGGAATTGAAACTAATTATTTGTATGTTTATCAAACAAATTTCATTTAAAAAATTAGTCATATGAATTTTTTTTTACATTTCATAATGATATGAAACCTCATGATACAAAAAGGCAAGTGACAACCCAAAAAAATAAAATGATATAGAGGCATGATTAATTGAGTTACCCAACATTCATATTTTGAGAAGAAACCCAACAAGTAGATGGGTAGACTTCAAAACAACCCATCATTTAGATGGGTGCACCCAAAATCTACACATGTGTGTGCTTGGGGCAATTTTTTTTTTGAACGATTATGATACCATAGTAGGTACCTTGGATTCATTTTGAAAATAGAATATTTTTGAAATATCAATATTTTACTTCACTTTTTTCTATTTGAGAAAAAAATATTTCAAAATTTCTGAAAATATTATAATTAGTGTCAAATCTGCCAAGGTAATAAGGTATTGAGCAAAATACACAATTTTCCAAAACAAAATGCCCTTAAAAATATTTATACTCATACAGTGAATAGTTTTTCTATGTGAAATCTAGCCAAAATTAATAAATTAATAAATAAAAAGGAATGTTCTATCACAATATTTTATTTTTTCTTTAAAAATAATAACCATTTCATTATTATTTTTAATCACCATATTAGAACTTTGATTTTAGTTTGGCAATGTCATTTTAATTAATCTTTTTTATTATGTACACAATTTTTCAAAACATGTCATCATTTAATGCTAAATCATTCTTAGGATGCTTGCCAATGACACAACATCAAAAAATTGAAAAGAATAATTGATAGTGAATCTCAAGGTTTTTTTTTTCCAATTTTGTGATGTAGCTAAATTAGTGTATGTAAACAAGAGGAATTAGCCAAATTTGGTTATAGGACAAAGCTTTTTAAAATCCCACTATATTTTTGTGACTTGTTGTAAATGTACCTATTAATGTTTTTCCTAGCACAATATTGCATTGTGGCGACAAAAAAAATTCATTGTGAATTGTACAAAGGGATATATTGAAAAAAATACAAAAAAGTTATCACATTTGAAGGGAAAAAAAAAAAAGTCATTGCTTTTAGACATTGAGTTCAAGTAGATTACCATAATTAGGCAAGATTCCCAAAAGTTTTTATTATAGTAGTGCCTTTTCATGTTCAATAATTAAACTTGGACTCCACACTACTATGCATTACCAATGATAATGAAATGATTGAAAACAAATGAAAATTAAGTTCTATTCAAATGAAAATATTGAATGATATTGCATGTAAATTGAATTGAATTCCAATTCGATTTATTCAAATTTAAATTCAATTGAGTTCAATCCACCATTGCAAAACAAATAACCAATAATTGATAACATTTCTCAATCTTACAATTTGGTGGAACATGATGCCTTTTCAATTTTGCAAAAAGCAAAAACAATAAAAAAATGTTATAATGTTTCCTTATGTTAAAGGTTCATACTAAAAAACCTACCAAAGTAATTATTGTATCTATTGTTGAAATTTCATTAAAAATAATTTATTGCCAAAGTGAATTTTTAAAAATAAAATAATTATTCTACACCTAAATGTTGAATCTAAAAAGGTAATACAACATGTTGTTTAACTTCTAACCAAATTTGGTCCATTCTTCTTGTGGATGATCGCTAATCCACCCACTTGACAAAATTGGGGAAAAGAAAATCATGTTACCTATTGTTTAGATATGTCAATTTCAAAAAAACAAACTTCAAAATCTGGTGGTTGTGGTATTTTTTTCCTTTGGAAATGTGTTCAATGAAAAAGTGAACTTTTTAAATTACCACAATTTTAAAGATAAATAAACAAATAAAGTGCACAAGTAATGTGTTAAAACATTGTCTATAAATTTAGTTATTAGACATTGACTCTCAATTCGTCCAAACGACCAAATCTAGCAATCCCATTTGCTTGGAAAAAACATATTTAGACCTACACACAACCATATTTTATTAAACATTGAAAATATGTTTTTTAATAGCTTTTCCATTGATCCTTTAAAATTCTCACAAACCTACCAAAAATTATATTACACATTTAATCACTAGTTTTTCAAGATAATTTTTTTTTAAAATTACAAAACACCAAATCTAAAAATTTCATTGGCCATAAAAAAATTTTGCACACCTACACAACGACCTATTGAACACCCCTTCTATATTAAAATTTTGTGTAAAATACCCCAAATAGGGGATATAATTGTTCATTAGGGTCCAAAACAAGTTGAAATGATTAAATGAACATTAAATTGTTTAATTAATTTGCATTGGGTGCACAATCAAAACTAACTATTGTTTGCACCTCCACAAGTGCTAAAAGGAGTTTGGTCTTAAATGTAGTTCCCAATGCAAATATTGAGATAAGCAACCAAAGGATGGCTCCTAACACAATTGCATAAATGCAAATCACAACACAATTTGACAATCTCATGCTAAATTTTGCTACTTGATCAAAGCTTTTTAACTTTATGGATAATAATGATAAAGAAGGCATGACAAAATGAAAAGTACCAAAAATGAACTAGATTGGGTATGATTTTCAGGAAAGTTTTATTAAACACCCTTCACACCTAATGTTAACACTTTTAATGTTAAAGTTTTTAACACCTAAATAGTTCTAGGAAAAAAAATATAAAACACATATATATATATACTAGTTAACACTATGAGTGCATTCACACATGATAATGTTAGGGTTTCTAACCTAGAAGTTCTAAAAGTACCTTACCTTAAGTAATTATGATTCACACATGGAATCATGTTAGCACATGGTGGTAAGTGCTTGTTTCCTTTTTGTACAATTCTCTTTCCATTTTTCATTGTTCATTTTTCATTAGCTTCATTGCTCTCTTTTCATTATGTTTTCTCTTCTTTGTGTTCTTTTTTCATAATTTTTTTATTAAGCTCTCACTCTTCATTACATATTTGTTTTTCATTGCATTCTTGCTCTTCATTGCTTTCTCCTTGCTACATTCTCCTCATTTTTCTCACTACACTCCCTCATCACTTTCCATATTACTCTTTGTTCATTTGCTCCAAGGTGTGTTGGCATCCTCTACAATTTTGGTATTTCTTGGTTGCATTAGAATCAACAATGTAGAGCTCCACTCCTTCATTGGCACCTTTGTCTAATTCATTTTCTTTTTTTGTTTGTTTAGGTTTTTCGAGTATTTTGCATTATGGTTGTTCTTTTGCAATTGCAACAATTGTGGGAAGTAGCAATTGGGCCAACAAAAGTTAAATTAACATCAACATTTTCTTTCTAGCTAAATCCAAATTATAAATTTCTTGCACCTTACTTTTTCATTTCACATTTCATTATAAATCATGGATGAAGTTCAAGAATGAGTGGTGTTCATTATGGGTTTTATGATGTTATTCCATCTCATGGATCACATATACAATGCCCTTGTCCAAGATGTACATTTTATTTTGAACCCATCCATAGCACCGAAAATTGTCAAGTTATTTTTTTTTGTAACTACATTTCATGAAAATAATTTGACAATTATTTATGAAATTTATCTCAAGAATTAGAATATTGGGTGAAGCCATGAAGTATAACTTGGTTCTCAAGATTCTTGCTCACATTTAATACGTAGATGACTATTGGGTGGAAAATTTTAGGATGTCAAAATCCACCCTTTTCAAAATTGTCGAAAGATTAAAGCCAATTTTCATGAAACAAAATATGAAATATCTAAAAGCCAAACATGTTGAGATCCATGTCTCTTATGTTATTTATAAACTTGCACATAATTATAATTTTCTCATATGCAACGAGTGGTACATGATTGGGAAGTCCTCTATAATTCTAATTCTTTTGTTGTAATGAATCTTGTTTTTAAAAGGTTGATTTTTTGGCTAGAGGGACTTGAAATGCAAGAAGTCATGGAGGACTTCAAACAATGGTGTGGTTTGTTTAACATGCAAGGTGTTACTTTTGGCACCCATGTGTTGATCTTTAAACCTTCTATCCCATACCCAGAAGACAATTATTATCATAAGTCCAAAGGCTACTCCATGGTTGCCCAAGTTATGGTTGATTCCAATAAAAAATGCATTGACATTTTCATTGGTTTGCTAGGAAATGTCAATGACTCACAAGTTTTAAATTCTAGATTATATCAACAAGTTCAATACCATGTTTTATTTGATCCAAACATAGGACGTGAAAATGGAACTTCACTTTACTTGTTTGGTGACAAAAGGTGTTTATTTATCAGCTGAATCATGACACCATACAAAAAAGATGGCCACCACATTTATTATGAAGTTTCTTTACAAGAGAAAACAAAAGCAAAGCCATGGTTGTGGTAGAGAATGTTTTTGGCATTCTAAAAAAAACTTTTTAGGGAACTATTTCACAAATTAGAATTGAATGTTTTTTTAATCTTATCTTTTTACTTGTTGTTTGTTGCATAACTTGTTAAGTATTGAAGTTGAAGGGAGTGTAAAGTGTTTCCTTCACATAATTGAACTAGAATCAAATAACTTTCATGAAAATCAAGTAACAATCAATAACAATATTTTAAAACAATGAACTCAATCACCCTAAAACTCGTAGAGTGAATTAACCCATTTTCATAAACAAAAAAGTTGACCATGTAAGGATTGTATGTTGAAAAACACACACACAATCCCTTAGTCTTTTTTTGTTACAACCTATCTTGTTAACAAAATTTGGGGTTGAGGGATTAATAGTATTTGGGACTTGCAAAGGGACATTATTTTCTAGGAAGAATTTTTTTTGTCACATTCCTTGGATTGCTAGTTAGGGTCTACAACATCATGGGAGCTTTTGTGAAACTAACATAACGAGCTACAACATGCATGGCCTAGGTTGTTCATACAACTAGGTTTCATTAGTACTGGTGGCATAAACTTTGTTTATTGGTAGATTGCCACAATTTGTTCCAAACTTTGTAGCTACATATTTTTTGTTGATCTCAATGGGTCATGTGGTGTATGGCCAATAGGCTTGTAATTGATGTTTTTTGCATCCATCATGTCTTACATGTGCAATGGTTAAAAGAACGGTCTATTGCCTTGGAATTCATGAATCATGTCATACAACCCCCATATGAAATTTCAAGGAAGATGGATAAAAATTATTTTTTAATTGCCCATGGTTCAATAATCCTAATTATTTCCCATGCATGCCATGAAGACATATATATTCTTCAAATCATTAGGTGTGGAATACCATTTATCCTTGCACATTAGATCATTCTTAAAGTGTTTTAAACAACATGCTTCCATGACAACTTTTGAAATGTTTTTCCACTTGCTCACTTCTGTTTCAAAATGATCTTGATCATCCACCTATTCTATACTTGTGAAGTGTTTTTTAGCCCTCATTAAAATTAAAATCTCAACATGTTCCCAATTGGTGTGGTGGGGCTTCCTAACCTACACCTCTACACTTGGTTTAGAATTTTGGATGGCAATCTATTTTTTACCTTGTGTTTTTCTCTTAGCACAAATCAATTACATCATTAGCTGGTTGTGTAAAAAAACATCCAAGTATAGGTTTTCTCATGGTGTGGTGTACACATTTTGTTTTCAAAACTAACAATACATTGAGTATCAAAAATCACAATATTTAAAAATTCATTCATTTTGAATTCTTTTTAAAATCACATATAATTGATTTGGGCCTTTAGAACAAAACAAGAACTATATAAATCATGAATATGCAATTGATTCATACTTTTACCTTTATCTAGTTGTACATCAATAATCTGATAAATTTTATTTAAAACATCTTGTTTAATAGCAATTTACCAGTTTTTATGAATTTTAAATTTCTCACTTCATCATTGTAGAAAAATAAAATCAACACCTAACCCAACTACATCTTTAATGGGAAAACATTTTACAACTTAAAAATATCATAATCATCATCATAACATATTGTATTATCAAACATTTGTTTATCATTCAATATAAACATCATAACTTTAAGACAAAATTTTAAAATTCATGGAAAAGATTGTTCATTATGGTTTTTACTTTGTATATGCAAAATGTCATGGAAAAATTTCTGTTAAAACTAATATCTTTTAGTCTTTATATTAATTTCTAATCTTTGTTACAAACTCCTACAAGTTAAAATGTATTCTAATCAATCATTGAATTGTTCAAATATGCATCAAATTCATAATATAATGAGAGTATGGGATGTTATCCACCTTTAATTACACGTTTCAATCATAAAATCTTTTCCAAATATCTTGGAACACCACATACAAAATATGCTGTAATGAAAATTGTCAAATTGTGACAATTTTTTGTGTACACCGTACCATGGAAATACCCATATATGTACAACTTCAAGAACCTACTAATGTGTATTAAAATTGAATGAACAAAATTGAAGGAATCAAAATGTGTCATGACAATATTATGGAATTTGATTACTTGCAGAAATATTGCAAGAATCCTTATTCTCTTGTAATTGTCTTCCCATTGCATTTCTTGTTCAAGCTCGTTGTAGCTAGGGATGCCAAAGATTTCATCCATGGTGTTCCAGCAACATAGAGAATTGTGTGAAGCAAAACAACTTCTATAATGCAATGTGAGAGAACTTGCAATTGTTGCAGCAAGAAACAAAGAGGCCTTTGACGTTGCAATGTGAAGTGTGACATGCATGGGTGTGAGAATTGAAAAGAGCTAGAGACATGTAAAGAACACTTGAGAAGTAAGGAACATGTAATCAATAAGGTCACATAAGGAATGTTGAAAGAAAGAGATTACAAACACTAAGTTGAAGGACCCTTTATGAGGTGCTATGAAGCTCTAACATTTTAACCCAATATATATCATTCTAGAAGATTTGGTGGTATCCTACCACTAGCTTGCTGCTAGCTTACTAGTTACCACCTAGTGCCACATGAGCTGACAGCAAGGACTTGGTGTTATGTAGCACTGCAGGTATGAATTGGCAACCAAACAACTATTTCTAAACAATGATTTACCAGGCAATGAACACTAGGTGTGAAGGGTGCTTAGTACATTAATAATATAACCCTTGTCTATATAGACAGGATTAAAAAAATTAATTTCAAGTAATACCTTACCCTAAGGTCATTTCATCATTAAATAATCCTCAAAATAGTGAAATGAAATTTTGTGAAAATATGAAGTTGACATGTTGAAAATCATCATAATTATCATAGGCTACACTCTAAATAATTTCACTACTCATATCACAATATTATAATAGATGATGGAAAAATATATAATTTCAAATTTTATGAACGAATATATTTTTTGAAAAAATTTTAGTCAATGTGGAAACTGACCCTAGGCTACATTAGAGTTATCTGTAAAGTCACCCTGTCTTTGGGCCTCCTTTCACCCCTATCCCCTCTCTCGGTGGTATCTGCAAAGTAATGAAATTTTATTAAATCTCAGTATGAAATGCACAAAGTTTGAGAGTAATTATAGTACTTGTACAAGTAGGAGCAGTGAAAACTTATGTAGAAGCAGTGGAGGCGCTCATGAAAAGGAAAGACAGGATGGAACTCAGTTTACCACCAAAATTGGTGGAAAAACTTGTTTGGGTCCCAGTCATTTCATTTTGTAAAGTGTTCATTCCCAGTTACGCGTTTGATGCCCTATTATGCTGAAACTGGCCGTGCTGCCCCACTAATCGCGTAACTTTAAGGATAACTCTATGTACTAGAAATTAATTCCTTTCCACACCCACCAAATCTACACTTTGTTGCAACAAACAGAAGAAGCAGTTGCCATTTTGCGGTTGCACGAAAGAAGAAGAGCATCACGTCCATTTCCTCGTTTCCCATTTCCCCTCGCACGCAAGACCCACCCTCAAATCCTTCTTCTACCATTACCTGCTCTCTACCATTGTCGATAAACAAAAAGAAATTGCAACGGAATATGTTACCTACTCACTCTTCATGGATGCTCTTGATGACGATGACGATGACGATGACGACTATTCAGACGTTCTTGATGATGAATGGTTCATGTTTTGATCATCACATGAAGAAGTTCTTGAGGCGATCATGATGCTTTCAATGAGATCATGAAGTTCTTGACGCCTGCGATGATGCTTTCTTGATGATGATGGCTTTTATACACACACCCACCCACGTTGCTCATATGAGGTTTGTTGTTTTGTACGTAGCCTATATTATCATCTCTCTCTCTCTTTCTCTCTCTTTGATAACAGTCTGTTGTGTACGAATTAGGAGGTACCTAGGAATCCATAATTTCTTCTTCTTCTTCTTCTTGTCTTTGTGTTTGTTGCCTCTGCAGGCCTGTAACATGGGAGAGGTCTACTGATGAACCTTGTCTATGCAGTTTTCATTTGGGGACCCACAATATTGAGGAATGTTCACCCAGGTGTTGTTGTTGCTGTGAATTGTGAGTTCTTTTTTTTCTGTTGGCTCTGCCCTTCTTCAGGGTAGAGACATTGTGATGCACCCAGAAGTGGACCAAAGTTTGGTATCCCTACATTCTATGAGCTCTGCAAAAAGAGTGCTGGGCTGTTTGGTCAAGATTTGATCATCAAGGACCAAAATTCTGGAGTGCCCACTATAGAAACATTTCCGACATAACTGAGGGATCTACTTGGGCTTCACCATGCTAATATAATTAACCACCATGTGTCTCCAATTTAGTATGTTGAATATTTATCAATGGCCTTAAATGGACTTCATTTGAAGAACATCTGAGCCATTATGCAACGAGCCACTTGTTTGGGAGTGTCATGGAACATTTCCTTGTTTTTAGATCTGTTGCTGATTTGATGGTGTGCATTGGTGTTTGCTTCATGAATGTGCAGCGTGCCAGCGTGATGAATTCATTGATACATGTGGAAGGTGGTTTTTGCAGCAAGAATTGACAACAATTGTTGACCCCTCAAGCTATGGCAGCCATGGTACCATACGTCCTCAATTGAGAATTTTTCTGTTCAGTTGATATCCATCATTGAGCATGTCTTCAGGGGTAGTGATTGTGGAGACGGCTGTTGTGGCACCAGCAACAACTCCCAGCAGGGTCAAAATTGCTTGCATGGTCTGTCTCTCTGTCATTCACCTGGCATCAAAATCACCTACATCAATTAAATTTGTTCTTGCATGTTTCTGTTTCAAAATTCCAGATTCCTAAAGAAACTTTCAGAATTTTCTATTTCATAATTTGCAGTCACTTCCCCCTCACAGAATTTCCCTTTTAAGCTACAAGTTACAAATCCTTCCTCCCAAGTGTTGATTTGTGAAGTGCTCAAGCTTTGTTGAACTGCTTCAAAGCTCCGCATGCAACAACGTCCATCTTGCCTTGTACAGATAATTGGAAGTCTAGTAGAATTGGATGACTAGATGTGCAGCAATTAGCTTGAATTTTTTTCTTGATAATGGCATAAACCCCATTCACAATAGTGGGTGAATGGGTTGGAACTACAGAAGCATAATGTGGGTGGGTGAATGGGTTGGAAAAACTACAGAAACATAATGTGGGAGATCAGTACTTGGTGTTAGAGAATGGAAGATTTGCTTACCTATCTGTTCCAGCACAGTTCACCACCTCCACAACAGAGGCAAAGATTTGTTTCACAGACCATTGCAGGGAAGCATGGGACCCCTTGTCTGCTTGTTGTCTACAGGAGGGAGCACATGTCCATGCCCATGTGCACCATGGCGAGATCACTGAAGACATTTTCCTTGAACAGGTTCAATGTTCATCTGAGAGATGGACCCCTTTGATCAATAATGTTTCAGTAGATCAGTCCATTACTTCTTGTTCATGTCTATCACAGTTTTTTGAAACTTTTCAAATTTTCAAAGAGATGCACTGTCTGCACATCTGCAGCCAGCCCACCTTACATTTGTTTCAATCAGGAATCTGAGCTCCCTCTGCCAGCCAAGATACATTGATTTTCGGGAGATGATTTTTCACCTAAGTATTGCTAGAATCTTCCAGATGTTCAGGAGTGCTTACAACTCAATTTAACATAACAATAGAAATAGTTAAAAAGTGTGAGGAGACTGTAGTGCAAGAAGCAGAACAACATGTACAAGAGAGGTAGTTTGGGATACTGTTGAAGAGTTGCTAATGTAACCAGGACTGCTTTTGCAGTGTCTGGAGGAGGCAGGGTGTGCATTACCAATCCCATGGGAACTATCAGGATCCATCTGCAATCCAGTTTTCCCACTTGATCATGACTTGAATCATGAACACAGAGAAGGTTGTGGCCACGACCAAATCGCACATGGTGATCACTATGATTGGCTGATCCCTCAGAAAGATGGTTCCTTCATGCTTAGCCATCATCAGAGCACTGAGAATGGTGATTCAAGCTTCATTGAACATGGGCGGTTGGTGAAAGTTGGGGATACACTTGGAAAGTTGAAGAGGCGGCCCAAGCAGCTGGTTGCTCTGTTCAGCTATGAGAGCCCCAAGAAGAAGGGATATGAGAGCCTTCCCCAAACAGATCATGACGCTTCCAAATTAGAGGAGGCAGCAGGCATTCAGAATGGGACCCACACTTCAGTGCCTCCTGAATCCACCAGGCTGGGAAGAGAGGATGAGATGGTAACAATGACTATCCCTGTAAAATTCAGAGATTCTGGGTTGGGAAAAACCACTCTGGATGTGATGGGTATTTGCTGCCCAAATGAAGTCCCCCTCATCAAGAAGTTACTCCAACCCATACCTGGTGTTGAAGAAGTCTCTGTTAATGTGACTTCAAAGACTGTGACAGTTCTCCATGATCAATTCTTGGTGACAGATGCTCACCTTGGTACTTAGCCTTCATCCTTGAACCCTCATGCTCTCAGTCATGAAACCTGTGAGTTCTTTGAAAAATTGGGCAATCTTATATATATACCTGAGAATACACCCATGATGCATGCAGTGGAACTTAGGTATGGCCTAGACTTTCCCGCCTTTTCTTTACAAGATGTTGATAATGCTAAGAAATTTGCATTGGGATAGAGCCTGTAAGCACATTCCCCTGCGGTAGGACCTGTACCCAATCAATATTTTCCTCTATGATATGCACAATTTGTGGCATACATGTCCTTCCATTGTCTGCAACCACAGGCCCATTGACATACAGACATTCTGAGGCAAACTAGTTTGTGTTGGATCTGTGAAACAGTGAAGGCTTTGAATGAAGCAAGGATGGATGCGAGCATTCACCTCAGAGGAGAATGGAAGACTGGACGCAAGTGGCCTAGCCCATGGACTATTTCTTCTGGTGTGCTGTTGGGAATTGCCTTCTTCCAGTATCTTTACCAGCCACTCAAATGGGTAGCTCTTGGTTCTGTTGGTCTGGGCATCCCACCTCTTGTCCTCAGAATCATGGCTGCTTTGAAAAGCTTCATTCTTGACATCAACATTCTTATGCTCATTGCAGGCAAGGATAATATATTATTACTGATCTGTTTCATGATCCAATTGCAGATCTTCAAATATCTTTGAAAAACCAAATGGTAGCTCTATATTAATATTACTCCATACAGACACACACTAATGACGATTTCTTTGCCCATGAACTTAATCATTTGGTTTGTCAATTGCTTGACTTGCCTAAATCATTGCCAGATTTGATTTGGTAATGCTTCTGAAACCAATTATTTTGGTCAGCCACAAATTTCTTGATCTCCAAATATATGATCTTGTATCCTCTCACTGTGTTAATGATGGTAGCTCGCCATGCTTGTTGGACCTGAGCATCATAGTGAGTACCATGTAAGATTATTGAATGCAGTTGGTGGCGCCATTGGGTTGGGAGATTACCTGGAAGCTGGATCCATTGCCTTTCTGTTCACCCTGGCAGACTGGCTCGAATCAAGATCCAGTGACAAGGTTAATAAAACATGGTCTTTGTTATCAAAGATTTGCAATTATTGTATAAGTCTTTTATGTTGCTTGCAACTCCTACATGAAGTCTACCAACTTCCAATAGTCATAGCCCAGTGGCAATTGTGGGGAAGGAAGTGTAATGCAGAAGGGTTGGATTTGGACTCAGAGGAAGCCTGGCCTCAGAACTTTCAGTGAATGATGTTGACTATGGGTGCAGGCTCGAGCTGCATTAGCAGCAATAGTGGATTTTGCACCTCGCAGTGCAGTTCTTGTGGACAGTGGGCTGTGCGTGCATGTGGAGGATGTGAAAGTGGGGAGTTTGCTTTCAGTAAAGGCTGGAGAGATGGTTCCCATTGATGGCGAGGTGGTGTCAGGAAAATGTTCTGTGGATGAGAGCAGCCTGACAGGAGAATCTATGCCACTAGAGAAAGATGTGGGTGCAACTGTGTGGGCAGGGACTGTGAACATGTCAGGTAGATTAGCCCATTTGGTTCCTGGAGATGAAAAAATATATTCTTTAGCAATCTCCTGCAGCTTAAAAGTGGTGATTCTCAAAAGCTCATCTAGCTTGGATGTATTGGCAATAAAAAGCACATAAGACATAAGTGATGACCAGTGTAGTAAATAAGCGGTCTTGAGAGTCATGTTTACAGTTATCAACAAGGCAGCTAAATTGCAGGGTGCATGACAGTAAAGACTACTGCACTTTCAGAAGATTCAGCAGTTGCAAGGATGGTCAGACTTGTTGAGGAAGCACAAACACAGCGTTCACACACAGAGCTCTTGGTGGAGAAATTAGCAAAGTACTATACCCCTGGTATGTTTATCAATCTGTCAAATATGGTAACATGTACAATCAAGTGTGTGAACAGCCTGCATCTTCAAAAGGTGAATGGTGTCTCTTTGCTCTTAAGATATTTCCAAACAATACATGCAAGATTGGGATATAATCTGTGGATGTAGAAGGCTTTCGCTTGATTGTTCCACCTAGCCTTTCACCAGGTGGATGATTACTATGTGTAATGGCATCATAAATTCTTTTATATGCTCCTGTTGCAGGAATAGTGGTGGCAGCAATAGTGATAGCTGTGGTCCCCTGGGCACTGCACACGCAGCATCACAGGCATTGGTTGTACCTAGCACTAGTGCTCCTAGTGGTGGCATGCCCATGTGCCTTAGTTATATCTACACCAGTGGTGACCACATGCGGGATTGCACAGGCTGCAAAATTGGGATTGCTGATAAAAGGTGGAAGCTTTCTGGAGGTTCTTGGAAGGCTGAAGGTGGTGGCTTTGGACAAGACAGGCACTTTATCTGAAGGGAATTTCCGGGTATTTGATGTGTTAGCAGTTGGAGGCATCTCTAATGTGCAACATATTTTGCACTGGTAGGGAACATCCTTCAAATCCTGTGTCTCCTGTTTTGTAAGAAGCAACCCTGATTTGTGAAGAAGCTTGGTCTTGCAATTCATCAAGATTTTGGAATGTCTACTAGAATGTTGAACTGCGGCATGTTTTTCTTTGTTGTGGCATTATCAGTTTCAACAAAGCTCTATAACTGGGTTCTACAGAACTAGTGGAAATCTGCTTAACTTCACATTATGGGCGATGGGTTACTAGGAACTGGAACTAGAAATTGCATAATTTGTGTTGTTGTTGATGATATCAACAGTGCAACAATAATATGTGAAAACCATACTCCACAGGGTTGCATGTGTAGAGAACAAGGCAAGCCATCCAATGGCAGTTGCACTGGTTGGCTATGCACACCTTCATGGCGTGGAACCCACTGGTGAAGTCACAGAGTTTGAGATTATTGTTGGGGAGGGAGTCTCAGCAATTGTTGATGGCCACACCGTTCATATTGGAAATGCTCGTATGGCCAACCGTCTTGGTTGGGAGGAAGGTGCTACTTTATTGTCTGAACCTAACAAAGAGCACAATAATAAACCATATCTCTCCTTCTGCTTGCAAACACACTTTGCAATCATGCAGCTTTCCTGGGGATTTAGTGTGGATGCTCAAGATTGACCTTCAAAGTCCATGCATCCTGACTTGAGTATACTGGGGAGTATTGCAGCTGTCGACAAGGAAATAGTGGACTCATGGAGTAGTCAAGGGGCAACTGTGGGGTGGATAGGGGTGGACAACATAGCTGTTGGAATGTTTAGTGTTGCTGATCAGCTGCGACCTGAAGCAGTGGAGGCAGTCAAAGATCTGAAGGTTTTCTTGTCATCATGCTCTCGATGTTGTTCTCATACATGATTCTCCTGCATGTCGTAAAGTGTTCATGATCCCATCTTTGTCAAAAGTAGTGTTAACAAGCCAATTGTATTGCACTTGCTAATCATTTCTCACTTTTAACAGAGACTTGGCATACGGGTTGCAATGCTGACTGGTGATAGCGAATCCTCTGCTGCCTTCGCACATAAAAAGGTCTGCTATTTCTCTATGTCAGCCATCTCCAATTGCTCGATGCTTTTCATAAATCACTTGTGTTGTTTGCTTTAATGCACTTCTTCTATACAACACCAATAGTGGCTGAGAAATGAGTCCTTGCCCAGTTCCATCTGCTGACATCAAGTTGACATTTTCTACATGAGAAATGACTGGCAGTTAAATTTCTTGGTACTGGTCTAAGCATAGGAGGTAGCCATGTACTCCAAGAGAATGACTTTTGTTGCACTTTGCCATCAAACATTCTCTTTTCCCAGATTGGTGAGGTCGATATCCATGCACAGTTGTTGCCAGAGGACAAGGTCCGGATTGTACAACAGTTGAAGAGAACTGGTGTCACAGCGATGGTAGGAGATGGAATAAATGATGCTCCTGCATTGGCAGCAGCCGATGTTGGAATTGCAATGGGGGTGGCAGGGACAGCAATTGCAATGGAAACAGCAGATGTAGCTCTCATGACAAATGACCTTCGGAAACTCGCTATAGCAGTGGAGTTAGGACAGAGCTGCCGTTGGAAAATTGGACAGAATGTAACTCTATCTCTTGTCACAAAATTGGTCATTATTGGTCTTGCAGCTGCTGGCTATGCATCTCTTTGGACAGCGGTGTTGGCTGATGTTGGTACCTGCTTGATTGTTATTTTCAACAGCATGCGGCTTTTGAAGCAGAAAGCATGTACAGATCGGTGTTGCTCAAAACTGCAGACTCTGTCAAAGGTCAATTTGCATTCCACCTCGAAAGTGGAAAAGATCTGTTGTTCAAAACCTGAAGTGGACATGAAGTGTTTGGAGAGTGGATTGGTTGAGCTGTGTGATGAAGCAATGGCATCAGTTCCCAACACTCATAGGGGGAAACTCCAGTGGTTGCGCACCCACTACACTCAGCATCACCAGAAGAAGAAAGAGGCAGACAAGAAGGGTTCTTGCTCCAAGGCCAATCTTACTGTGGAAACCAAGCATATTGTTGCACCTTCTTGTTCAAACTCAAGGTATGACCAAGGAGTGCTCACTCCAAGGGGGAAAAGTAACCGCCACAACCAGTACCATAGTCATCGCAACCTTGAGGAGAAGCATGTTTCAGGCACTACTTGCTGTGCAAAAGGCCCATCTGAGATCAAGAAGGTTGCCTTGGGATGCTGCTCTAGATTGAACATGCCAGGCTCACAAGATGAAGGGGAGAAACGCAATCCACTCATCAGCAGTGACTCTAGATGTGATCATCAACTTCTGGGAATGGGTGCTAGGGATCCAACTAGTATGGAGCATGAGGGTGAGCATTTGACATCTTGTGAGCTTAAGATTCCATATGTGGCACCTGGTAATGGAATTCGGAGGCGTCAGCTGGGCACAAAAGATAATTTGTGCTCAAGTGAAAGTGGCGGTGCCAGTACTGGTACTTCATTGTGCAGTCATATTATTGAGGAGCCCTGTGTGTTGGCTTGCTTGCCAGGGGCTGGCAACACTGATTCACTGGACAATGGCCAGGATGTGTTACTCACATTGGAGAAGGTCAAGGCTCAAGGTTTAGTGTTGGATCATACTGACACCTCCCTGAATCATTGCTGCAGTAAGGCCCTCATGAAACCTCAGCATGCAGATCATCACACCAACCCAGTGGCATTAAATCCACCACCTCCTCCAACTCAATCATGTTGTCCACAAATGCAAGTCTTTGAGTCCAAATTGCTGGTCCCAGAAGCAGCTGGCCCCACATGCTGTCCAGGGGAGGCAAATGAGGCATTGGTTCTAGGTGATGAATGTCATGTGAATTGCAGAGTTCCAGTATGCAATACAGCACCCCCAAACATTGGTGCTATTGAAGTCTCATCAACACCTGCTGGTTTGAAACATTGTGTCAACAACGGAAATCTTACATCCCATATGGAGCCTCATCTGGTGCCTTCAGTAAACCAAGGCACCACCAGCTCAAGCTGCAGCAGCCAATCAATCTCTCGTTCTTCTTCAACACCCTGATCTTTTCTGTCAGAGATAACTCATATCTCTCACGTAATGTTGAGATCAATCCAATGCACAAGTGGTAGGGATGACTTGTGCATCCGACAGGTGTTTGCCTTCATGAAGGTTTGACCAAGCATCTTTATGATTTCAGTGATCAGTGAAGGATCATAAAGCTGAGGCAATGAGAATTGTACCAAGTTGAGGGGTGCAGCTTTCAGTTTGAACACAGATCCAAGATGTACCTGGGTTATGGAGGTTCAATAGCCATCCAGCACCATCCCAACAGGCTCTATAACACAGTGCAAAGATTTGACAACATCAAGAGCACACAACACAACTCAATAGACGAAATAAAGAATCAAACTTCTGTTCTGTTCCACTGCAAGCACAAATTTGCTTTTTGGGAGACAGTTCCTAACTAAATTATTATGTATTGGATAATTGCATCTGATAAGTCTGTTGCTGATCTTCTGTTCAATTGAGGAGAACATCAATATGACTCAACCATGTGGATGGTGTGTTAGAGGTATTAAAAGGTAACAGGACATTGTTGCATGGATCTCTCATAAGGAATGGTATCAGTGTTGTTGATGCTGTCAACCTTCCTACTGGACATTCCAAAATGGTAAGGAAAAGAGCAGGGGGTGTAATGAGTGGGGTAACCTTTTCTGATCATGAACTTCATCCTTTTCCAGCCCTTCCTCAATTGAGCAACATCCTTCCACATTCTGAATGTATAGTACAAATTTATGTGTGTCCAGTTTGATGTGCACATGTAAACCCTCCTCTTCAATAAAGTCTCTTGCCTGCAAATGCTCATGACTAAAATCCTGAGTGTGTGAACAGCCCCTCATGTCAATGACCAACAAAAGAACATCTCTTGGACACAAAACCTAAAACCTGACCTCCCCCATTGTTCAGATCACCTACAACCAATAGTTGAACACATCCACCCCATTCTGAACCACCAACTTTCCCAAAAGTGATAACTGACAGTAATGGCCATTCCAAAACCAGTCATTGACTGGAACTCAGTGGTAATTATTGTGTGACAAGTTCTTGATCCTAAGACAACTTTGTCAAACTTCTAGAGCCAAAGAGCTTGTTCCAGGAATGGTCAGCCTTGAATTAAAACCAGGCCTGAGAGTAAAAAGAAATTTCACTCATGTGGATGTTGCTCTTTTTCCAAAGGTTCCCCATCTTCAAGACTAAGCTGTGGTGGTGACACAATCACCTCTGGACCACCAAATTTCACTGCCTTTTGCATATTGTCATGCATAGTCTGCAATTCACAAAGCAATCATTATGAATGGGAATCACATCTGACCCTTTGTAGTTTCATATTTGCATCACAACATACTTCGCAAAAAACTGCTGATGGTAACATGACTGAGAACATCTTTCCCATGCTGTACTGCCTTCTTTTCAAGGTGAGCTTTATGCCTGTTTTCAGCACTGTTATCTTGGGACATCAGCGGACAAGGCTATCTTCAGCCTGAGGTGATTAACTTCGAAATTCACACAGGATCCAGTGTGTCCACCCTAGCTAGGCTCCACCTCTATGGAAAGTTAACCTTCAAAAGTAGAGTAGTTCTCATAAGGGTGTCATTATGCGTGACATTATATGAAATCCAGCTTCTAAAGTCGGGGGAGGTCAGTGTTTCATAACACCCTACATACTTAGGTAGAAGTAGAGAACATATAATCCACATAATATCACTGGACACAGATGTAAGGTTCTTGGAATGAATCAAATTTGACACCAGCTTTGGGACTTTTTGGATACCAAAATTAGTGTTTAGAGAGAGAACAAGGTGTCAAAAGTGTCCAATCTTGAGCACAGAAGGAAAAAGTAAAACATGTTCTCTCCTAACTTTAGACTCACCTCTTTGAAGCTGTCCCTTAGGAATGCTTGCAAGTTGCCATTGGGAACTGTGATTAGTGCACGCTCTTGATCACTCTCACTTTCCACCATTTCTTTCCCATCTCCAGAAGCGCATACACTTTCTCCCCCATTTGGAAACTCAGTAGTCTCTGTAACTGTGACCTGAAGACCCTCTGGCAACAAACAGTTGCACATATAACCTATATGTGCAAGACGGTTGACCCACCCAGGGATTGACCTTCCCATTAATCGCCGACAGACATCATCAGAAAAGTGGTTGCAATTCTTTGCAATCAAATGGTATGTGTCACCATGATACTCGTCTGCACACTGCTCAATGAAACTTCGAAAATCCAGGGCATTAAGCTCTGTCGTTCCCAACAGGACTGATCTTCGAAACGTAAAACCAGGACAGTGTTTTGGCTCAACTTCAAACACCCCACTTGTGGCATAATCATGAGCACCAAATGCATACTCTGCTCCATGAGCTTCAATGGCTGAATGATATATTCCAAGACCCACCCAATACACATAGCCATTCATGGGTGTAAGGTCATAGATGTTTAGGTGCACCGGTACTCCAGAAGCAGTATCTGAACCAGGAGGGCATCTATCTCCCCTCATCTCAAACATCTGTTGCTTCAAAAGATGAATGATGGACACATAGCTCTGTTGTTGTTGTTCTAGATCCTGATGAACTACCACCTACTTTGCAACTGCATGAACCATAGAACAATGAAAACATGGCCACATGTTTAGCTCCACAAACCACACAACTATGGCGTTCTTGCAATGTGCACAAGCTTTTTTTACTTTCAGGAGAAGCTCTAGAATTCTAAAACTGGTTCCAGTCTCAACTTTGAGTCAACCATCATTTCTCCTCACAAAAACAAGCAAATTAGTCTTACTCTTCCATAGCAACTTCATAATATTTACATGGTAACAATGCTGCCTGCACCTAATGCCAATCAGTTGGACCAAGGTGGAGTTCAAGTTTTGCCATACCAGCAAAGAGCACTGGTCCTTGCACATTAGAGCTCAACAACTAACTCACTTCAAGAATTTGGAAACTCAACCTCTTCCATCCTTCTTCAGTGAACATTTTTTCACCAAATTTGCGGTTGAAGTTGCCCTATTCTTAGCTTTGCACACTAGCAATCGGATTGAAATCTCTGAGAGCCAAATTACATACCCTAATTAGCAAAGAAGTTCTTCTGCTATAACACTGGCGATGCACTAAATGCAACTGCACGGTCCAAGAAGTGTCAAACCTGATCCTGTTGCTTCACATCAATGAGGCTAACATGCGTGAGAATCCACAAAAATGTGAACGATTTTCCCTCGCGTCTCATCAGTGCCGCACTCCACAAAGGAACTCTTTCTCCTCCTGCTCTTGCTTCTGCTTCTGGGGTACAGCCGAGTCCCAAATTCTTCATTTCACCAAACCCTCACAAAACATTACCAGCATGCCAACCAACCCATGAGAGAAGTGGCAGCAAGGTTCTTCATCCTCAGCAAATAAGTGAGTCGCTGTCCTTGCGACCAGGGACACATGTCAAGAAGCAGCATCAGCAGCCAGAAGCATCACCGTCATCAGAATCAGCGAACCGCAGAGAGAAAAGCGAAGGTAAACGAGTAGAAGAGATGTCTGAATCACGCAACACAACCACACGCACAAAGTGTGCTGTCGCTGCAGCAGCAACTGGACAGCAGCGACAACAGTAGGTCCGTGCTGCAGCAGCGGCAGCAAGTAGCCGCAGTAGAGAACAAGAGAGGGGAGTGGACGACATCTCATTTGTCATCCCATTTGACACTTGGAAAGAGAGGGGCCGTCGAAGACATCTCATTTGGCACTCGGAAGAGAGGGGAGTGGATGATATCTTATTTGTCATCTCATTTCACACTTGGAAGACAGGTGAATGGACATCATCTCATTTGTCATCTCATTTCACACTTGGAAGACAGGGAAATGGACGTCATCTCATTTGTCATCTCATTTCACACTTGGAAGACAGGGGAATGGACATCATCTCATTTTGTCATTTTATTTGACACTTGGAAGAGAGAGGAATAGACAATTCATTTGACATCTCATTTATCATCTCTTCTGAGACTTGAAAGAAAGGGGAGTAAACAACGTTGAACTTATCATCTCATTTGACTCTTGAAAGAGAGGGGGAGTGGACAACAATCTCATTTGACACTTGGCATAAAGGGGAATGGACGCCTCATTACTTGACATCTCATTCATCATCTCATTGGATACTTGATAGAAAGGGGAGTGAACATGGAACTTATCATCTCATTTGACTCTTGGAAGAGAGGAGAGGTGGGCATATCTCATTTGTCATCTCATTTCACACTCAATTCTGGGGTGAGAAGATCACAATGTGTGTGCCTGTTTTTTGGAACTTCATTTATCATTTCATTTTGTCATTTGTTTTAGGCTAAGAGAACAGACTATATAAGTCAGACCAAGGTCCCAAGTCCCGACTCCCTCACTCCCCCCACTTTAGGACCTCGTTTGTCATCTCATTTGTTGAGAGGTAGTTTTGAGATTGCATATGATATAGTTCATTGGGCATTTCTTCAAGAGAACATGAGAAAACTTGGCTTCTCAAATCAATGGATTAATTGGACAACATCATTGTAAAGGGAGGCTAAAACTTTAATGGTGGTGAATGGAGAAAGAGGAATGCATTCACAATGGAAAAAGTAGTCCATTAAGGTTGTTTTTAGTTTGCACCATATTTTTATTTGTTTGTAACAAATGTGTTGGACTACATGGTTTTAGATCTTGCATATGGAATAGAAGGATTGATTCTTTCATATGGTAAGCAAATTTGAAATCAAATGTTTGCAGATGCCATGACATTGTTTTTGAAAGGCTCTCCAAATAATTTTTAAAAAGGCATTTCAAATTATTTACATAAGGAGGAAAACTCAATTGGCATAAGTCTTGTGCCAAATGAGCATCTAAGAAACCAAAGGATTGGTTGTGGGGAGAAGACAAAGGCGTAGTTTGGTTGGCAACATGCAACATAAGCAAATACTTAGGTTTTCCCATCAAGTACAACATGTTTCAAAAGGAAAAAGACAATGAGATTTTTCAATTAGTTCAAGGAAAACTAATAGTATGGATATTTAAAAATTTATCACTTGTAACAAGAATTTTAGTGGCAAATCAAGTGATCCTTGTGTCTATATGGTATGTAACTTCATGTGTAGACTTGTCATTTTTTGTCGTGAAAAAGGTGAAAACTTTGATTATGAACTTTTGTTTGGTTAGGCCAAGCAATTGGGAAAGCAAGGGCAAAGGTTGCATGGGACACAACAACATTACCTTTATCCAAGAGGGGGATTAAGATTCTTGATCTAGAAGTTCAATCAACAACTCTTTTAACAAATATGTTAGTAAGGGGCCTAACCTTGGGTACAAAACCTTGGGAGGTCCTCTTATGTTATTGAGTAAATAATTTGAGCCAATTTTACAAGGGGTGTTGGCATGCCTTAGTGGGATGGCTCATGATAGTTATGAAGGTAATAGTTCATGGCATCTATTATGGCAAGGAATTTGGTCTACGTGATGTAAAATTTGGGTATGGTTGAAACATGAGGATCGAAGAAATAGGGAGGCGATGTTGCATTAGCCTTTGTATGGGAACTCGAAGATTTGTAACCAACAAAGGTTGCCATGGGATATAAAACCTAACTTTAGATTTTGTCTATGGGATACAAAAGGGATCCAACATTTTGAAGATCTTTGGAATGAAGAAGGGAATGATTGGCAAATTAACAATCATCTTAGGAGGATCACACATTCAAGGAATACAACAAATAAGAAATTTGCACTCATTAGTAGTGTGCTTTGGAACTTATCAAGGCTTTAACCTCTTTCCAAGCCCACTAAATGACAATGGAAGGTCTTAATTTTACCACAATTTGATTTTCAAACTTAAGAGTTTTACCATGTACACAATGCAAATAATGGGAGAATGCTTGCTATTATGTATAAACATGTTAAAATATAAAACTTTGTAGGAATGTCATTCAAGTTTTGATAAAGATTCATAATTAGAGGATTAAGGAAGTTCAAATGGTGTTAAAAAATAGGGGAAAAAACACATGTGGAATTCAATCTAAAGAGACACACATGGAAATAACTACATAGGTTCAAAAGATTAGTTAAAAAACAAGAAGTGCTAGTAGAAAAATTCAAAGAAGTTTGAACTAAAGGAGGTTTGTTTTCTAAGGACTCTAGTTCACTTCAATGGCAAATAGTTCGTAATAGGTATTTCCTTCCTAGGCATATAATTGACTATAGATATGGGTTACTTATTTGACCTCGGGTTCAAATGCATAATGTTCAAAACATTAGCATCAATGTCAATAATCTAAGGGAAGAGGGTAGCTTCCAAAGAAGTCCCACTCCCCCAAAGTTTCCAACTTTCCCAATTTGAGCAAGGGAGTGAAGGATAACTAGTTGATTAAGTTATGAGGGCAAAATCATGGAAGAGTTCTAGGAAGAAGTAGCCTTGAAGTAGAAGAAGATATTAACATTCTTTCAAAATTTTAAAAAACAAGTGGAGAATCTCTTAACTCCATTGAACTCCCAAAAGATCTTCAATCTCCAAGGACACACTAATAGAATTCCAAGACTTCTGGTTGGATCAGCATATGCAAATGGACACCAAGGGTCTGTCACACCCTTGCCTCGAGGAAACACATGCAGCCCCTACTCAAAGGTTTCCTCCCAATCAGACACCTAGTCCAGATTTGGAGCCTTCACTCAAAGAGTTAACACATGTGGAGAGCTCGGTGGAGAGTGTGTTTAAGTTCTTATTTGAGCATAATAGGACTGAAAGTTGTGTCTGGGCGGCACCTATCTTCCTTAAGAATCAAACCAAAGGGAAGACAAAGGAAAACAAAAGCACTCCCAAATTTTTCTGGGAGTGATATTAAGTTATTGTGTAGACTTGGGGTTTGGGCTAGTGTGGGACGGGTATTTGATTTTTTGTAATAACCGCTGGTTCTGGGTATTTATAAAAAATCAAAATCAAAGAACCACCACTGGTTCTGGGTATTTATAAAAAATCAAAATCAAAGAACCACCACTGGTTCTGGGTATTTGAAAAAAAAAAAAACCCCAAATCAAAGAACTGCCGGGTCCAGGTAGGTATATGAAAAAGAAATCAGAATCAAAGAGTTCTGACAAATGCCCAGAACCGGCAAATTCTGATTATCCCGGGTATATTCCGGGCATTTAAAAAAGCCTCAAAGAACTGCCGGGTTTCATGACAGAACCTGAGAATACCTGGCAGTTTTCTAGGCTCACTTTTGGAATGTTTCCAAAGAATTGAAAACCATGGTTAGGCTAGATATAATAACCGGGTGGTTTGGATTTTTTTTATAATAACTGCATATATTTAGAACAAACCCGGGTATTTGATCTTTAGGATGACTCGGGGCGTCAACTATGATACCCGGGGGTGTTGGTGGGCAGTTTCTAATATCCGCCCCAGCAGTGGTCTGAACGTCTGAACAAGTGGATTTGGTAAAGGTAGGTATTCATTTTAGGGTTTGGATATTGTCGCTGGTTTTGCTGTGCAGCCACGCTTATACGCCGTGCAAGCTCCTCCTCGACACAACTGCCGATGATGCCGCGCCCTTCGCAGTGAAGGCAACGGCCGTCCGTGTCGCGGGCCTGCAGCGGGTGGACTTGGGGTGCGTGAGTGATTTCTCTCTGGCGGCGGCGGCAGTAGCAGCAGCGACGGGCAGGAGTAGGAGAAGGCGAAGACGGAGCAATAACTTAGGAGGGTTGAGGACGCGGGGGAGGGATGCAGGTGCCGGTATCCGCTGCGGACATGGGATCGTCACCGGAGGAGAATACTCCTGACACGGGCTCCAAGAAGCGTGCAGCCTCGCGTCAAATTTCGCGAGACGATGATCCGGATGTCGAAGAAGATGTGGTACCCCTGCAGACTGGCACGTTTCTGAAAGCTAGCGATGCGGTTCTTGCCAACAGGCGGATTGTGAAAGTCCGGCGTACTGCTACTGTAGGAGGAGGTGGAGCAGTGGGTGCTGCTCCCAACCCTTTTGCGTCTGTCCGTCTTGTGCCGCCCGTTGCTCCTGCTGCTCCTGCAGTCACGGAGGAGAAAGTCGCTTCGCCTGAGGCTGAGTCTGTTGTTCCTGCGCCTGCTCCAACATCCGCAGTTTCGGAAACCGTTGTCTCGGAAACCGTGGTTGCTGCGGAGGAGAAGGGAGATGAGATTGAAATACCTTTAAAAGACGCGAATCAATCGACAGCGGACGCCTATGTGGAAGTGAAGGAGGATGTAGTACCTGCTACCGATGTGCCACCAGGTGAGGAGAAGAAGTTAGGATTAGGCGTTGGGGTTGGAGAGGAGTTCAAAGCTGTTGCGGCCAAGACAGGGGGAGTAGAGAATGGTGAAGCAAGCGGTGGAAGCGTCGTTGCTAGTGCCAAACCGATCAGTTCGAGTTCCGAAACGTTCCAGCAGCTTTCATCTGCCAAGAATGCTTTTTCTGGTGCGTTTGGGACTGGATTCTCGACTTCAACGTTTTCATTCGGGAGCAGCACTCAGGCATCCACAGGTTTTGCCTCCTTCGGTTCCACCTCTTGGACAGGTTCTGGATTTGCAACTGGACTCTTTGGTTCAACAAGTTCGACGACGGGAGGAGGAGGAGCTACTACCGCTTTCCCATCTCTGACCAGCGTCTTTGGGAACAACACAAACGGCAGCAGCACTACTTCGTTCCAACTTTTCGGATCTCAAGGTAGTGCAGCAGCAGCCGCAGCAACCCCGACTCCCGCTTTTGGAAACCCTAATAATACGGGAGGGTTAGGCCTCCAAGAAGTTCCCTCGGAAACGGGGGAGGAGAAAGAGAAACCAGTTTTTGCAGCCGATGCCTCTCTCTTTGAGTTTATAGGCGGTGAATGGAAGGAGCGTGGGAGGGGAGAGATTCGGCTTAATTTGCCTGAGGACAGAGACAGGAAGCCACGACTTGTCATGAGATCCAAAGGAAATTTGCGGCTACTCTTGAATGCTAACCTGTTTCCAGATATGAAGCCCACAAAGATGGACAATCGAGGAGTCACGTTTGTGTGTGCAAACAGTGCAGGGGATGCAAAGGCTGGTCTCACCACATATGCATTGAGAATGAAGGACAGTGCTATGGCTGGTGATTTTCTTGCTTCCATCCAGATCCACAAAGGCCAGGTTAACACTGAACCCAGAACCCCTGGAAGTTCTCCCAAGGCTGTGGACAGATCAGGAGGAGGAGGAGGAGGTTCTGAACAACTGGGTGAAGAGATAGAAACAGGAGTCAAGGGCAATACTGCAGAGGTTTGAAGCTACAAAGCTCAACCAGGTCAGTTTGGCCAAGGGGTCTTCAGGTTTCTGCATGATCCTGTTGGATTAAGGGGTCTCATAAAAACCCTGTTGGTTGCTCATATAATGATACCAGCTGTAAAAGTGGCAATTCTCTCATAGGTTTTCAGATGCACAGTTTGCTGCAGGTATTTTGACCCCACTAAAGGTCAATGGCTCCTTTTTTCCTGTGATGGAGTTTCCAGGGCTTTTATGTGTACACATATTCTTCTCAAAGGTTTCCAGTGAAGGCACAAGTCACTCAAGTCTTCAATCTCTGATCATTAGGTCTTTGCTGCTGGAAGTGGAAATGAGCTGCTTTTTGAGATTCTTTCACTCACTCCCTCAGACAGGTGGAAGGTCCTGTCTTTTCCAGCAGTGAGAGTGGCCAAGGCTTTGCAGTTGTTGGCTATGCTTGCCTTCAGACATTAATGTTATGCCCTTGTTTGCATATTCCATCAACTTATGAGGAACAAGTTGTTGGTTGAGGCTATGATAGGCCAAGCATTTCTGCAGATTACAGGCATAGAAGTAGTCTTGTGAGCTGTGCAAATAGGATGGGATGTCAGAACATCATTTCAACCCTGGAAGATGTCGACTCACCTAAAGTTTTGGAGAGTGCCTCTAGCAAGCAGGATAGCATGGCAAAGTAAGCATAGTGTAGAGAGTGCAGCAAGTGAATTTATGTGTTGTTGAGCCATTATCTTGGTTCCAAGCATCTAAACTAAAACCGGAAGTGTTAAGTCAGCTTTCTATTGGAAGATACATTCCTGGTCTCTCCTCATTTGCTGGTCCTTGATGGACTAAAGTTCAGGTAAGATTGAGAAGGATATTGGATCTAGAATGGCTCTATATTCACTTACTCTCTTGATTAGCATTTGTAGGGAAGTTTGAACTGGTCTTGCTTGACAATTTTACTTGAATAGTTTCAGAATTAACCAGGTATGATGATTTTGAGCTTAGTATCAAATTTGCACAATAATTTAATCTCAGAGGTTGATCAATGTATTGCATGAGCCTTGATAGACTTGTGTATTTTTTCCTGCAGACATTCCTGTGCAAGGAAAAGTGGCTGTTAAATCACACTTCAATTCTTGAGAGAAACAGGGACAGTCAACTGCCTTGAGAAGAAAAAGTAGGGTTTTGAAATGAAGCAGGGTTCCATCTTTTTCTTCAGCTTCAATTTGATATTATTTCTCCATTCCCTGTCTATTCTCCTGATTTGAATTCCTTGTTTTCTTCCATTGTCGTGTGTTATTGCCTTTGAAATAACCGCTTGTTCTTTGATTGTTTTCCAACTGGACATCTACAATGTTTTCCTGTGGATTTTTTGCTGTTTATCTCCATATGCTCATTGGATGTTCCCCACCCTCTTCCCTCTATTCTGTCTCCCATGGGTGCTTTGCTGGTGGGTGGTTGCACTCCATGTATGGTTGTTTTCCAAAATGTGATATTTCATTGTTCACTGTCCATTTGTTATTATGTCTCCCTGGTTAATTGTATCCTGCCTTGTTTTCCCTTTCTTAGTTATCGGATTATCAACTCCATTGACTGCTTCCATATGATGTTACATCTATCACAATGGTTTATAGAGAGTCTGTAGAGTCATCTATAACTGATGAGTTCATTTGGGTTTATTGTTGTGATGCTGATGGTGACCAAGGTTTCATAAGCCCATAAAATAGTAGCAAACATTGATCTGGATTGACAATCATAGGAGTTGTTTCTGCATGCTGTATACATTAGTTTTTTCCTGCAGGTTATTTCTCCATGTCGTATATAATATGTGGTAGTAGATTTCAACAGGCAAGGGCCTTGAATTCAAAATTGTTGGAGAAACTTATTAAACTTTTTAAAATGAGTACCTTCAATGTGGAGTCAATGACTTGTAAATAGATGCTTTCAAGTTCTTCTCCTTGTCAGAGAAATGTGGGTGCGTACCTTTCAGCAATCACCTGCTCATCCATGTCTTTTTGCTGCTACTGGGTAAAGGTGGCTTGGCCTTTCAAACACAACAATATATGAAAAAGAATGATATTTCTATACCTTTACAACAACCTAGCCTATTACTACTACTACTACCCTTTGGAGCTCTGAATTGTTTTTCATCCCCTCGGCCCCTGCCAATTTTGACCTTGACACTTGTTGAATGAAAAACAATACACGAGGACCCCCAATAATGGTAACTTTGAATGTGAAGATGTGTAACAGGCCTGAGCAAGAATAACAAGCTTTGGAGCAGTTTAACAGGTAGCAAGGATGAATCCTACTATACTTAGCTTTGTGCTGATTCCTCGGCCTCCTGTTGAAGTTCCACATCAGGCACCAACTTCTTTTCCTCATCCTCTTCCAAAGATTCCAATGGTTTATCAGCAGCAGCAGGCTTGGGCTTTGCAGTTGTTTGCTGATACAGGACACCTCCACTAATGCAAATCAGGAGCCCAACTGTCCCAATTGCTGATGCATGCTTGTTCCATATGAGCAAGTTGATAAGCACTGTTAACAGCTTATTCACTACACCTAGCACAGTAAAGCCTGTTGCAGAAATTGTCCGCCGGCAAGCGAAGCCAAAGAAGGAGATTGACAGACCAAACAGACAAGACAGTGCCACAGGCAGCCAGACCCCAAGAGATGCCCAGTCTATTGAGTGCTCTATTGTCTCGCCTTTCAGCTGCAGTCCTTCCCCCATCAAAAAAAGCTCTGCCGGGAAAAGAAGAAGAGCCTCCAGATTGTTGTACAAAACAAGGCCCCATGTGCTCAACCCAATTGTCATAACAATGTGCTTGATGTAAACAAAATCTATGGACATGCTGGCAAGGTATGCAAGTGCCCAGCCGTAGGCATGGAAATTGAAATCTTTGTCAGTGCTCACATAGATGACAGAACCTCCCACAATTATAGAAAGAGCCAACCATGTTTTTGAAGAGGGCCATGGCTGCTTCAAATACACAGTCTCTCCAACTGCCACAAAAAGAGGGACAATGGATCGGAAGACGATGAAAGTGTCCACATTAGCATGGAGGAGAAGCTCACTGTTTGTGAAAAGAGAAAGGTAGAAACAAATTGCAGCTGGCAAAAAACGCCAGAGTGTTCTCAGGTTAAGATCCTCATGCTGCAGCACGCTGAATCTGCCAAGAAGGTATACTGCTCCAGCACTTGTGGCATACTGGAGGGCTGTCAGAGCTCCAGGGAAAGGGAACACTGTTATTGCCCACTTGTTGATTATGGACAGAAGAGCTGCAGAGAGACAGTAGCCAATTGCAATACCAAAGACAGATAGCTCCTTCCACCACCCTGCTACTCTCCCCTCCCATGAGTTTGAAACCTCATGTGAATGGCCTTCCACCTCCTTCTCATTGCTGCTTGATGAGTTTGTCATCTGCGTAGCGAAAATCAGTGCACCTGTGACACTCAGTTCCCTTGTTTGCAGAGAATGAACATCATCAGTCCCACAATAGGCTACCAACCTAAGACAGTTGGTAGTGAAAACTGCAACATGTTGTGCGAGCAAACTCAGATACTTGAGTGGAAGTTTGGAAGACCGACTTCAATCTGGTTTTACTACTGTGGATCATCATGTATAAACCTGACATGATGCCAGCAACATATATAACTCTGGTGAGTAAAACCTAAACAATGTACTACTGCATCCAAAGAATTGCACTGTGACCTGCATCACATGTTCAACAATGTGGGAGCCTTGAAGAGCAAATACAAGCCATGACACAGGAGTCAATACATTACAGAGGTGCTACATGTCCTCTCAAAGCGCTTTCAGAGGGAATAACAAACACATTTGTGCTGTTACTGCTGTTACACGACTACTTCTTGTTTTCGCCCTTTGAAATATCGAAACTACTTCTCCTGTAGAACACAGTGAGAGATTGATTTCTTTTTCCAGAAAAACAAAAACAAATCAATGTCCAGTAAGAAAAAAAGTTTGGCAGTCGGACCTTGTGCTGCTGAGTGAGTTGCTAACTCGTCACGCTACGACAATCAAGCGGTGCATGCTTCAGCTGAAACAAACCCTCCAACAATAACAGAGCCCGTCCACCCCGCGAGGGAGCTTGCAAGATGATGATGTTACTACTACGGGCTTGGCTTGCTCCGGCCTATTCCTTCTGTCTCTTGTCCGTCTCCGAAGCTCTTTGGGCGTAGCAATCGCCTGGCCTGCGGAAGCAGAGAATAACAGAACAAAATAGAAACAGAATAGCGCAGGACTGCAAGGGAAGAAGGAGCACACATGAAAACAAACCAACAGCAAATCGTCAAAAACATACATGACGGAGGTGATGGCTGCTGTGAACGGCAACCACTGTAGGTGAACGAGGTAGCCATGATTGAAGCAAAAATAATGGACTGCTGATTGCCACCTGACGAGAAGCCAGAGAGATTCGGTCGTGGGACCGATGCAACAACGCAGCAGCACGGACACACGTTGCAGTCCTGCACGCAACAACGCTCGTCGTCCTTTGAGCCGCTCAACGAGCTTGCCCTTTGCCCGGACAACACAAGGGGTGGACCCGTCGCACTCCCGCCAGCAACTGCGCTCGTCGCGCTTCAAGCTCATCGTGCTTCAAGCCGCTCAACGATCTTGCGCTTCGCCCGGACAAACGTAGGAGTGGACCCGTCATAACGCAGGGTATATGTAACAAGACATTTATGGTACCCTTGCCAATTAAGTGATGACATGGCAGATGACATAGCACCTACATGGCACATTGTCATGTGGAAAATGACATGATGCTAATGTTGCAAATGACATGATGTTTATGTAGCAAATGGCATGGCACTTATGTGACATGGGGGTCATGTTCCCTTGAGGGAACATGCCTTTCACATACATTTGTTTAACAAGCCTTAAAGGAACATAGGTTCCCAAATGGGAACTTACATTTCTAGGAATAGGGGTGACTCTAATTAGTGCAATAATGGGTGGAGTTGGGTGGGTATAACTTTCATCTTGGCCTCAATATGACAACATGTTTAGTGACATCCATCATATTCTTTAGAATCCATGTCTCCCATGGATCACCTAGTGATGTAAACTCTTCATCAATTGTAGGTGTAAGTGTGTACATCTATGTCAATAACAAATAATATGTGAACCTAGTTTTTTTTTTTTTGTATATTTTATTTTTTTTTTTTTTTTTTTTTTTTTTTTTTTAATTTTTTTCAAAAATAGAAAAATAAATTTAAAAAAGAGAATATTTAACACATTTTTTTTTTTT
>Ga0116231_10001963_pt1 | contig 42841 bp, 48 predicted proteins | sample S1TSphgellanicum_2_FD_89695 | JGI IMG/M metagenome (GOLD analysis project Ga0116231, IMG submission 89695) | Host-associated microbial communities from peat moss isolated from Minnesota, USA - S1T2_Fd - Sphagnum magellanicum MG | ecosystem: Host-associated > Plants > Peat moss > Unclassified... | reverse complement strand
TCCCAGACCGACTGATGTTTCATGGCGAGCACGCAGCCGCCCGTGGGCAGATGCTCGCGGCCGCGAATCTCGTAACTCACACCGCAGACGGCCGCATAGATGGCGAGCCACGCGCGCGACCACGCCCGCGCGAAGCCCGGCAAGGTCCACGGCAGCAGGATCGACAACAGCGCGGCGAGCGGTGCCGAGACGGCGAACAAGCCGTAAAACAACACCGCAAAGAGGATCGAGCGTAGGGCTAACACGCCGGATCGCGCCGCTAAATGCGATGGTTTCGTGTGACTTTACGCATGCGCCATTTTAACTTTCCGTAACGCGCGGCGCCGGACTTTCAACTTGCGCCGCCGGGCACGCTGCGCGCCGCCGCCCATCGCTCAAGCGCGCTGCGAACCGAGCAGGCTCGCGATCGCGACGAAGTGACATGCGACACCGCCCAAGACGAACAAATGCCAGACGACGTGCGCATAGGGTTGCCGCTTCCAGAGATAAAAAGGCACGCCGCCGGTATAGCAGAGGCCGCCGGCTGCCACCCAGGCAAACTGCTCGTTGCTCAGGTTGTGCCACAATTGTTTGACGGCGACGATGCCGATCCAGCCGATCACGACGTACAGCACGGTGGATAGGACCGGGATGCGCAACAAGCCACCCGACATCTTGGTGACCACGCCGAACACGGCCAGGGCCCAGACGATACCGCACAAGGACCAACCCAGCGATCCGCCCACCACGCCGATGGTGAACGGCGTATAGGTGCCAGCGATCAGCAGGTAGATTGCCGAGTGATCGAGCCGGCGCAGCATCGCCTTGAAGCCGGGCCGGCGCGCCGCGTGGTATAGCGTCGACGTGCCGAACATCATGAGTGCCCCCAAGCCGAAGGACATCGCGCCGATCAGGCGCCAGGTGCCTCCCTGATCCGCGGCGCGCAGCACGAGCCACGGTATGCCGATCAGCATCCCCACTACGCCGAGCGCAGCCGTCAGGGAATGCGCGATCTCCTCGCCGGGCGAATAACTATGCGCATGGGCCATGGGTCGAGATTACCCGTCGCGCCCGGGCTTGGCGAATTCGGCGACGAGCCAGCGCCGAAACGCGCCCATGGGACGGGCCGACTCCTCTGCTCGCCGCCACACGAGCCAATAGCCTTGGCGCAGGCCGACGCGAGGACCGAAGGGCACGACCAGTTGCTGCGCCGCAACTTCGGACTCGATGAAGCGCGGATCGATTACCGCGATGCCCATGCGCCCGATCGCGGCCTGGATGGTGAGGGCGCGCGTCTCGAACACGGGGCCCCTAAGGGTGTCGATGCCGCGCACGCCGGCCGCTGCCAGCCACGCCGCCCAATCGCCGCGCCGCGCCTGCGAGTGCAGCAGGGTGGCGCGGGTGAGTTGCTGCGGATTCCCGAGCCGGCGAGCGCTGAGCCAGTGCGGGCTGCAGGCCGGAACCAACTCTTCGCGGTAGAGTTCTTCGGCCACGACGTCGCTCCAGGCGCCATCGCCGAGACGGATCGCACAATCGAAGCGTTCGGTCGACAAATCGACCGAACGCGACGAGGTCGACAGAAACAGTTCGATCTCGGGATGCAGAGCCTGAAACCGACTCAAGCGAGGGATGAGCCAGCGCACCGCGAACGTCGAGAGCGTGCTGATCCGCAACTCGCTGCTGCGGCGCGAAAAGCTGCGCAGGCTCGCGTCGATCGTATTCAGAGCCGGGCCGACCGCTGCAGCGAGTCGCTCGCCTTCGGCGCTCGGCGTCAAGCCGCGGCCGTCGCGCGTGAATAGTCGCGCACCGAGCCGCCGCTCCAATTGCCGCAGCAAATGCGAGACGGCCGAGGCGGTGACGCCGAGTTCGCGGCCGGCGGCCACGACCGAGCCGGCCCGGACCACGGCCGCGAAGGCCTGCACGGCACGCAAGGGTGCCGAGGAAACGACGGATCGGGGTATGCGCCGGATCATCATCGCTCATCGATTACTGAGAAAATCTCAGTATAGCGTCGCGAGCGTTCGACTAGGATTCGGTCCATCGTCAAGCAACGAGAGGCACGTAACGATGGGCAAGCACGAAACAGCCAGCGGCCAACACCGTCTCGTGAGCCGGCAATTCGGCACGACCGCCAAGGCGTATCTGGCGAGCGGCGTGCATGCCGCGGGAGCCGACCTCGAACGGCTGGTACGGCGCGCGCACGAGCTGCGGCCGGCGCGCGTCCTCGACCTCGGTTGTGGCGCGGGACACGTGAGCTACGCCTTGGCGCGCGGCGGCGCGGGGGAAATCGTGGCTTACGATCTTGCCGCGGAAATGCTCGCCGTCGTCGCAGCCGAGGCGCAGCAGCGCGGGCATCTGCAAATCGCGACCGAGCAAGGACCCGCCGAACGCTTGCCTTTCGCGGCTGGCAGCTTCGACTGGGTCGTCAGCCGCTACTCGGCACATCACTGGCTCGACTTACCACGGGCGCTCGCCGAGGCCGCAAGGGTCTGCAAGCCGGAGGGTCGATGCATCATCATCGACGTCGTCGCGCCCGAATCGGCCCTGTTCGATACCGTCTTGCAGACGATCGAGATGCTGCGCGATCCCTCGCATGTGCGCGATCATCGGGTCTCGGAATGGCGCCGGCTGCTGGCCGAGGCCGGCTTCGCGCTCACGGCCTGCGACGGCTGGAAACTGCCGATGGGTTTCGCCAGCTGGGTCGGTCGCATCGCCGCGTCGGCGGAACGCGTCGCGGCGCTCGGCACCGTATTCGCGGGCCTGCCCGAGGAGGCGCGGCGGTATTTCGCGGTCGAGCCGGACCATTCGTTCGCGATCGACAGCGCCTGGCTCGAGAGCGTGAAGGCCGGCTGAGCGGTGAACGGAGCTGCGCCCGCTACGGTGGGAGTAGCAGCCAAACGCCGATGGCACTCGGATACGGGGCCGACAACGTCGTCGTACCGAGCAGCGTGGGCGTGCCGCCGTTGCCCTCGGAGTAGACCAGTACGCTGCCACCGGTGGCCCGTGTATTGGCGTTGGCACCCGAATCGCTCGTCAATACGTAGAGCGTCCCATATTGGATGGTCTGTAACAGCGCCACCGCCACCCCCGGTGTACTCAGCGACTGCGGACTCGTCGCAGTCAGAGCGCCCGCGCTGCCGACCGGAAAAGACAGCAATGCGCCGCTCTCGGTGTCCACGCCCATCTCGTTGGCGAGTACGTACGCAGTGGCATTGGAGACGGTTTGGTCGAGCACCATGCCGACCCCGCGATAATGGCTTCCCGTCGTGACGATGCTGCCGGTATCCGTCAATGTACCGTTGGCGCCCACGGAAAATTGCCGGATCGAACCCAGACACTGCGTACCGTCGCAATTGCTCAATACGTATGCAAAAGAGGGCGGGGAGAACTCGTCGATCGCGATGACCGAGGGATTCGTGCCCGCAGCGACCGGGCTCGAGCCCGTCGGCGTGAGTGTGCCGTCCGCCGACTCGGTGTATTGGGATACGCTGCCGGCTTGACCCGCGGCGTTCGAGTTCACGACGTACACGCCGGTGTTGCTCGCGACGATCGATACCGGTGCGACGCCGGTTGCCACCGTCGCAGGCGTGAGGGGGGTCAATTGGCCGCCGCCGCCGATGCTGAATTGCGCAACGTTGTCGTCCGCCGTGTTGACGACGTACAAGTAGTTGCCGGTCGGATCGACCGTCGCGGTGGCGCCCGCGGTTCCGAGGGTATGCATGCCCGGATTCGTCACGGTGGCCGGAGACATCGCCGTCAGAGTGCCATCGGCGGCGGTGTCGTATTGAGAAATGCTGCCGTCACCCGCGTTGACCACGTAGACGTAGCCGATGTTCACGACCACCAACGCGGACGGGTTGATTCCGGCGGCGATCGAGGGCTGCGCCAGTGGCGACAGGGTCCCGTCGGCCCCTAGCGCGTATTCGTAAACCGCGCCCGTGCTGCCCGGAGCCAAACCCGCCGAGGCCACGTAGACATAGTTGTTCGGCGCGTACTGGTTGTTCCGGTTGATGGTTCCCCCGCCGTGATCCGACCCACAGCCGCTCGATGCCAGGCTTGCCGCGGCGGCTATGATGGAGAGTAGGCGCAATGTGCCGAGTTCGAACGAGGTGCGCATGCAATGGCTCCCTGAGACCGCAGGTTCTCTAGCCACTAAACTATGCAGGAGCGTAATGCAGTATTGGCTCTCCAGTTGTGTTGATTTGTAATGCCGCACGGCGGCGGCTGAACCGCCGCGGCAGCGGAAAAACTAAGGAAGCTGCAATTCAACGGCCTGTGAGCTGATGCCGTTCGCGCTGATCGTCAGCTCATAATTGCCCCTGGGCAATCCAGGGGGCAGGGTCATCTCGGTCTTCAGCAGTTTGGTGCCCGTCTCCACTCCGGTACTGGACCAGTTGAAAGTGCGAGCATAGTAAACATCCCCATTCGCGGCACTGGTCAGGCGAGCGATCGGATAGTTCGTGCTGTTCTGATCCTCGTCGCCGTAGGAGGCGCCCGAAGAGATGCCGTTGAATCCGGTTCCGGTCACGAGATATGAGTGGTTGGGATTCTCGGTCACGTCCTTGATCAACGGTACATCCTTCGTGGATTTCAGCTGACCTCCCTTGGGCGTGAACGTATACAGCTGCAACGAAAAAGGCGACAGGAGGACCGACCCATCCGGAAGATCCAGCATGTCCATCACGAACGAATTCGTCGGCAGCGAAGCCCCGCCGCCGGGTGCGTCGATGGAAGTCAAACTGTTGTTCGCGTAGTCATAAACGAAGAAATAGGTTGGGCCGCAATAGCCGCACGCGTAAGGGTCCTCGGCCATCAGAACCTCGCCATTGACCATCATGGCGGCAGGCGCGTCATTGGCCCCGATCGCAACGCCGCCTTTGTTCGGAATCGACGGACCAATCTCCCATGTGCCCGGAGCGGTGCTGCCGCTCGGCGTGTAAATCAAGGTCTTGTCGATTCCGCCGATGTAAAACACCTTCCCGTTGGGTAGCAGGAGGCCTCCGCCGAGTTCACCGTTCGAATTGAACAGATCGAACGGCGGCGGGGCATCCGCGAGCCACTCGTTCGTCGCAGCAAAGTAACGCTCCGAGGTGGTCGAATAAAGGTCGAGCGAAAGGATGCTGCTATCAGGCAATCGAACCCAAGTCGTCTCATCTTGATCACCGAGGGAGCACGCCCCGGCCGACCAAGTATTCGCGGCGACGTCATAGATCAGAGTCGCGCCCTCGTAGATGCCGGCCAGGCTGTCGATGCAGTCCGTCCCTCCGACGGAATAGACCAATACGTTGCCATTCGGCAGCAACGCGCTGACGCCATCGATGAAGTTGACATCGGCATAAACCGACGTTGCGTTCGTCAACTCGGTCCATGTATTGGCGATCGGATCATACAGTTCCGCAGAGCCCGCTGGAGCATTGCCGTACTCGCCACCCGAGACGAAGATCTTTCCGCTCGGAAGCATCTGCGATTGGAAGTCGAGCCGCTTGTATTTCATCGACGCAAGCTGGCTCCACGTGCCGTTGACATAGCTGCCATGGATGTCGGGCGTCAATCGGTACCAGGTGTTGTCGTTGTATCCGTTCGCCATCACCGTGCCGTCCGAGAGTAGCATCATGAAAGCAATGTATTCGGGCAGAGGATTGGCCAATGGTGTCCATGTTCCGAGCGGTGTGTCGTTCGTCCTTTCAGGCTTGGCGACCGTTGGATTCGGCGGTGGCTGCATGATCGGCGAGGGATGGTGGGGGCGGATGGTCTGAGCGGCGCCAAGGCCAGGTAACGCGAGAAAAGCTGTAAACGCGGCTGCCAAGTATTTCGGAGCTGTAAACTTCCTGTTGGCCATGTCCCATCCCCTCCTTGAATTTGCGCGATAGTATGCCGCACGCGTCTTACAGTCGCGTGAAAATCTGCGCGTGTGCATGATCGAGACCGCGCCGGAAATCCGGATCGCGGCGTGCCCGCAATGTTGGGCCGGCATGCGGCTCAATGCAGCGCTTGTGCCACCGCCGAGAAGAATGCGTCGTCATCCAAGTCGACTCGGGATTCGTCATCGGGTTTGGATCGCGCGCTCAAGACGACGACGACCAGATGCTCGCGCGGATTGATGTACATGAACTGGCCGAAGATCCCCTCCGCCTCGAAAGCACCGACATGGACCGGATCGGTCTGCGGCGGAATCCACCACATATAGCCGTAGTCCACGGTCTTGCCGCCGATGCTGTGCGCGACGCCCGCGGCGTCGAACCAGCCGTCCGGCACGATCGACCGTCCGTCGAGGCGACCGCGGTCGGCGACGAGCTGGGCGAAGCGACCATAGTCGCGCAGTGTTGCCGCGATACCGCTGCCCGCCCATCCGATCCCGCGCGGGCCGTCGAGCCACCAGGTGGCATCGTGCTCCATGCCCGCCCGTGACCAGATTTTCTCAGTCAGATAGTCGGCCAAGGGGCGGTGGGTGGCGCCGGCGATCACGGCGCCGAGCACATAAGTCTCCCCCGTGTTGTAATGCCAGATCGAGCCGGGCGGCGCGGCGCGCGTCAGGGCGCTCATATACCGGAGGATGGCTCCGGGGTCGCGGGCCATTTGCAATTTCAGCACCTGACGACGATCCGAATTGGGGTCGGTGTAAGCTTCATTCCAGCGTACGCCGGAGCTCATGGTCAGAACCTCGCGGATCGTCACTCCATCATAGGCGCCGCCGCGAAGGGCAGGGACATAACGGTCGACCGGATCGTCCAAGCTCGAAATAAAACCGTCGGCCAACGCGGCGCCAACCAGCGTTGAGGCGATCGACTTCGCCATCGAGAACGAAGCCCAGTGCGTGTTCGGTCCCGTGCCGAGTTCGTAGTCCTCGAGCGCGATCTTGCCGTCCTTGAGGACCAGGATCCCGGCGACCCGGTTGGTGGCGAGGTAGTCGTACAAATCGACCGAGCGACCGTGATCCTGGTACCGAATTTGCGGGAACGGCTGGGCACGCCGTGGCAGAGGACGCACCGGACCCGCACGCCGCACGCTGCGCACCGGCAGCAATCGTTCAGTGTGCGACAGGGTTCGCACCGCGAGGTCGGGCGCCATCGCGCCGTCGTACATCTGCGGTAGGTCGGCGATGTCTCCCGCGCACGCCGGGCCGATCCGAATCAGCATGAATAGCAGCGGCCATCTCGATACCGCTCGGCAGCCTCTCACTTTATCTCCGGCCTCGTTCAATCCAGCGGATTCGGGTCGCGCATGTTCTTGAATAGCTCCCCATCGTACTGGATCTTGCCGCCGAAGTTGCAGAATGGGATGACGAGGACCAGGACACAATAGTCGTTGAGCTTGATGATGCCGTGACGGAGCATCTCGCGACGGCTGTTTTTGTCCCAATGGAATTCCGGCATCGGTTGCAAGTTGTTTCGCGTGATCCAATCGCGCTGCTCCGGCGTCAGCGCGGACAGGTCGCGGTAGCTGCGCTCCTTCGCCTCTTGCGCCGTGCTCGAGGCCGCGGCGAGTGCGGATTCGCGCTCCCAGTCGATGGGTGGCCGCGGCGGTTCCGCCGGCGAGAGCGTGATGGCGTGCTCATCGAGCCGTAGCGAGGGAAGCGGGACGTCGGTGATCATGCGGGGATTGGCTGCCGGAGATTCCATGTGGACGCGGATCGTCGGGGTATCGATCGGCGCGGAGTGCGTCTGCAGCAAGACCAGTGACGGGCCCTCGCCGGCGTTGCCGCGATCCCGGCCCCGTGAGACTGGCCACAGCAGCATCGCAGCGATCAGCCCGGCGTGCGCGAGCGCGACGATGAGCAGCACGCTCCTGCGGCTCGGGGCCGTCATGTCCACGCGTGTCAATCCATCTTGAACAACACGTTCACGGCGACCGACATGTGTATCGTCGCCGGAACCAACAGCTCATCGGCGCTCGCGGATTTCTTGAACATTCTGGCCGCAGACACGGACACGAAAACGGCGGACTGATCGCCGAGTCCGAAAGCCGCGGGAATCGATTCAAACGGCGTCTCCGATACGGCGACGGCCGCGGTCACATGGCGACCGAGCGGCTCGGCGAGATGGTCGCCTTGTTGCTTCGCGGAGTGCAGTGCCTTGACGAGCAGATCCGCTTCGATCGCCGCTCGATCCGTTCGATCGAATTGGCAATGGATCTGCTCCACGTTGGCGGCGCCGATGAGCTCGTCTTCGATTGCCGCCAGAGATACGAGCTTGCGCAGCTTGAACTGGAGGCTGCGCGTCAAGTCGTAGCCACGGATTTGCGCGGGCTCCTTATCGCCGTATTCGTTGGACAAAATTTGCTTGCTGAGATTCGAGGATTCGATGTCGCTGCTCGCGACGTCATTCTCGCTCAGGACCGCCAGCACGGCCTTGAGCCTGGCATCGACCGTGGCGTTCGCCTTGCCCGGATCATGTTCGATGTCCTTGATCGTGAAGGAGCAAACCGCAAGATCGGGCGGCGTGTCGATGTCGGCCTTGCCGGTCACGAAGACGAATGGGTAATCGGGAATGTCCGCCGCGAATGTCGCAGATGCAAACAGCAGAAGACCCAAAAGACAATGCGGCAGTCTTGGCGTCATGGCAATCCATCCTTGCGACCCATCGGTCCGATGATACGTCAAGCGAGTCGCCCTGTGAGCGCCTGCGGCCGCTCACGTCAGCTTGGAGACCCGTTCGCGGGCGAAGGGTACGCGCCGCTGCAATATCAGTTCTCGTAGGTAGGACAGATGCTGTCGAGAATTCGGGGATGGACCTGTAATCCAGCGGCTTCATGATATACTTAAAATATGTATATCTTGGAGCTGTTCATGCGTGTGTCGAAATGGGGAAATAGTCTTGCCGTTCGATTACCGGAACCGATCGTAAAGGCTCTCGACCTCAAATCGGGTGACGAGATCGAAATCGTCCTCAGAGGCGAACGAGTGTTCGAGGTGGATCGCGATGCGAGTCGCGATCGGGCCCTCGAGCGATTGCGCGCGCTGCGTAAGCCGCTGCCGAAGGGGTTCCGCTTCGATCGGGATGAGGCGAATGCCCGCTAAAAGGTTCTTCGATACCGATATTTTGATCTATGCCTTCGCCGCCAACGATCCGCGCAGTGCTCGAGCGGAGTCACTGATTGCGGAGGGCGGTGTCATCGGGGTCCAGGTTCTCAACGAATTCACGAACGTCACGCGCCGCAAGTTTCGTTGGCAATGGGATCAGATCGAAGCCTCTTTGGCGGTCGTTGCAGACTTGTTCGGCCCCGTGGTGCCGCTGACCACCGCCGTTCATAAGAGGTCCGTGGTGCTGGCGCGCGAGCACGACTTGCCGGTCTGCGACGCGTTGATCGTGGCGGCGGCCCAAGCTGCCGGCTGTCAGCTTTTGTTGAGCGAGGATCTTCAGCACGGGCAGAAGTTCGGGACCTTGACCGTCGCGAACCCTTTTCGTCGCGCCGCCGGTTGAGCAAGGCTGGCGACTCCAGGCCGCCAGCCTTGCATTTCTGGAGCCTGCCGAAGCCGCGTCCGCTTGAACGCGTAGTCGTAAACCTCGCCAAAAGGGATTATCGTGACCGCGAGGAAGACAACGTATCTTTCCCGATCAACCGACCTCGGAGGTTCCATGAAACGAGTCACCGGCATTGGCGGCATTTTCTTCAAAGCCAAAGACGCCAAGGCGCTACAAGCTTGGTACAAACAACATCTCGGCATCGACGTTCAAGCATGGGGGGGAGCCGCGTTCGACTGGACCGACGATGCAGGCAAGCCGGTCGGCGGGACGACCGCATGGTGTATCAATTCGGCGCAAAGCGACCAGTTTGCGCCGAGCACCGCACCGTTCATGGTCAATTACCGTGTCGCGGATCTGCACGCCTTGCTCAAGGCTTTGCGCGAAGAAGGCTGCAACGTGCTCGATAAGATCGACGAATCCGATTACGGAAAGTTTGGCTGGGTCATCGATCCGGAGGGAAACAAAGTGGAACTCTGGGAGCCTCCCGCCGGCCAATGACGCGGCTCGGCCTGCGCTCGTGAATCGGGTGGAAGGTCCCTGTGATCAAGGCGGGGATGAACCCGTGGGGTTGCTGTTGGCGCTGGTGATGTAACGCGCCAGCGAGGGATCGAGGCGTAGGGCGGTCACCAGATCGGCGCGCGCCTTGGCCGAGTCGCCAAGTTCCTTCAGGGCCGCGCCACGGAAGAAATACGCCCGCGCCAGCTTCGGATCGAGCCGGATCGCCTCGCCTTCGTCGTCAATGGCGCTCTCGTAGTGATGTTGAATCAGGCACACATACCCACGGTCGCTCCACACCGCCGCGGTTTTCGGCTCCAACCGTATGGCCTCTGAATAGTCGGCGAGAGCGCCGCTGAAATCCTCTTGGGTCCTGTGAATCTTCGCGCGTTGCAGCAGCGCCGGGACGAGTTTGGGGTTGAGGCTCAAGGCCGTGTCGAAATCCCGCTTGGCGGCGTCGACATCCGGCTGCGCCAGGTAGAAAACCCCGCGGTTGAAATAGAGCTTGGCGTTATGGGGAGCTAATTTGACGGCTTGATTGTAATCCTCGAGCGCATGCTGCCTGTCGCCCGCAAGACCGTAAGCCTCGGCGCGATTCACATAGACGTAGAAGCGATCGCTGCCGATGAATATCTCGTGGTCCAGCGTCTCCGTGCATGCCTGGATGACGACGGGCGGCAAGTTCTTGCCGTCGCGATTGAAGCACTTTTGGAGCACGAGACGCTTGTCCGCCGCGAGTTGCGCTTCGCAGAGCGTCATTGCGATGTAGTCGATCGAGTCGCCGGAGTTGTTGTGCGTGCTGTAGCAGTCGGTGAATTGATCCGGTGGCAGCTTGGGCAGCGGTGGCTCGGCACTGGGCGTGCTCCCCGTGACCGTGAGCCCGGGGCTGAGCGTTTCCGGTTGCGCCGGAGTCTGACCGGTCGGAATCGAATCCTTATCTTGAGCTCCGGCCGCCACCGTGGCGAGGAGCAAGACTAAGAGCTGCCATGAAGATAAATGCCGCAAGGTTCCCACCCCTCCCCAACGAACTAGATCGGCACTCCGCCGAACCGCTTGAGACCACTGCAAAGCGCAGTCAGTTCCGTCGCGCAACCGTATCCCGAGCGGCGGCCCGCCAGCGCCAGCCGGCGATTGCAGGGGCGTGGCGGCCCCGACGAAAATGCCGGGGCCGAGGCTACCACTGCGGTTCTCGCTGTCAATCGGCTGCGCATTGTATGCTTCGGCATCAAGTGAGCCACGAACCCGCAGATCGCGGAATTGGGAAGACCCTCGATGAATGCATCGGTCAATGACCTCGCAGACCGAGGCTTCAAGCGGCATTTCCGAGGACGAGGTCGGTCATGAAATCGACCCTGCAAGAGGTCCAGCCCGTTCTTGCGGCGGCCGACGTCGCGGTTTCAGTAAACTTCTACATGCGTCTTGGATTCATTGTGGTATTTCAAGACCAGATTACCGAACCCAAGTACGCCGTCGTTCGGCGAGATGGCGCTCGGCTGCATATTCAATGGGCCGGCCCGGATCAATGGGCGCATTCAATCGATCGTCCGGCATACCGATTTATCGTCAGCGACGTTGACGCGCTCTACAGGGAGTTTTTTGCAAGCGGAAGCGTGAACCCGCAGACATCGCAGAATAGTCCATGGGCGGCACCGGCCGATACACCCTGGGGTACGCGGGAGTTTCATCTGCGCGACCCCGGTCAAAACAGCCTGCAGTTCTATCGTCCGCTGTGACCAAAGGGCGCTGTGACCAAAGGGGCCGAGGGATCCGGATCGCCTTGGAGTTCCCGCTTGAAATAGCGGAATCAACTTCGGCGACGGATGTCCGCCGCTGTCATGCGCGCGCGGTGCCCGCAAAGGATTCTGCGCTCACCACAAGAATCGGAGTGCGTCAGGAGCGCGACGGCGATATTGTGCCGGTGGGCTGCAAATCCGGAGTTGATCATGAGTTTTCGAATTACTGGCCATTCAGCGGAGCCCTTCCGGCATCTGTATCGTGTCTGCGACCAAGATCTGGCGCGCCATGGTGTCAAGCGGTGTACGGCCGACAGGATGCCTGGGTTCCCGGACCGCATTGAAATGCGCGACGCATCGCCCGGTGGGACGCTCTTGCTACTGAATCACGTCTGCCAGCCGGCTTCACTTTCGGCGGCATTGCCCTCGTTGGCGGTGCAATTCTCTGGGCAGCGCGTGCTCGACGCATGAACGTCATTCAAACCGCCGGTGCCGCACTCATCTGCAGCGGCGGCGTCGGCAATCTAATCGATCGGTTGACCCGGGACGGCTACGTGACCCACTTCTTGAACGTAGGCGTCGGCCCGCTGCGAACGGGAATATTCAATATCGCCGACTTCGTCCTGCTCGTCGGCCTCGCGATCATTGTCCTCTCCGGCGTGAGACACGCGTGCAGCGGTCTCGTCCAAAGATGCTTGAGGCTCCCACTCAACATGGATGCTTCGCTGCGCAAGTGCGACCGATGAACTCGGCCCCCGATGACCGCACCGACGGGCACACAATCACGGCGCTCGGCTTGACCGCGATGTGCCTCGTCACTTTCGATCACGAAGCCTTGGGGCATGGGGGCGCGTGTCTCGCTATCGGTGGGCACATCGAAGTCTTGAGTAGTGCAATTTTCCGCTGCAACGTCCGCTCCGTCCTGATCGATCCGGCGGGGCCATTGGCGAATGTGCTCGGCGGAAGTCTCGCGGTGGTGATGGCCAAGTGGATCCCGCGCCGACTCCTCGCCACACGCCTGTTGCTGATACTGGTCGCCGCTTTCAGCCTCTTCTGGGAGTCGGGCTACTTGATCAAGGCGATGCTCGACCGACACGGAGATCTGTATTTCGCGGCCGAGGATCTCCTGGGAGAGCCATCTGCATGGTGGCGAATGGCAGGAACCGGGGTCGGGACATTTCTGTATGTGATGACGGCCCGTTGGGTGTCTCGGGCCTTGACTGAGCTGTTTCCACGGGGCCGCGCCGCTCGGAGCGTCGCTCGCATCGCGTGGACCGCGGCCACACTCGGCGCAGCCTTTGCCGCAATCTTTAATCTGGGGCACGGCTGGGTTGGATTCAGGGACGGCGTATTGGAAATCGGCGCGGCCTCGGTTCCCCTGCTTTTTCTCGCCGCATTGAGCGACTCCGCGCCGCTAGCGGCAAGCCCCACGCCGATTCGACGCAACGGGGTCGTGATCGGCTTGTCATTGGGCCTTTATGCGATCTTCGTCGCTACCTTGGGCCGCGGGCTGTATTTGTGATTCGCCCAAGAGTCAACGCCGTCGAGGTATGGTCGACGGACAGTGCGGACGCACCGGGCGAGTCCGAGCTGCGTGAATGGCTCGTCGCTGCGTATGCCGGCGATTTCGCGCCAGCGGATTGGGAGCACACGCTCGGGGGTCTGCGCGTCATGATCCGGGACGAGCACGGCATCGTCAGCCACGCCGCCATCGTGCCGCGGATGATCGTTTGCGCGGACCGCTCCCTACGTGCGGGCTACGTGGAGGCGGTCGCCACGCGATCCGACCAGCGCCGACGCGGATACGCCAGCAGGGTGCTGGGAAAACTTGGCGAAATCATCGAACGCGACTATGACATTGGCGTCCTGTCCACCGGATTGCACGATGTATATGCCCCTCTTGGCTGGGAGCGCTGGCGTGGCGCGTCTTACGCGCAGAGGCTTGGCGAACGTATTCGGACCGCGGAGGATGATGACGGTCTCATGGTTCTACGGACCTCTCGCACGCGCCACGTCGATTTGAGCGGCGACATCGTGGCGGATTGGCGCGATGGCGATAACTGGTAGGGTCAGGGCCCATCGGTATCGTTCGCGCCGCTGCGCAGAGCCTTACAAGCGAGCACGAATCAACACGGAATAAACACAATTCGATGCGGCGGCGCCCGGTACCATGCCAGCAACCGCGGCCGAGGATCGGGGCGCCACAGGAGCCGTGAATTCCATCGCCAGCGTCAACGAAGATGTGACACCTGCCAGCCAAGAAAGGGGTATTCCATGAATCGGATCATTCGCCGTCGCTTGCTTGCGGCGACCGCCTCATCGCTGCTGGTTGCGGGCCTCGTCATGGCCGCGCCGGCGAGGGCCGCTCTCGATCAAGACATCACGATTTCCTTTACCGCGCTCGCGAACCAGATCACTTGGCAGCTTGCGGGTAAGGACGTGGATACCGCCGGGGTCAGCGGGAGCCTCGGGCCTTTCGCCAACGCCTGCGCGATTCTGCAGGGGAGTCCAACTGCGAAAGGAAACGTGATCAAGCGTGACCTGTACGTTCTCGATGCGGGGACCAGCACCTCGGCTGCCGTGCTTTATGTCTATGCAAGAACGGATACGATTACATCCGGCGAAGGGCAGAAAAATGACGCCGTCACGATCGTGCCGAGCGCCACGGTCCCCTTGGCTCTCAGCGGCGCGGCGAATACTTCATGTTATATGGCCGCCAATGACACGGCCATCTTCGCCGGGAACAGCGCGAATCTGTCCGCCGAGGTCATCTACAAGGGCAAGCTTGCCCATGAGGCGATCTCGCAACCCTTGCAGTCCTTTGGCTTCACGGTCTCGGCGATTACCGCGAGCGACAATGGGATCGTATTCATTACCTGGGGTACGGGGCCCGAATCAGGCTGGGCCGAATACGATCGGGACAGCAAATACCTGGCGACCGGCCAGTACTTCGAGTTCACGGTGCTGGCCGGCTCCACCAACGCAACGACCTTCTGACGGGCTTGCCAGCCGCGCTCAGCCTCCCGCGGCCGTGCGGGATTGCTCCGCGAGCGTCGGATAGTCCGTGTAGCCCGCCGCACCACCACCATAGAGCGTGGCCGGATTGAGCGGAGCGAGCGGCGCATCGAGGCGCAGCCGTGCGACCAGATCCGGATTGCTGATGAACGGCTTGCCGAAGGCGACCAGATCGGCTCGGCCCTGGTCGACGGCGTCGATCGCCATGTCGCGTGTGTACGCGTTGTTGACGATCCAAGCGCCCTGCGGGTTGCCTTCCTTGAAGCGGCGCCGCAAGGCCTCGTAGTCGAAGGGCACGATGTCGCGCGGGCCGCCGGTCGCGCCTTCGATCACATGCACGAATGCGAGCTGAAACGGCGCGAGTCGTTCGATGAAATATTCGAACAAGCCCTGGGCGTTGCTATCCTGACCGGCATCGTTCGCCGGCGTCACCGGCGAGATGCGGATGCCGGTCCGGTCGGCGCCGATCTCGCCGACCACGGCAGCGACCACCTCGAGCGGAAAGCGGACCCGGTTCTCGCGCGCGCCGCCGTAGGCGTCGGTGCGGTCGTTGACGCTGTCGCGCAGGAATTGCTCCAGCAGATAACCGTTGGCGTCATGAATCTCCACGCCGTCGAATCCAGCCTCGATCGAGAGTCGCGCGGCGTGGCGGTATTCGGCGACGATGCCCGGAATTTCGTCGAGGCGTAGGGCGCGCGGGGTCGAGACTTCTTCGAAGCCCTTGGCCGTGTAGGTCTTGGTATTGGCGCGTCGCGCGGTGCTCGACACGGGCGCGCCGCCGTCGGGCTGCAAGGACACGTGCGAGATGCGGCCCACGTGCCACAGTTGGCAAACGATCTTGCCGCCCTTGGCATGCACGGCATCGGTCACGCGCCGCCACCCGGCCACCTGGGCGGCATTGAAGATGCCGGGCGTACCGAAATATCCTTGACCGACGGCGGAGATCTGCGTCGCTTCGGAGACGATCAATCCCGCGTCGGCGCGTTGTGCGTAGTACGTTGCGGCCAGCGCCGAGGGTACTTGGCCGGCGTCGGCACGGTTGCGCGTCAAGGGCGCCATGACGATGCGGTTGGCGGTGCTGATGGCGCCGACGCGAATGGGGTCGAATAAGCTGGGCATGCGACAATCTCTCTTGCGATCAAACGAAGTTGGTGTCGATGTGGGGCGCTGCGCGCGCATCTTCAATGTGCTGCGCGGCAATCCTCTGCCTCGGACCGCGAGTCGGACATTGCTTGTGTCCCGGTCCGGGGTAGCTCGCGCCTCGGCAACCGGGCCGCGATCGCCTCTGCGGCGGCCGCTGCGCCATTCTCGGCCAAGAGTCGCTCGCGCACCTGCCGCGCGCGCGCCGCAATCTGCGGGGTCGCCTGCAAGCGCTGCAATTCTGCGGCGACGCGCGCCGCCGTGTATTGGGGCGGGGAGAGGCGGCGCGCTACCCCGAGCCGAACCGCGCGGGCGGCATTGTCCAATTGATCCGCGAAGAAGGGGACGGCGAGCTGCGGTCGGCCGGACCGCAAGGCTGCTGCGAGCGTACCGATTCCGGCCTGGTGCACGATTACGGCGGCCCGTGGAAACAGCAGCGAATGGGGTGCGTAGGCGGCGATGCAAAGATCGGGGCCTGAGCCCAGCCCCAGAGCGCCGGCCCCGTCTCGTGCCGCGGGACCGACCAGCAGCACCGCGCGCATCCCCAGCCGCCGTGCCGCGGCCAGGCTTTCGCGAAAGAAGTCGCCGGGGTTGTTGACGATCAAGCTGCCCAGTGTAAAGACGCAGGGTGCAGGCCCCTCGTTCAAGAACTCGGTGAGCGCCGGACTCAGGCTCGTCTGACGTCCATCTTCGCTGTCGAAGCCGGCGAAGCCGACGATCGCCGTGCCGGCGGGATAATCGGGCTGCACCTCGCCGAGTGCGCGAGAGTACAGGCCGAGGGCGCCCAGCGGCGAGAATTGGCCTTCGAATAGCGGGTGGCGGGGGTCTTGCGCCAAGCCGAGTTCGGCCCGCAGGCGCGCCAAGGGCGCGAACAGGCCGTGGGTTGCCGACTTGCCGAGCGCCAGCACGCCGGCCGCGACGGTCGGCCCCAACAGGCGCAGCAAAGGTCGCAGCAACTCCGCCCGCGGAATCACCGGCGGATCGTAGGCCGACATGAACATCATCGGCTGCAAAACGACGGCGAGCACCGCGATCCCGAGTCGTTCCGCGGCGAGACGCGCACCGAAGCACAGCGTGCTCGTGACGAACAGATCCGCCCCGGCACCGGCGGCGAGCAAGTCCGCGTGAGCGTCGCGCACATACGGCAGCACGACCGTGCCGAGCAGGAACTCGTGGTCGGCGACGCAGCGCGCGGCCAGCGTCGGCCGATCCATCTGCAAATCCCGCTCGAGTTCGCCGAAGCTCGGACGCATGGGGTGGAAGGCGATGCCGGCCGCTTCGACCTTGGCGCGGTAATCCTCGGCCGTGGCGAGCACCGGCGTGATCCCGCGCGCGCGCAGCGCGATTGCCACCGCCATGAACGGATGCAGATCGCCGAGCGAGCCCATGGTGGCGAGGACCACTTTGCGCGCGGCCGGCCGAGTCACGGCTGGTCCCGGCGCGGCCCGCTCATGCGCCGCCGGCCCAGCCCCGCCCGGGCCGCACTGCGTCAAATCGCCCGCCGCGCTCATGCGCGGCCTGGGTACAATGGCCCGTTCCGGGAGCTACACAGGATTTCGTCCAGCATGAATTTTTTGAACATCGTGGTCCTCGCCATCGTCCAGGGCCTCGCGGAGCTCCTTCCCGTCTCGAGTTCCGCGCACGTCGTGGTCGCCGAGAAACTCTTGGGACTCGATCCATCCTCACCGCCCATGACGCTGCTCCTGGTCATGTTGCACACCGGCACGATGTTCGCCGTCATAGTGTACTTCTGGCAAACCTGGCGCCGGACTTATTTCAAGAGTTTTGCCGACTTCAAGCGCGTTGCCGGCGCGGTGATCATCGCCACGGCCATCACCGGTGGCATCGGTTTCGGGCTCATGCAGCTGATCGAGCGGACCGCGTTCGTGGGCGTGCCGCACGCCGAGATCGAGGATTTGTTCGGCCATCTGGAGTTCATTGCGCCGGCGCTCGCCCTCGCCGGTGTCTTGATCCTCGTGGCCGGTCTGTTCGAACGCCGCCACTCGATCAGCGTCGCGGCGCAGGGGCGGGATCCGACGCTCGCACAGAGCGCGTTGATCGGTGCGGTTCAGGGGCTGTGCCTGCCGTTTCGCGGCTTTTCGCGCTCTGGGGCGACGATTTCGACGGGCATGCTCTTAGGGATCGCCAAGGCACGCGCCGAGACCTTCAGCTTCGCCTTGGCGGTGGTCTTGACGCCGGCGGTGGTCGCGCGCGAGGCACTGCGACTCGCGCATGCGGCGCGGGACGGCGGCGGCGCGAGCCTCAGCTCCGTCGCGGGTCTCAGCTTGTTCGGCGCCGTGGTCGCCTTCCTGGCCGGCCTCGTGGCGCTCAAATGGCTCAGCGGCTGGCTCGAGCATGGCCGCTGGTATCTGTTCGGCATCTATTGCCTCGCCGCGGCCGGCGTCGTCTTTTATCTGCACGGTATCGGTTACTGAGCGCGGCGGCTCGCTCACGCGGCGGGCGGGCTAACGGGAGCCGAGGCTAACGCGCGGGATTGGCCGCGATCTGGTTGAGTGCGACGGTTTGCATCTCGGAAAGCTGCAGGCGATCTTGGTGCGGTGTGTTGTACAGGGCGCGCAACAGCGCGCGATCCCAGACGGTCATCTCCGTGGGACGGGTGCCCCCGGCGCCGCGGAACAGGTTCAGGATCGATGGGGCTGGCCCGAGGTCCTTGTCGAGGTTGGTCTCGGCGAGTCCGACCACGCCCAAATAGTCGGCGAGTTGTCCGATGCTCACCCCCTCGAGCCGGTTCGAATCGACGACCATGATCACCGATAGGATATCGTTGGTGACGGTGTAGGTCAGACGTGAGCCCAAGGTCGAGGGCAGCTGGTTGATGAGCGGCTCGTTGTTGAATTGGCGGCTGAACATCGAGCCACTGCCGAGCTGTAGCGCCGCCACGAGGGCCACGCCGTCCATGCTGGTGGTGCCGACGTTGTACCAGACGCGCACCGGGCGCGGCGTGTCGATGAAACGGTGAACTTCGCTGCCGAAGTCATAGTTGAACAGAGTCGGTGTATGGTGCCAGACCGCCGTCAGCAGGCGCTGCGGGTCCTTGGTGAACAGTACGATCAGATTCGGCTTGCAGTTCTCGGGGCCCAAGGGGGCGCCCGCGGCCTGCGCCGCCTGCGAGAGCCTGCGCAAAATGAATTCACCCTGGGCTTTGTCCAGTCCCGCGACCATCGGGCAGACCGATAGATAGGTCCATCGCGCCAAGGATACGTTGCTTGGCGAGGCTTGCGCCATCGCCGCGGCGACGTACGCATTGACGTCATGTTTGAGCTGCTCGCGGGCGCGTTGCGCCTCGACGGTGACGCTGTCGAGCGGGGGCGGCTCGGCGCTTGCCGCGTGGGCCGAGGCCGCGAGGAGCAGCGCGATGCCACTCCAAGAAACTGCCCGACGGATGGTGGATGCGAAGGATTTCATGGCGACCCCCAGCGTGCTCGGCATTCAACGCGCTCAGCGTTATCAGCGTTCAGCGTCACGGACGACCCGATCATAAGCCAAGGTACGGGCGAGCTGCCGAAGTTTCGCCGGCGCCGTCTATTGTGCCGCCGCGAGCCCCCGCGCCTGCTGCGCCGCCGCGGCGCGTGCCTCCCAGTCCATCTCGGCGATGGTGGGCAACATGACTAGCCAGCCGACGAGTCCCAAGAGGCTCACGGCCGCCGCAACCAGAAACGCGAGCGTGAACTGGCCGGTGGCATCGATGATGAAGCCCGTGAGCCATGGCGCGACGACCCCCGGCAGATTGCCGAGCGAATTTTGGATGCCGACCCAACGGCCGGTCGCCTGGGCGCCGCCTAGAATCTCGGGGATCGCGTACACGCCGCAACAGGCGGCGCCCGTGATCGCCTGATAAAAAAAGATGCCCGCGAGCGCGAGCGGCTGTGCGCCGTAGGCCATGGCGAGCATGCTGAGGACGGCGCCGCCGTGGGCCACCGCCATGATCGCCTTGTAACCGAAGTTGGCCGAACCGCCGCGACGGATGTACCGGTCGACCAGCCAGCCGGCGAGCACGGAGGACAGCGCCATGACCGCATACGAAGCACTCGCGAGCGTCGCCATCTGGGTCTGGGAAAAACCGCGCTCGCGCACGAGATAGACCGGCAGCCAGGACATCATGAAATAAAACACGTAATTGCTCGAGAACAGCCCCAAGGCCGTGCCCCAGAGTTCGCGGCAGCGCAGCAACAAGCGCAGCGGCGGCGGCGGCGACGGCGGCCCTGCATGGGCATCGAGGCGCGTCCCGGCGCCACGGCTGCGGCCGCGCAGGACCCGGGCCCAGGGCCAGAGCCACAGCAGCGAGGCGGCACCGAACACGAGGAAGGCGCTGCGCCAGCCGAAGCGCACCATGAGCAGACCGCCGGCGAGCGTGCCCACCGCCGGCCCGAAGGTATAGGCGAAGCCGACGATGCCGTTCGCCGTCCCGAGGCTCTGCGTGGGTACCGTGGCGGCGAGCAGTTTCGAGACGCTCGGGAAGCCCGTGCTCTCGCCGACGCCGAGCAGCAGGCGCAACGCGATCAAGACCCAAAACGAGGAGGCCAGTCCGAGCAGCATCGTCGCTGTCGCCCACAGCACGAGGCCCGCCGTGAGCACACGTTCCGCGCCGTAGCGCTCGGCGATCCAGCCGACCGGCACTTGCACCAGGGAATAAGTCCAGAAGAACGCCGAGCCCAGCATGCCGAGCTGCGTATAGCTGAGGTGCAGCGCCGTTTGCATCAGCGGCGCGGCCGTGGAGAGCACACCGCGATCGATGTAATTGATGAACAGCACGGCCGCGAGCAGCAGTACGAACGGACTACGCGCGGAGGCCGCGCCGATCAGCTGGCGTAGTCCGGTTCGCTGCGGTCGAGCAACCGCTTGAGTGCCGCGAAGTGCAACTCCGGCCGCTCGCGGCCGCCGACCGTCGAACCGAGCCGCATCTGCTCGACCGTGGCGCGCACCACCGCGTCCGGAATCTTGCGCAGCGGCCGACCGGTGGACAGGGCGAGGACTTGCGCCTGCGCGGCCCGCTCCAGGAAATAAAGCCGTTCGAAGGCCTCGGGCAGGGTCGCGCCGATCACGAGCACGCCGTGATTGCACAGCATCAGCACCGATTTTTCGCCGAGCACGCGGGCCATGCGCTCGCCCTCGGCGACGTCCAGGGCGAGGCCGTTGTAATGCTCGTCGTAAGCGATGTCGTCGTGGAATCCGAGCGCACTTTGCACCGCCATCTCGAGCCGCGGATCCTCGAGCATGCCGAGGGCCGTGGTATAGGGCATATGGGTATGCAGCACGCAGCGCGCCCGCGGCGCCAGCCGGTGCACCGGCAAGTGAATGTACAGCGCCGTGTCCTCGATCGGCCCCTCGCCCGCGACGCATCGGCCGCTGAAGTCGACTTCGAGGAAATCGCGGGCCTTGACCTCCGACCAGTGCAGCCCGAACGGCGCGAGGTAGAAGCGATCGGGGTGTCCGGGCACCAGCATGGTCAAGTGATTGTCGATGCCCTCGTGGAGCCCGAAGCGCGCGGCCAGCCGGTGACAGGCGGCCAGATCGATGCGCGCCAGACGCTCGGCTTCAGTGGGCCGCTGCCGGGACTCGGGCTTGAGACTGGCGTTCATAGACTGGAAGTATAGCTCCCGCGACGCCGGGTTTGCGACGGGATTGCGGTCGGCCGGGGGCCGATGTGGGCTCCAGAATTCCGTCCCGGTGCCGATGCCCTTGCAGCAGCAAAGGAAGCGCTTCGATGCCCGTGCGTGGGTTTACCCTCGTCGAACTCGTGCTCGTGATCGTGATCGCGGGCGTGCTTGCGGCCGTCGCCGGGCCGCGATTCTTCCAGACCTCGGTGTACAGCCAAAGGGGCTATGCCGACGAACTCGCCGCCGCGTTGCGCCTCGCGCAAAAGGTCGCGGTCGCGACCGACTGCCCGGTCCAGCTGACCTTGAGCGCGAGCGCTTACGCGCTCGCCCAGCAGGCCGCGGCCGGCAACACCTGCAATCCGCAAGACACCACCAGCTGGAATACACCCGTGATCGGCCTCAACGCCGCCGCGGTCGCGGACAGCGCGCCGAACGGCGTGGTCGCGAGTCCCACGGGCAGTTTCGTATTTTCCGGCAGCGGCGCGCTCACCAAGAGCCCGGGCACCACGCTCACGATCGGCAGCCATGCGATCACGATCGATCCGGTCACCGGCCTGGTCACGGTGCTCTAGCCATGCGGGCGCAACGCGGCGTCACCCTGATCGAGCTCACGGTCGCCATCACGATCGTGGCGATCGCGGCCGTGGCCGTGCTCGGCGCGCTGTCCTTCATCACCAGCCGCGGCGCCGACACGATGGTGCGCCAGCAAGCCGTGGCGATCGCCGACGCCTATCTCGAGGAGATCTTGCTGCAGCCGTTTGCCGCGCCGAGCGGTGTGGCGCCGCCGACGCAGCGCGCGAATTTCAACGACGTCTATGAATACAATGGTCTCGTCGATCCGGCCGCCTGCGACCAGTTCGGCACTCCGCTCGCGAATCTGTCCGCGTACAGCGTCAGCGTCGCCGTCGTGCAGAGCAGCGCGCTGCCCGGCATCAGCGCCGCGAACGCATGGCGTATCGACGTCACCGTCACCGAGCCCACCGGCGGGCGCGTGCTGCTGTCCGGCTACCGGACGAACTACTGATGCGCCGGCACCCATGATGCGCCGTCATCGACCGCTGCGCCCTCATAGGGCTCGGGGTATGACCCTGATCGAACTCGTGGTCGTGATCACGCTGTGCGGGATCTGCGCGAGCTTCATCAGGCTGTTCGTGGCCACGCCCATCGATTCCTATACCGCGCAAGCGCAGCGGGCCGGCCTGGTCGATGCGGCCGACGCGGCGCTGCGCCTGCTGGCGCGCGACTTGCGCAGCGCGCTGCCGAACAGCGTGCGCATCACCACGAGCGGCAGCGTGGTCGCACTCGAGTTGCTCGCGACCGTGGACGGCGCCCGCTACAACGACGGGGGGTCGACGTCGAATACGTCCTCGTGGCTGGATTTTTCGCAAGCCGACGGCGCATTCGCGACGACCGTGCCGTTCTCGACGGTCTATGCTGCGACGACGAGCTACTACCTCGCGATCTACAACGTCGGCGTGACGGGCGCCAATGCCTACACGGCCGGGACCACGACCGCCGTGACCACGCCGAACGTGATCACGCCCACCGGCACCCAGATCAAGATCACGGCCGGCGCGGCCGCGAACGCGCAACTCGTGACGCTGAGCCCGGGCTTCCAGTTCGCCTGGGGTTCGCCCAACAAGCGCGTCTACCTGGTCAGCGGTCCCGTGAGCTATCTGTGCGATACCTCGGCCGGCACGCTGACCCGCTACTCCGGCTACAGCATCAGCGCGACGCAGCCGACCAGCGCGGCGGCGCTGCTCGCCGCCGGCGCCATCGCGGGCAGCGTCGCCACCGACGTCGCCACCAACGCCAACGGCTGCATCTTCAAGAACGCGTCGGGTACGGCGACGCGCGTCGGCATGGCGACGCTGCAGCTGCAGCTCACGAACGGCGGCCAGGAAGTGCAGTTGCTGCAGCAAGTGCATTTGGTGAACGCGCCATGAGGCCGGCGGCGCGGCGCGGCGCGGGATTCGCCCTGGTGTCGGCCTTGTTTCTGATCGTCGTACTGGCCTTGCTGACGGCGGTCGCCGTGCGCATCGGCACGGCACAACAGCAAACGGTGTCGAGCGCGCTCGGCGAAGTCCGCGCGCTCGCCGCCGCCCAAAGCGGCATCGATTGGGGTGCCTACACGGCGCTCACCAATGGGACTTGCAGCGGCAGCACGACGCTGAACCTGACCGAGGGCGCGCTCAACGGCTACACGGTCACGGTCGCCTGCACGGCGACGGGTTTCACGGAAAACAACTTGCCGTACCAGTCCTATACGATCGTCGCGAGCGCGACGTTCGGCAGCTACGGCACGCCGGATTTCGTCCAGCGGGTGGTGCGTGCGACCTTCACCAGCGCGACTTGAGCTAGCTCGGCAGCATGCCGGTGCGGGTGAGGCTGTCGGCCCAGGCGATCGCGTCGAGGTGACAACCCGTGATCGCGGCGCGCGGCAGGTCGCGAAACCGCGCCCCGGCGAGTGACCCCGCTTCCAGGGCGAGCACGGCTTTGAGCGCCTCGCCGAACTCCCCCTCATGGCGTTCGATCCCCGCGCGCTGCGCGGCGCCAAGCTGCAGCCGCTCGAGCGCTTCGCTCATCTTCACCTTGAGCATCACGTCGAGCGCGGAGAGGAGGCCGACCGTAAAGAAGCTCGCCGAGTTGGGCAGCTCGGCGCTGGTCGCGAGCAGTTCGCACGAGCAGGCGCGCACCAGCACCACGTTCAGCAACTCGGACGGCGTCGCGCCGAGACGCGCGAGCGCGAGCAGGGCCGTCCAATTGCGGATCGTCTGCAGCCCTAAGACCACGATCGCACGTTGAATCGACTCGACCGCGCTGCGCAGTCCGTAGATCGAGGAGTTGGCCCAGCGCAGCACCGTCACCGCCAGCGAGACATCGGCGCGAATGATCTCGCCCAGGCGCTCCGCCGTGATGTCGGGCTGGTTGACGCGCGCCAGCAACTGCAAGAGTACAAGCTTGTTCGGCAGCAGCTTGCGCGCGGTGTAGAGCTCGGGCCGGGCGAAGTAATAGCCTTGGAACAGCCCGAAGCCGAGCGCGCGCAGACGCTCGTACATCGCCTGAGTTTCGACTTTTTCCGCGACCAGGCGCACGTTGCGCCGCTGCAGGGCTTCGGCGTGGTGCGCGAGCGCGGTCCAGTCGAGGGCCAGCACGTCGAGTTTGACGATGTCGGCATGCCCGATCAGGACATCCCGATCCGGCCGGCAGACATAGTCGTCGAGGGCGATCTCGAACTTCCGGCTGCGCAATTGCTCGAGCCGCGCGAGCAGCGGCGGATCGACGGGCACGTTCTCGAGCACCTCGAGCACGATGCGCTCGGACGGCAGGGCATCCACGCCCTCGTTCATCAAGAGCTTGTGGGTGACGTTGATGAAGGCGCGATGCGGGCCCGCGAGTTGCCGGGTGCCGATCTCGAGGACCGCGTTCAGCAACATGTCGGTCGAGACGCGATCGCCGTCGTCGACCACGGCAACGTCCTCGCCGGGGCGCCGATGCAGGAGTTCGTAGCCGTAAATCCCGCCCGCCGCGTCGAGAATCGGCTGTCTGCCAATGAAGATGGGTTCCATTCGGTCCTGTGCGCGCGCGAACGGTCGCGGGGTTGAACTCTCGCTCCAGTGCATCGGCGGACAGCCGCAAATCTGAACGAAGTGAAGCTCGCGCCGGCTCACCAGTTCGGGTCGGGCAGCTCGCTGAACACTTCGCGCAGGGCAAAGCCCCAGCGGGTGCGGATCTTCTTGAAGTACTCGTTGTCCATGTCGATGCTGATGTGCGAGTGCAGCTTGAATTCATCGCGGCGGATCACGGCCAGATCGAGCGGCGGACCCACGGACAGGTTCGAACGCAGTGTCGAGTCCATCGAGATCAGGGCGCACTTGGCCGCTTGCGCCAAGCTACTCGAGCGGGAGATCACGCGGTCGATGATTGGTTTGCCGTACTTGGATTCGCCGATCTGGAAGTAGGGCGTGTCGATGGAGGACTCGATGAAGTTGCCGGCCGCGTAGATGTTGAACAGGCGTGGCTCCTCCCCGGCGATCTGACCGCCCAAGATGAAGCTCACGTTGAACTCGTGGCCCTGGTCCTTGAGCGACTCGGCGTCGCGCCCATGGATCTCGCGCAAGGCGTCGCCGACCACGCGCGCGGCGTTGAACATGTTGATCGCCCCGAAGATGCCCGCCGGCCGGTCCGGTTCGCCGGGATTCTCGTGCAGTTCGTGGATCACCGCCTGCGTGATGGCGAGATTGCCGGCCGACAGCAGGACGAGGATGCGTTCCCCGGGGCGCTGGAAGGTCGCCATCTTGCGGAAGGTATTGATCTGGTCGATGCCGGCGTTGGTCCTGGAATCGGACAAGAGGACGAGGCCGGTATCGACCAGGATGCCGACGCAGTAGGTCATGGCGCGGAATTCTAACCGATTACTGTTGTTGCTGGGCCGAGTCGGCAACCAGCACGGTCGCCTCCATCTTCTCGCCGCCGCCGCCCTGGCGCACGCCGCGCACCGGCGCCGCGTCGAGATAATCGCGTCCGACGGCGAGCCGGCAATAGGTCCGGACCGCCGGGCGCTTGTGGGTCACGTCCATGCTCTGCCAGCCGATCTCGGCACCCAGCCAGACGTCGACCCAGGCGTGGCTCGCGACATCCGTGATGTCGCCGGTGTACAAATAGCCGCTCACGTAGCGGGCCGGGATGCCGACCGCGCGCGCCGAGGCGAGGTATACGTGGGCATGATCCTGACAGACCCCCTCGCCGCTCTTGAAAGCGACCGCGGCGCTGTCCTGCACGTCGCTGGTGCCCGACTTGTAGCGCACGGCCGCGCACACGGCATCGGCGAGGGCTTCGGCGCGCGCCCGGGGCTCACGCTGCCCGCGCACCGCGGCGTGCGCGAAGGCGCGCAGTTCCTCGCTCGGCGACGTCAGCGTCGTCGGCGCAAGATAGGCGAGCGGGGAGAGCGGACCGTCGTCCTGGCGCCCCTCGGTGTCGGTCGTCTCGACGATGCCCTGGACGACGATGCGGATTTCGCGGTGCGGCTCCTCGATGGTCAGCAGATGCGAGATGTTGCCGTAGGCGTCGACTTGTTCCAGGCGCCGGCCCGGGGCCGTGATCGTCCAGGCGAGCGCGCGTTGGCTCGGGTCGCGCCGCGGCGTCAGATGCAGGCTCTGGACGCTGTACTTGACCGGCCGTTCGTAGCGGTAGCTGGTCTCGTGACGAATGTGCAACTGCATGGGCTTTAGGCCTCCGCCGGTGGAACCAAGAAGTCGTGCGCGACCCGATCGCCGAGATCGCGCAAGCGCGCGAGGAAGCTCTCGAGAAACTGCGGCACGCCGCGTGCCGTGATCTCCTCCATGCGCGTGAAGTGCAGCAGCGCATGCATCTCCCCGGCGCGCCGCTCGGTTTCGGCGGACTGTTCGTTCGCGACCGATTTCAGATTCGAATACACCTCCTTGCAACAGCGCAGCAGGGAGCGCGGCATGTCGTCGCGCAGGATCAGCAGCTGCGCGACCTTGAACGGCGTGATGACGTCGCGATAGACGCGCCGGTACACCTCGAAGGCCGACAGCGCGCGCAGCAGCACGCTCCACTGATACGGGTCCGGCACCGAGGTGGCATCGGCGCCGGGCTCGAGGTCGGTCTGATGCGCCGTGAGAATGCGCGCCGTGCTGTCGGCGCGCTCGAGGAACGTGCCGATGCGCGTGAAGTGAAAGGCCTCGTCGCGCAGCATCGTGCCGATGGTCACGCCGCGCGTCAGATGCGAGCGCTCCTTGACCCACTCGACGAACTGGCCGATGTCGACGTCCGGCGAGCGGCGCATGGCGAGCAGACGCGCATCGAGCCAGGTGGAATTCAAGGTCACCCAGAGTTCCGACGTGAGCGAGCCGCGCACCGCCCGGGCGTTCTCGCGCGCGGCGCGCAGGCAGCTCAAGATGCTGCCGCTGTAGTCGCGGTCCAGGCTCACGAACTCGAACACCGCGCGCGGTTCGATGCTGTCGTGTTTGGCGGCATAGGCGTCGGAGATGTGCAGGGCGGTCATCGTCGCCTGCAGCGATTCGGCCAGGGTGTCGCCCGAATGCGGCAGCAAGGACATCCGGTAATGCGCATCGACGAGGCGCGCCAAGCTCTCGGCCCGCTCGATGTAGCGCGACATCCAATAGAGGTGATCGGCGGTACGGCTGAGCACGCTAGTTTTCCAGCACCCAAGTGTCCTTGGTGCCGCCTCCCTGCGAGGAATTGACCACGAGGGAGCCGGCGGTGAGGGCGACGCGCGTGAGGCCGCCGGGCACGATGGTCACCTCACGCCCGCGCCCGGACAGCACGAACGGGCGCAGATCGATGTGGCGAGGCGCGAGCCCGGCATCCGCAAAGGTGGGACAGGTCGACAGCGCGAGCGTCGGCTGGGCGATATAGCGTTCGGGGGTGGCGATGATTTGCGTCCGGAACCGTTCGATCTCCGCCTGGCTCGCCGCGGGCCCGATCAACATGCCGTAACCGCCGGCGCCATGCACCTCTTTGACGACCAGTTCCGAGAGGTGCGCGAGCACGTAGGCCTGATCCTCCGGACGGCGCAGCATCCAGGTGTGGACGTTGGCGATGATCGGCGCCTGGCCCAGATAGAAGCGGATCATCTCGGGCACATAGGGATAGATCGATTTATCGTCGGCGACGCCGGTACCGATCGCATTCGCGATGGTCACCCGGCCGGCGCGATAGGCGGTCAGGAGACCGGGAATCCCCAGCATCGAGTCCGGCCGGAACACGAGCGGATCGAGAAAGTCGTCGTCGATGCGCCGGTAGATCACATCGACGCGCTGCGGCCCCTGTGTCGTGCGCATGAACACGGCCTCGTCGCGCACGAACAAGTCCTGGCCCTCGACCAGCTCGATGCCCATTTGCTGCGCGAGGAAGGCGTGTTCGAAGTAGGCGCTGTTGTGCGCTCCCGCGGTCAGCAGCACGACGGTGGGATCCGCCACGCCGGTCGGCGCGACGCTGCGCAGATTGTCGAGCAGCACGTCCGGATAATGATCGACGGGCGCCACGCGGTGCTCGGAAAACAGCTCCGGAAAGAGGCGCATCATCATCTTGCGGTTCTCGAGCATGTACGAGACGCCGGAGGGCACGCGCAGATTGTCCTCCAGTACTCTGAACTCGCCGGCGTCGTCGCGCACGATGTCGATGCCGGCGATGTGCGCATAGATGTTGCCCTGCACGTCGATGCCTTGCATCTCGGGGCGATACTGCGAATTGCACAGCACCTGCTCGGCCGGGATCACGCCGGCTTTCAAGATTTGCTGATCGTGGTAGATGTCGTGAATGAAGGCATTGAGCGCGCTGACCCGCTGCTTCAGGCCCGCTTCGAGGCGCATCCATTCCTCCAGCGGCAACACGCGCGGCACGATGTCGAAGGGGATCAGGCGCTCCGCGCCTTCTTCCTGGCCATAGACGGCAAAGGTGATGCCGACGCGGTGGAAAAGGGCGTCCGCTTCGGCGCGTTTTTGCGCCAAACGCTCCGCGGGCTGTACCGCGAGCCATTCCGAGTAGCGGCGATATTGCGTACGGGCGCCGCCGTTGTTCGCCAGATACATCTCGTCATACGCTGTCGTGACCAATCTCCCCCCTCAGCAGCGAAGCTGCGCAACGCACATTTAATCATGACCCACGCGGCAAAAGCTGCACCCGCGGGACGAAGGCGCGTTGCACCAAGACAAGGCAGGCGCCGCGCTGCGCCGGTGCATCATGCGCTGAAGCCGGCGACTGTGCGGGGTCGGGCAAGCTGATGCGCTGCGCCAGCTGTACGGAAGCTACGCTATGCGAGCTGCACTGCGCCAACGCCTGGGCTAAGCTGCGCCTTTCGAAGGGGGTGGGATGCACGGAGGACTGAGGGTCATGGCAACGCTCGCGCTGGCGGCCGCGAGCGGCTGCGGCAGCAGCGGCATGAGCAGCGACAGCGACAACCAGTCCGGCGGATCCGGTGCCAGCTACGCCTGGGTAGCGCCACCGCTCAACCGGACGCTGAGCTTCACGCTCAGGACCATCGATAACTCGAGTAACACGATCGATCAGCGCTATACCGAGACCGTGACCAGCGTCAATGCCGACGGGTCCTTCACCCAGCTGCAGCAAGGCCAGGGCAACCAGACCGCGATCGTCAACGGCACTAATTATTCCGTGCTCACCGAAACCATCGATCTCGACGACTCGGGCCGGACCACGAGTTATAGTTATACTAATGCAGCGGGCGTGCTCGTAACCTGCGTCGAGGCGCCGCATGGCCTCGGTCCCAGTTTTCCGCTGCGCGTCGGGGCGAGCTGGTCGCTCAGCTTCACCATCAGTTGCAATGGCAGCACGCCCATCACCTACACGCAGCAGGGGGCGGTCGATGCGCCGGAGTCGGTGACGGTGGCCGCGGGAACCTTCTCGGCGATCAAACTCCTCAGCACCGTGGTCTGGACCGACCCGAATGGCACGACGCACACCGAGACCTTGACCAATTGGCGCGACGTCGTGACCCTGGTTTCGGTCCAGGAGACGACCGCGGTCACGATCAGCGGCACGGTGCCGACGGTCGGCTACGCCGTCAGCAGTGACCGCGAGCTGCAAACGCCACCTTGAGGGGAGCGCGTCGGCGATGAGCGTCGGAATTTTGTTGCAAAGCCCCACCTGGGCGGCTGCGCTGGGCTTGGCCGCGCGTATCCAACTGGTCTGCGGCGGCTTGATCGCCGGCGGTTACCTGCTGAGCCGCGGCGTCAACGACCCGGCGTTCTGGACCTGGGTACTGCTCTTGCAGCTGCCGGGCGGACTGCTGCTGATCCCGCTGTTCTTCGCCGTGGTTCAACACGCGGCGCCGATCCGCTTCGATCCGCTGTGGATCACGCTCGCCTTGCTGCTGCCGGCGCTCCTGCAGTGGGGGCTGCTCGGACTGTGGTTTCGCAAGCCCTGGAGAGCCTGAGTCCGGACGCCGCTCACGGCGGACTCGTGCCAGTGAGTCGGCCCATCCAGTACGCGCGCGCCTTCAGTACTGGATGGACGTCCAGCCCGAGTCTGGCAACAATTCGTCTCATGACACCCCCGATCCGCATCGAGCGACTGAGCGACGAGTTCGGTCAATACTCCTTGGTCATGACCTGTGGTGCCTGCGGCTACGAGCGCGAGGCGATGCCGCATACGCTCGGCCGGATTTGCGGCTGGGACGCGAGGCTCGAGGACGTGGCCCGCCGTCTGCGCTGTTCGAAGTGCGGGCGCAAGCAGTGTGTCGTTCGCGCCGTGCCGCCGCGCAAGCCGCGGGGCTATTCATCGTTGCCGAAGTAGGCCGGTTCATGTCGGGATTTCTTGCCGGTGCCTGCAAAGCGTATTACCTTTTTGACAAATGCGTGAGACAAACGATCCGGCTTTAGCGAAGATCTCGCGGCATGGCTAGACCAAGCGTCGAGGCAATCTGGCCGATTGGTGTCGCGTCCGAATGAGCGAGTCGTTCCCGAAGCCTTGCGTCATCACCATCGATCGCAGCGACTCTGGGATATTCAGACGAACTAAGCGGGAGGCGGTCCCCATGCTGTGTCCGCCGCAACGCTGATCGTGTCGTACGAAGAGTCGCCTCGAGCGCGCCATCCGCTGCTCGTCCTCGCGGCGCTAGTGCTCGGGCTATGGCCGGCTGCGCGTCCCGCCGGCGCCGCCGATCTGGCGCCCGACACGGTGAGGGCCATCGATTCGCTGGTCGAGAAGGCGCTGGCCGACACCCGCGTCCCCAGCGCCTCGATCGTGGTGGTCAAGGATGGCGCGATCGTCCTTGCCAAGGCGTATGGCAAGGCGCGCTTGCCCGATGTCGAGGCCCGCCCCTCGATGCGCTACAAGATCGCATCGAACAGCAAGCAAATGACCGCCGCGGCGATTCTTCTGCTGGCCGAACGGCAGCAACTGTCCCTCGATGACAAGGTGTCGCGTTTCCTGCCCGGACTGACCGGCGCCGATCGGGTCACGATCCGCAATCTGCTGACGCATACCTCGGGTTATCAGGACTTTTACGCCGAGGACTATGTGCTACCCGAGATGCGCAAGGACACCACGCCGCAGCATATTCTCGACGTTTGGGGCAAGAAGCCGCTCGATTTTTCGCCCGGCACCCGCTGGCAATACAGCAACACCAACTACGTCATCGCCGGGCGCATCGTGGAGCAGGTCAGCCACATGCCGCTGATGGCGTTCTTGCATCAAGAGATTTTCGACAGGCTCGGCATGAAGAGTCCGGTCGACATCGGCGGCGGCTGGAGCAGCGAAGATCCAACCGGCTATACGACCTATGGTTTGGGCCCCGCGCGGGAAGTCGCCCCCGAAGGCAAGAACTGGCTGTGGGCGGCCGGCGAACTGGGCATGACCGCCGGCGATCTCGCCCGCTGGGATATCTCCTTGCTGAAAGGCGAGATCCTGTCGCCGGCTTCGACCCGGGCGCTGACGACGCAAATGACTCTGAGCGACGGCACCGCCACCAATTACGCGCTGGGCCTAGGGGTCAAGCAATTGAACAATGGCCACCGGCGCTGGGCCCACACCGGGGGCGCGTCGGGCTTCCACAGCATGAACGCGATTTATCCCGAGGATGGCGCCGCCATTACGGTCCTGACCAATGGCGAGGGCGTCACCGCCCGCATCATCGTCGCTGGAATCGAGACGCTGCTGTTCACGCCGGTGACCGATCCGGACGCCGCCGCCGCCCTCACCCGGGCGCGGGCGTTGTTCACCAGCTTGCAGGCGGGCAAGATCGATCGCGCTGCGATGACCCCCGCCCTCAAGGATTATTTCTCGGACGCCGTGCTCAGGGATTTCGCCGAGTCGCTCGGGCCCCTCGGCGCGTTCGAGGACTTCAAACAATCGAGCTTTCAGAATCGCGGCGGCATGGCCAATCGCGTTTTCAAGATCAGGGCGGGCGGCAAGACCCTGACCATGGATACCTATCTGATGCCCGATGGAAAATGGGAACAGTGCCTGATCTTCGCGGAGTAGCCTGAGGTTCGAGCCGAGCGCGGCCCAACAAGCGCAAAACCTCGTCCGGAGATGCCGATTGGTCTGTCGACCTAGATTTGGCGAACACGCTCAAGGGGGCATTCCCGTCCTGAAGCGCTTGCCGCAGCTGAGGATTCAGGGCTAGTTTCATGTCACTGCCAACGCTTTAGGCCATTTAGGGACCCGAGCCAGTCACATCGCGAATCAGCCACTCGATGCGCCGCTAGTAGGTCCCCATGTAATCCTTCTTGCCGATGCCCAAGCCGTTGTGGCGCAAGATGGCGTAGGCCGTGGTGACGTGAAAAAAGAACTGCGGCAATCCGTAGTGGGCTAGGTAGACCTCACCGCTCATCTTTCGCTCTTTCGGCGTCCCCGGCCGCAATACGATCTCCTTCGTTTCGCTGCCCGTCAATTGCTCGGCCTTCACGCCATCGAGGAATGCGAGGGTCCGGACCAACAAGCCATCGAGGTCGGCAAAGCTCTTCTCGGTGCCGGCATCCGTGGGCACTTCGACACCCGCGAGGCGCGCCGAGACCCCGCGCGCAAAATCGGCGGCGATCTGCACCTGTTTGAGCAGCGGAAACATGTCGGGATACAGGCGCGCTTGCAAGTACGCGTCCGGCGCGATGGATTTGGCGGTCGCCTGCGCATCGGCCTGCGCCAGGATGGCTCGCAGAGCGGTCAGCATTTGCGCAAAGACGGGAACTGAGTGCGTGTACATGGGACTGGTCATGGCAGGGAATCATACAGCATCCAGCGTTATGTTCAGCCGCGGCACGAGCTGACGCCAACGCACAAGCTGCAATGCGTGTCGCGGCGCGTGGCCGTGCTAAGTTACGGCCATGAGCAGCGCCGCCACGACGGAATCGACCGGGAACTCCGCGCGCTGGGCGACGCTCACGGCCCTCGGGGTCGTGTTCGGTGATCTCGGCACGAGTCCGCTCTATACGCTGCAAACCGTCGTGCAGGCCGCCGGCGGCCATTTCACGCCCGAAAGCGCGCTCGGCATTCTGTCCTTGATCGTCTGGACGCTGCTGATCACGATCTCGCTCAAGTACTGCCTGTTCGTGATGCGTGCCGACAATCGCGGCGAGGGCGGGATACTCGCGCTGATGTCCTTGATCGGTGCGAACGGCTTCGTGCCGAAATTCAAGCTGCTGACCTGCATGGGGCTGCTCGGTGCGGCGCTGATCTACGGCGACGGCGTGATCACACCGGCGATCTCGGTGCTGAGCGCGCTCGAAGGGGTCAATCAAGTCACCGACGATCTGAAGCCCTACATCATGCCCATGGCCTGCGCCATCCTGGTCGGGCTGTTTCTCGCGCAGCGCATCGGCACGGAGAAGATCGGCCAAGCCTTCGGACCGATCATGCTGCTCTGGTTCGTGGTCATCGCGGTGCTCGGTGTCGCGGCGATCCTTGCGCACCCGATCGTGCTCGATGCCTTGGATCCGCGCCATGCGATCCGCTTTCTCTCCAGCGCGGGCTGGCAAGGTCTGTACGTGCTGGGCGGCGTGTTCTTATGCATCACGGGCGGCGAGGCGCTGTATGCGGACATGGGGCATTTCGGCAAGCGACCGATCCGCTGGTCGTGGTACGTGATCGTGCTGCCGGCGCTATTGCTCAGTTACGCGGGCCAAACCGCCTTTCTGCTCGACAAGGGGGAGGTCGCCGGCAACCCCTTCTTCTTGATCGTACCCAGCTGGGGGATCTATCCCTTGGTGGTGCTCGCGACCGTGGCGACCATCATCGCGAGCCAGGCGATCATCACGGGCTCCTTTTCGATGACGCGCCAAGCGGTGCAGCTAGGCTGGTTGCCGGGTCTCGTGATCCGGCAAACGTCCGACAACGTCTATGGCCAGATCTACGTGCCCATCGTCAACTGGTGCATGTTGCTGGGGACGGTCGGGGTGACGATCGGCTTCGGCAGTTCGGACCGGCTCGCCGGCGCCTACGGCACGGCGGTCGCGACGACCATGCTGCTGACCACCGGTCTGCTGTACGTGGCGATGCGCAAGGTCTGGGGTTGGTCCTTGGCTTTCGCGCTGGCCGTGGGCGGCGTGTTGCTGATCGTGGACGGGAGTTTCTTCGTCGCCAACCTCTTGAAGATCGCCGACGGCGGGTGGCTGCCGCTCACGTGCGCCGCGGTGTTGTTCCTGATCATGGTCACCTGGCGCAACGGCATCGACGCGATTCGCGCCGCCTTGGGCCAGCCGCCGCAGGCGGCGGAGAAATTCCTGCAGGATCTGACCGCGGGGCGCATTGTGCGCACCCAGGGGACGATGGTGTTCTTGACGCGCAGCACGCAGCAAGTGCCGCGCCTGATCCTCGATCATGCCCGCTTCATGGGGTCCTTGCCGATGCATCTGATCACGCTCAACGTGGTGTTCGAAGAGACGCCGCGCAGCGGCGGTCCGGCGTGCCGCGTCATTCAGCACGTCGCCGAGGGCTGGTGGCAACTGGTCGCGCAATTCGGCTTCGTCGAGATCCCGGACCTACACCGCGCCCTGCGCGAGGCCAAGGGACTCGATGCCTCGATCGATCTCGACAACGCGATATTCGTGGCCTCGCGCGATTTGGTCGTACACAAGCTCGGCAGCAAGGTGTTGCGCCGGGGTCGCCTGGGCTTGTTCGCGTTCCTCTATCGCAACGCCGTCAAGGCCGTGGACCGCTTCAACTTACCGCCCAAGAACGTCGTCGAGATCGCGCGCCAAGTGGAGATTTGAGGGGGCCTAGATGATCGGCCGCGCGGGCAGCGCCTGCGGCACGGGCGACGCGGGTGGCGCCGGCGGCGTGCGCAGCGCCGGGGGCAGGGGCGGCGCGTGACCGTTCAAGGTGAGCTTGCCGTCGGCGAATTCGAGTTTGCTGTGAAACTGACCGCGCTCGAGGGTGGCGAGACCTTGCTGCACGAGGGCTTGCAGTTGCATCGTCAGGATCGCGCCATTCGGCAAGGAGGCCAGGAAAGCTTGGTCGCACTCGAGGTCGAAGCTCGCGTGCAGCTTTTGCAGCAGCGCCTTCGGATCGGCATCCGGCCCGAGGTCGGCGGCGACGAAGCCGGCCAGGCTCAGGCTGCCGGTGATGAGCAGCGCGCCCGCGCTATCGCGCAGGCGAATCCGATCGATGGTGATCTCGGGATTCCTCAGCAACAGCGCCGGCGCCTTGTCGCGCAGCACGGCCGCGAGTTCGGCGCCGCGCTGCGTGGGCTGCATCGCGCCCGCGTGGTTGACGGCGCCCAGCGCCGCGGTCAAGGACTCGAGCGCCTCGGCATCGACATGACGATAGGAAAAATCGAAATCGGTGGACGCGAGCGTCAAGGGTTTGGTGGCGATTTGTCCCGAGCCCACAGACACCGTCAACGTGAGAAAGCCCGCATCGGCGCCGGAGCGGGTGGTCACGTGCAGTTCGCCGAGGCTGAGGTCGCCTTGCGGCAGGCCGGTCAGCGCGAGTTTCGCCACGGTGAAGGCGGCATCGCCGGTGTACAGCGAACGCAGCAAGCGCTGCGAATGGCTTTCGAACGCCGCGCCGTCGAGTTCGACGTCGAGCGAGCGAGAGCCGCGATACCGGACTTGCGCGAGGTTGCCGCGCATCGCGAGCCGCTCCGCCCCCGCGCCCTGCTCGACCGTGAAGGCGAAACCGGAACTCGCGAGCGTGCCGCCGTCGCCCACACGCACGTCGGCGAGCGGCGGGCTCGCGAGCGTGGTCGTGACGCCGCCGGCCAGATGCAAGCGAGTTTCAATCGTGACGGGCTCGGCCTTGCCGAAGATCTTGGCGATGCTCGCCTGGGCTGCGGCGGGGAAGACGAAATGGGTTTCGACGCGCGCGAGGCCGATGCACGCGAGGCCGCAGATCGGTCCGTGCCGGATGAGGTTGTGGATCGTCACGGGCGAGTCGGCAAGCCCCGTGAGCGCCGTGCCGCCGCCGATCGTGATGGTCTCCTCCGAGGTAAACCAGCCGCGCGTGAACTGCGTCTGAATGATGCGCAGGTACGGCATTTGCTGCTGCATCTGATCGGTGTATTCGTCGACGCGCTGCTCGATGGTCCGTCCGAGGAGCCAGGGAGCGGCGGGGTAGAGCAGCAGTATGACGACCACGGCGATCAGGACTTTCTTCACGGACTCTCTGCTCCTTGAGAACGGGCCTCGATCCTAACAAAGCGCGGCGCGGACCGGGTCGCCAAAAAACCCGCGTGCTGGAGGGCATCGCGCGGACGCTGATGCGCGCCATCGCGCCGCCGTGGGACGATGGCCTGGCCGTGAACTTCGGGGAGGTGCTCGAGCGCTGGTCGGGTGGCATCGGCGCGACCCCGCACCGGGTGCCGGGCGCCGGCGAGGCATGCCATTCGCTCGTTTTCTTCCACGAAGCGAGCGGGGATGCGCCCGGAGCCATCCGGTCTTTGCGTGGCCGCGCGCTTCGGTGTCAAATAGCGTCCATGCGGGATCGATTCATCGGTGCGGCGGGCATGCTCTGGGGCGGGTTTCTGCTCGGCAACGCGTATCTGCAACGCGGGCGTGTCCCCCTCGACGGCGCGCGGCTCGTGAGCCTGGTGTTCGCCGTGCTGTTCGTGATCGGCGGCGCGTATTACCTCTTCAAGCCGCGCAAGCCGGAAGCCAGCGCATGAAAACGCGACTCCTCGTGTGTCTCTTCGTCGCCCTCGCGGGCTGCGCGATCAGCTCGGTCGAGCCCGTGAACGTGCCGCTCGCCTACGCGGCGCCTTCCGATCCGCCGCCCTTGGCGCCGCCGCCGGCCTGCCCCGCGCTCGCGAGCGTCGAGGTGCGCGACGTGCGCAAGGACATGCAGCTCGGCGTGCGCAGCTTGGAGGGAAAGCCGCTGCAGGCCGCGGTCACGGCGAGCAACGACCCCGTGGCTTGGGTGCGCGACGGGGTGCTCGCGAACCTACGCCGCGACGGCTTCGTCACCGGTGGCGCCGGACCCGTGCTCACGTTCGAGTTGCGCAACCTCAAGACCGCGGAGAACGTCTGGCACCGCGCCGGCTACGACGCGCGCATCGAACTCGGCGCAAGCTTGCGCGCGCCGGGGGGCGCGGTGTGCTGGTCCGCGTCGCTCGCCGGCAAGGGCGGCAACTATGGTTACGCGGGCAGTATCGCGAATTACCGCGAAACGCTCAACGAGGCGCTGGATCGTGCGACGCAGTCCCTCGTCGATGCGCCGAGTTTCGGCGGCGCGCTGTGTCACTGCGGCAGCTGAAGCGCCGGCGCCGGTCGACCCGGCAAACTCCCTAGGGGCAAGCCCGCGACAATGCTGCGCGGCAGCGCATCTGTCGCATCGGGGCCCATGGGGCTGGACAAGCGCAGTATACTGATAGACCAGAGGCTGGGCGTGCCGTCCCAGGCGCCGACGATTGCGGCAGCGCCGGGGCCCGGTTTAGGATCCCAGCCTATGGCTCGCACGGAAATCTACTGCCCGCAGTGTCGCTGGAAGCCGCCGCCGGACTCGCGTTGGGTGTGTACCCCGGAGATCGGCGGCTGCGGCAAGATTTGGGACACGTTCGCGACCGGGGGCGTGTGTCCGCGGTGTTCCTGGCATTGGATCATCACGAGCTGCCATGTCTGCCGAAAGTTTTCGGCGCATGCCGATTGGTATCACGAACCCGAGGGACAGCCTGCGCCAGAAAAGCGCGTCGGCTCAACACAGGAAGCATGAGACTCATTTCGTATCGCAATACGGCGATGGCCAAGCTTGCCGTGTGGTTCGGGGCCACCGGCATTCTCGTGGCCATCGCGACGCCTGCGATCGTCAACGGCGGTTTCGCCCAGGATGCCGGCCCGGCGCTCGGCGGGCTGTGCGCCTTGGCGGCCTTGATGTTCATCGGCCTGTGGCGGGCACGAATCCACGCGCTCGCGGACCAAGTGCTCGACTGCGGCGATTATCTCGAAGTGCGCCGCGGCCAAATCCGCGAGAACATCCCGTTCGCGACCATCTGCGGGGTCAGCGGCAGCTGCTTCGCCAATTTCGGCCGGCTGACGATCCGCCTGGTCGCGCCGACCCGGCTGGGTGCGGAAATCGACTTCATGCCGCATGCCCATCTGTGGTCGAACCCGCCCGAGATCAATCGCTTCGCCGCCGTGCTGACGGCGCGCGCGCACCGCGCACGCGTCGGCGAAACCTAGCTAAACCGGAGCGCCGGTTGCTTGGCCGGCCGCGCCTCGCCGGCCGCGCCTAGCCGGCCGCGCCTAGCCGGCCGCGCCTAGATCCCGACCTTGCCGAGCATGTCGATCAGGCGCCGCGAGCTTGCGGCGAGCGTCGGATGAGCGACCTCGAAATGCACGGCCACGCGTTCGAGCCGATCGGGCAGTGAGGCGTCGGCGCTCGCATCGCCCGCCGCGGCGCGCTCGCGCAAGCGCGCGATGTCGGCGCCGATCTCCTCGAGCAAGCGATTCGCGTCCGCATCGAGCCGCGGTGCCGCCGCGAGCTCGGCGTGCAGTCGGGCGAGATGTTCATGCAATTCGGGATCCGCCATACGCCACTCCTCGCCACTGCCGGGGGAGCATTGTGCCACGAAGCCTTAGAAGAGGGCTTCGAGCAGCTGCAGCAAGCCCCAGATCGAGACGCCGTAGACGAGCGTGCGCAAATACGGAATCCCGATGATGTAGATCGGCAGATAGGCGATGCGCGCACCGAGGTAGAGCTCGGCTCCCAAGACCGTGTGCGCGCTGGTCTTCGCGCCTAGCACGACGCCGAGCACGGCCGCCGCGAAGAAGGGGAAGGTCTCGAGGAAGTTCGCATTCGCGCGCACGGCGCGCGCGGCGGCACCGGTCAAGGGATGCTGCCCAACATCGCGGTTGCTGAGGTTCCACGAGAGGCCGCGTTGCTGGGTGGCGAAACCGGCCGCGATGAAGACTTGGGCGAGCCCGAAGGCCACGGTCCAGGCAAGCAGGCGCAGTTCCATCGCCGTCAAGCGCTGCGCGTCAGCGGCGGGGGGGTCGAGTGGACGAGAAAAAATCCAGAGCAGCGTTCGAGCATCACCGGGGTCTCCTTTGACGGCTAGTGTAGAGCATCGTGGGGCACGTCGATATTTAGCGGCCGCGGGTGTAAATTGACGCAGTTAAAGGGAGTGGAGGGGATAGCAAAGATGCCGACGCGAATGCTCGCCGCCGCCGCGATGGTCTTGCTCACGAGCGCGACCGCCGCAGCCGCCGATCCGGGCCGTCAATATTTCGGGGATGCCGCGGGTAACCCGGCCGCGCCACCGTTCAGCCAGGCCGTCATGGTCGGGGACACGCTGTACGTGGCCGGCCACATCGGACTCGACCCGAAGACGCAGCAAGCCGTTGCCAACGTCGACGGCGAGGCGCGCGCGGTCATGGATGCCACCAAGCAGGCAGTCGAAGCCGCGGGCCTCAGCATGGATGACTTGGTCTCGGTCACGATCTACTGCACGGATCTCGATCTTTACGACGGGTTCAATGCAATCTACCGCGGCTATTTTCACGACCATTTTCCGGCACGGGCGTTCATCGGCGTCAGCCGCCTGGTGCGCGGCGCGCATTTTGAAATAGCGGCCGTCGCGACCCGCAAACCCAAGAACTGACGACGGTCAGTCGAAGCGCCACCCTTGCCCAAGAAAGTGCGCGGACATTCCGGCAGGCGGCATGCCGACGCGGTGCGCGCCGCCGCGACCAAGGCACTCGCCGCGATGCTGGAACCGCTCGCGGGTTTCGTACTCGACAGCGGCCTCAGCGTGCGCGAGCTCGAAGTCTTGTTTCGCAGCGCCGCGGTGCGGTGGGTCGCGCAGCGCCAGCGCGCGAGCCAGCAACGGGTGAATATTTCGGGCATCGCGGCGATCACCGGCATACCACGGGCGGAGATCTCACAGATCCTGAGGACACCGAAACGCCAGGCAGCGCCGAAGCTCTCGGCGCCGTCGCCGATCAACCGGATCCTCGCCGCCTGGCATGAGGAGCCCGGTTATCAAAAACCCAACGGCAAGCCCGCGGAACTCAGGGTGTTCGGACCGCCACCGAGTTTCGAGGCCTTGGTGAAAACGCATGGCAGCGGCCTTCCAGCGCGCGCGGTTCTCGATGAGTTGGTGCGGATTGGCGCATCGAGGGTGATAGGTACCGAGAGAATTCAGGCGAAGGCGCTGGCGGCTATGAGTGGGCAACTCAGTCTGCGAGAAATAAGCGTCTTTTCTGAAAGGGCGCTGCATCTCCTCTCGGCGCCTTCTGTGAGTGAGAAGTCACGAGACCATGACTTTTTATCAGTAATTTCTGCAGCATATATCGATAGCAGCCAACTCCCGATATTTCGGAGAGAAGTTGCTGCTCGAGCCGCTGACTTTCTCGCGGCAATGCGAGAAAATTTATCAGAAGACGCGGGCACTCGGAGTACCACGGGAACCTGTAGAGAGGTCGTTAATTTAGCCGTCATTTATAACGAAGGCTTATTGCGCGGTATTGCGAAAACCCCGAACCAATTTCGCAGAAATCTTCGTCGCGTTCCCCAATTGCACGGGCTGTAAATCAATTGCTTGCGACTGAAAGATACACTCCAATGGAAACCTCCGTAGCAGCATGAGGTTTCTTCAAAATCCTTCCCGGCTTCTTAGAGTTCTTCAGCATCCATGCATCAGCGGATTCAAGCAACGCCTGGCCATACCTCTTTAGCCATATCTGGAGATTTGGAATCTGAGCAGCATCAAAGTCGCTGTTCCACGCAACACGATGAAACAGTTGCTTGGAAATGTCCGAACCGCTAGTCAGGTTGTGGCGGAGCGTATTGATAAATCCACTCAACGAGTTCAGCGTGTGAATTGCCCTATGTCTCTTATCCTTGTAAATGCGGAGAGAGCGTTGGCGGACATGTATAAGACCCTTATCGTCGACACGCACTGCCTTTAGTCGCCTTAGCTCTATTAGGAGTTGTGTGGCCTTCATGTTGGGAACAGCTTTATTGGCCAGACTGCGAAAGGATGCGCGGCCGGAACGCATTCTCAACGGCAGGGGCTTCCCCCCTGAATCGAGGTAACTCACATCCTCATGCCATAAGGTTAGCAAGTCGCTTATCGCCAATGTATTTGGAACGTGGTGCCAGTCAGAGATAGGCATCTTCAATGGATATCGCGAACTTCTAAGTCTTTTCCCCGCAGGCACACTGCCTAAGCCGAGTTCAGAAAAGAGCACGAGCAGGTCACTTGCTACGTCGTCGAACGAAACGGCCCGAATACTTGGATATTTTTCCGTCAGCGGTCTACGTTTGCGGGCGGCTTTCTTGCGGCTGGCGGGGGGTTTATGCAATTTTTGTCACCGCGGAACTTAGACATTTCTTAATTGAATTGGTGATCGAGCCGAAATCGTATGATTCGACCGAAAGTACTAACAATCTGCTGGAAAACAGGTTTTGAAGGAATCAAAGCACTCGAGACAGATATCTGATCGATCCCGCTGATGGTTGCATTTCGGTCGGTCTTCGCGAGTGCATCAATCTGCAGATGCTCGATCAGGCACTTGTAGGAGTTAGATTGTATGGGTTTAGTTGTGTTCACCGCGTTATCACCTAAAATCCAGCGCCAGCAGGTTACGAATGCGAACGAGGTTGACACCGGTTCACGTGAGCAAAGTGGTGTATTCGATCCTATCTCGACCGAGGAACTTCTGTCGTCGCAGCAGACCGATGACTTTGCTCCATCGATGGACCCTTGGATGAGCGTTCTCTCCTTCAGGCTCAGCGCGTATCCGGCGTGGTGGGTTGTGCGACGGTCGATCGCTGAGCGTCCGTTGCGGTAGATGTCGTCCGCAACGTCGGCTCTCGATGTGATCTTCCGCATCTGGGTCACGTAGGGTTTGGGCGCAGCCACCGTGCATTGCGCATCATCAGCACAGTCCTCAATCATCTTGACCAGGCTCAATCCCTCGACTGTCCCCGTTTCTTTCGCTGACCTTTACTTCGACTACCAAGCCATGAAGTTTTTTTGCTCTATGCATGGCCGACGTAACAGATTCTGTCCGTTGCGCCGAGAATCTCTTTCTGTAGAGCATAGCCTGCGGATCTGTTGTCGATGCATGCGTATTGTTGCCGCGCGTCTTGCCATGAGTATCATACGGCTCATCGAATCCACCACCAACGGGCTCATAGTCCGACCTGCCCTTTGGCCGGTAGCTGCGATTCGAGGCCCAAGACTGGGTCATGGTTCCGTCCACGCTGGCCGAGTTGAGCAGGTCTCGGGTGATATCCGCACGGAACAATTGGTCGCGGTTCTTGCTGAAATTCGAGTAATCGCAAACCGACTCATCGACCGATGGCCCCATGAACCAGCGCAACAGCGGGTGGTCTACAAACTGCTCAACCATTGTCCGCTCGCGTCGTGTCTTGTTGGTCACCTTCAGCAGAAAAGCGCGAATCAGGCGCTCCGGCACGATCGATGGGTGAGCGCTTTTCGAGTACAGGCCCT